>Ga0116229_10005676_pt1 | contig 20240 bp, 26 predicted proteins | sample S1TSphgellanicum_3_FD_87313 | JGI IMG/M metagenome (GOLD analysis project Ga0116229, IMG submission 87313) | Host-associated microbial communities from peat moss isolated from Minnesota, USA - S1T2_Fc - Sphagnum magellanicum MG | ecosystem: Host-associated > Plants > Peat moss > Unclassified... | reverse complement strand
TGCGGCGCCGCTTGGGGAGAAATCCGGCCAAGTGCCTGATGATCGGGCAACCGGAATGCATCGGCGGGTGGCAATCCGTTGCGGTAGGATCGGGCGCCGATAGAGCGGCAGTCCAGCGTCTTGCACCAGCTTAACTTGCGTGCCGCCGCCGCCGGGGCAAGGTGTGGACAAGCGGCGCGCCCACGGCCCAAGCGAGCGGTGCGGCGGTCGCGGGCGTGTCTAGTTTACCTGGGGAACCAAGCCGTCGATGCGAGCGCGCACGATTCTGCTGGCCGTCTGTTTGGCGGCGGGCGCCGACCTGGCGGCGTGCCAGCTCCTGGCCTGGCGGGCGCACGCGGCGTTCGATCAATGGTCGAAGGTGATGACGGAGCAGGGCTGGTCGCTGCAGACCGGCGCGGTGATCGAGGACGGCATGCCGTTCGGTGCGCGGCTGACGGTGCGCGGCCTGACGATCGCCGGCGGGCGCGCGATGGTGCCGGGCGGCATCGATTTTCATAGCAACCGGGTCGTGTTGTCGATCGGGTTGCTGTCGCCGTTCCGGCTGACAGTGGAACCGCAGGGGCCGCAACGGTTTCGCCTGGCCGGCTTGCCGCCGGTGGTATTCGAAGCCGATGAGCTGACCGCGTCGGTCAAATTGTGGCGGCGTCCGATCGACAGTATCGACATCGCGGCGTCGTCGCTGGCGGGCGGGTTGCAGCGGTCGAAGAACAATCAGGATGTGCGGGTGCAGGGCCTGCTGCTTCACCTGTCGGCGAGCCGCGGATTTTCGGCGCGCACCACGGCGCAGGTGAGTGTGGAGGCGCGCGGGGTGCAGTTGCCGGATGACGGGCGCTGGCCGCTGGGGGCGACGATCGGGCGCATTGGCTTCGATGCGAGCCTGGCATCGCCGGCATTGTCCGGCCAGGACGGGTCCGACCAGGCGCGGGCGTGGCGCGACTGGGGTGGGGCATTGGCGGTGCAGCGGCTGGACGTGCGGTGGGGCCCGTTGACGCTGCAGACGGAGGCGCGGCTGGGGCTGGACGACAAGCTGCAGCCGGCCGGAAGCGGCACCGCCCGGGTGGCGGGTTGGGCGCCGACGCTCGATGCCTTGGCGCGCGGCGGTGCGATCACGCCGGGCGTGGCGCAGACCGCCAAGGCTGTGCTGGGCCTGATGGCGCCCACCGTCCCGAATGAAATAGGGGATGCGGACGCCGCCTTGTCGCTGCCGTTTACCTTGCGCGACAGCACATTGTCGGTCGGCCAGGTGCCCCTGATGCGGCTGGGGATGCTAGCGTGGGGCGGGGTGTAGTTATGCCGGCCTGTTGCTTTTTACGTTCTTGAGCGCCGGTAGGCTCAATATAATTTCTTTTTTCAAAAAGAACTACGTTTGTTGTTGCTATTTTGTCACAGCGCCCCGATTCGCGGCGGCGTCAAGCGATTTCTCACATTTTCGTGTGGACTGACTTCACGGAAACTTGATTAACTCGTCTCACGGCGCAGCTTGGCACCGCTGCCCAAGAGGGGACATCGCGCAAAATGAGACAGTTTGTTCTCGCTGCGACACTGGTCGTAAGCCCATTTGGTGGTGCGTATCCGGCGCATGGGGCAGCCTTCCGCGCGGCGGCGCGGCCCTATGAGCGGTTGAAGCCTTGGTCTTACCTACTGAAAAATGACTTCAGCACCGCGCCGGCCACACCAAGCTCGGCGGCGGTTTCCAGGTTGGTGCCGCTGGGAACCTCGCCCTTCAGGTAGGGCGACAGGGAATGCGCGAGGTTGGGCAGGGTGAGTGTTTGCAGCCAGACGCGACCCGGTCCACGCAACTCAGCCAGAAAAAGCCCGTCACCGCCGAAAATCATGTTCTGAATGCCGCGCATCGTGGTGATAGTGAAGCCCACGCTTTCGTCCAGCATGCCCACGTGGCCGGGATGGGCGCGCAGCACCTCGCCGGGTGCCAGGTCGTAGGTGATGATTTCCCCCCCGAGCTCGACCCAGGCGCGGCAGGCGCCCGCTAGGCGCTGCATGAGAAAACCGTTGCCGCCGAAAATGCCGGCGCCAAGCGACTGCTGAAAGCCGGTGGTGAGCTGAACACCGTCGCTGGCGCATACAAACCCGTGCTTGTGGATGAGATAGCCGCGGCCAGGCTGCACCTGGAGCTCCACCATCTGACCCGGAATTTTCGCCGCGAACGCCACCAGGCCCGGCTGGTAGGGCGCGGTATATTCGGTCATGAAAAGGCCGCCGCCCGACAGGGCCCGGCCGATCGCGCCGAGAAATCCAGTGGCGCCAGCCGTGGCATGGGTGGTGTTGAGCTCGATCCCCGCCGTCATCCAGGAGAGCTGACCGGTTTCGGCGATGATCTTGTCACCCGGGTTCAGGGCCAGCTCCAGCACCGGGAGGGTTGTGCCGGTAATTTTGGCTTCCATGTCTGCGCTCCAGGGACTCGTCGGGATCGCGGCATCGTGCCGCAGCCGTACCGAAAATCAAGTGGCAATCGTGATAGGCAGGTTGCGCAAGGCTGCTATTTGCCGCAAGAGAACGTGGAAATTAATTACCCACTAGACAAGCCGGTTATTTGCGCTAGATAGGACTGTGAGTTCCACAGGAACTCGCGTTTGAGTGTTCCCCCGATACCAAACTAGGCGCGTCCCTCGGACGCGCCTTTTTTTGCAGGAAGAAGGCCGCGGCTCTGCCCATCGACCCAGCTAAGGACAAGTCCTCAGAACCTGTTACTTAAGGGATGTCAGGGGCGAAGGAGGGGCACGCGCGACGGGGGGACGGTCCGCGTGCCCCCGCCTTCTTCCCGCTAATCCTCGATCGCGGCGAGCAGCCGGACGGTGCCGAACGCGGCGCGATGGTGGCGGGTGGGTCCGTGCGCGTGGAGCGCCGCGCGATGGGTTTTCGTTGCGTAGCCGGCGTTTTCGGACCAGCCATACATGGGAAAGCGAATCGACAACCGCGCCATGGCGCGGTCGCGCACCACTTTTGCAACGATGGCGGCGGCGGCGATGGACAGGCACGCCGCGTCACCGCCGACCACGCAGCGCACCGCGCAGGTGAGTGGCGGCGGCTGGTTGCCGTCCACGAGCGCGATATCGGGCGGGCTCGGCAGGCGGCCGACGGCGCGCACCATCGCCAGCAGGGTCGCATGCAGGATGTTGAGGCGCGCGATGTCGGCGACAGAGGCGGCGCCGACACCGATTTCGGTGTCGGGGTAGGCGCGCAGCGCGGCGTAGGCCAATTCGCGCTCCGCCGCTGTGAGGCGCTTCGAATCGTCCAGAAGTGCCGCCATTTTGCGCGACACACCGGCGCGAAACAGCACCGCGGCGGCGACGACCGGGCCGGCGAGCGGGCCTCGGCCGGCTTCGTCGACGCCGGCGACGCGGCCGCCATGGGCCGACTCGATGCGATAATGCGGCATGGCGGGACGATAGGCGAAAACCGGTCCGCATCGCATGTCCATGTCGTCGCCGCGGGTTGCGGCCCGACCTATGGCGAGGATGCAACACACGCTCGTCGCGATGGAACAATGTACGTTTTATACCGTTTCCGCTTCGTGTCAGACGCCGCAAACCCCAGCCTCGTCGCCTGCAACACTATGCCAACGATTCTGGTGGTGGAGGACGAGGTGCTGGTGCGGCTGGCGATCGCCGACTACCTGCGCGACTGCGGCTACAAGGTGTTCGAAGCCGGCAACGTTGCCGAGGCCAAATCAGTATTGAAGGCCGATCCGAGCGTCGATCTGGTGTTCAGCGACGTGCAGATGCCAGGCGGAGAAACCGGGTTCGATCTGGCGGTGTGGGTCGGCCGGCACTATCCTGCGATCAGGGTCGTGTTGACCTCCGGCCTGGCGGGCGCCACGGAAAAGGCGCGTGATATTTGCCATGAGGGACCGCTGGTTGCGAAGCCCTATGACCACGAAATGGTGCTGCTGCGCATCCAGGAACTTCTGCGCAAGGGCCAGACCAAGGCGTGACGGCATGCGGCCAAGCACGCAGTCTCTACAAATGTTCAACCCGCTGATGCGTCGTCGCGGCGATCATGTCGGCGACGATGCGGCGGTGGCAGACATGCGGGTCGCGCTCGAAACATAGCAGGCAGGTGGGCGCCGCCTGCACGATGTCACGGGCCGCGGCGAGGGCGTGCAGGGCGGATTCGGTTTCCATGTGGGCGGTAAAGATGCGCACCATTTCGGCGGCGCGGCCGGCTCGCGCGGCATCGCGGCCGGGCTTCGGCGTGCCGAGCGGCTGCAGGTGGACGTAACGAAGGCCGCGCGCCTCGGCGGACGCGGCCAGCAGGCGCTTGGAAAAGCCGGGTTTGCGCGACATCGGCACCGCGCGCACGTCCAGCAGCACGGCCACGCCGGCGGCGGCCAGGCGGTCGAGCAGTTCATCCTGCACCCGCCCTTCGTAACCGGTGGTGAAGATCGGCGGTGGCGTTGCGGGCATGGTGGGATGGCTTCCGTAAGCGGCGCGCTTGTGTTGACGCGGCAAGTAGCGCGGACTTACACCCCGCGTCTGCTGTGGCGGGCATAGCTCAGATGGTAGAGCGCCAGGTTGTGGTCTTGGATGTCGCGGGTTCGAGTCCCGTTGCTCGCCCCATAGCAGCTTTCAGTATGGCCCGCGTGATGTCGCCCCGGTGACGGCCGGTGTTGTGCTGGCGGGGGGGCGTGCGTCCCGCATGGGTGGCGGCGACAAATGCCTGCTGCCGCTCGGGGATGCGACGGTATTGGACAGTCTGCTGGCGCGACTAGCCGGTCAGGTAGGCGCGCTTGCGATCAGCGCCAATGGCGAGGCGGCGCGTTTCGCGCGGTTCGGTTTGCCGGTGCTGCCGGACCTGGCGCGCCATGCCGGGCCCTTGGCTGGTGTGGCGGCTGGGCTCGCTTGGGCCTTATCGATTAAGGCGGACGCGTTGCTGACGGTGCCGGGAGATACGCCGTTCATCCCGCTCGATCTGGCCGAGCGGCTGGCCCCGGCGCCGGCGTGGGCGATGAGCTCGGGCGCCGTGCATCCGCTGGTGGCGCGGTGGCCGGCAACCGCCGCAACAGGTCTGGCCGCCTGGCTGGAGGGCGGCGGCAGTCTGCGGGTTCGCACATTTGGCGAGGCGATCGGCATGCGGGCGGTGCTGTTTCCGCAAACCCCTGATCCCTTCTTTAACATCAACACACCGGAGGACCTAGGCGCGGCGCAGGCGAGGGTTTTGTGCCTACCCCCAGCTTAGCCGGCGCTTTATGTGAGGCATGACAGGCCACCCGTCCGGTGCCCGTTGCTGATGGTGCCGCGCCTTGATCTGGTCCACGTTTCACACGTTCATTTACGCCTTTGTCGCCTTGATGGTGATTGTGGACCCGGTGGGTACGGCCGTGGTGTTCGCGGCCATGACGCCGCAGGATACCGGCGGAACGGGCGTCGCAGGCGCGGCGGGCCTGCGTGGTCGCGGTGCTGGTGCTGGCGGCGTTTGGCATCGCAGGCGCGCGGTTGCTGGAGACTATGGGCATCGGGCTGCCGGCCATGCGGATTGCGGGCGGGGCATTGCTGTTTCTGACCGCCGTGGAAATGGTGGCGGACCGCCACGCGCTGCGCAGTACGGATTCCGAACGCCAGGCCGCGGTGCAAACCGCTGACGTCGCCATATTTCCGCTGGCCATTCCGCTGATCGCCGGGCCGGGCGCCATGACGACCATGGTGGTGCTGCATAGTCGCGCCGGCGGCGACCCGTGGGATATTGCGGCCATCGAAGCCGCGGCCGTGGCGACAGTGCTGATTACCTTGGTGGCGCTGCTATCCGCCCGTTTTCTCACCAGGGTCATGGGCGAAAGCGGGGCGAGCGTCGCGGGGCGGATTTTGGGGGTATTGCTGGCGGCGCTCGCGGTGCAACTGGCGATCGACGGTTTGCACGAGGCGTTTCCGGCCAGTTGTCAGGTGCCGGGCTTGAGTTGTCAGAAGGCGACTTGAGCAGACCCGCACCCGCGTCATGATCCGCCTGACCGAGCTTAAACTGCCGCTCGACCATCCCCCGGAGGCCCTGCGCGCTGCGGCGCTGCGGCGGCTCGGCGTGGGCCAATCCGAGCTGCTTTCGCTGGCGGTGTTCCGGCGCGGCGTCGATGCCCGCAAGCGCAGCGCGATCCTGCTGGTCTACACCCTCGATGTGGAAGTGGCGGACGAGGCGGCGCTCCTGCGCCGGTGCGCCGGCGACCCCCTTATGGGGCCAACGCCGGACATGCGGTTCACGCCGCTGCAGCGCGCGCCTGCGGGGTTTGCCCGGCCGTTGGTGATCGGCGCGGGACCGTGCGGCCTGTTCGCGGCGCTCACCTTGGCCGAAGCGGGGTACCGGCCGATCATTCTGGAGCGCGGCAAGATGGTGCGGCAACGCACCAAGGATACCTGGGGCCTGTGGCGCCGATCGGTGCTCGACGCGGAAAGCAACGTGCAATTCGGCGAGGGCGGCGCCGGCACGTTTTCGGATGGAAAACTCTGGTCCGGCATCAAGGACCCGGAGCGGCTGGGCCGGCGCGTGCTGGAGGTGTTCGTGCGGTGCGGCGCGCCGGCGGAAATCCTGTTTGTGGCGAAGCCGCATATCGGCACGTTCCGCCTGGTGACGGTGGTGGAGGCGATGCGCGCCGAAATCGGGCAGCTCGGCGGCGAATACCGGTTTGGCGCGCGCGTGGAACGGCTGCTGCTGACCCGTGGCACCCGCCGCGTCGCGGGCGTGCGGTTGGCGGACGGCGAGGAGATCCTGACCTCGCACATCGTGCTGGCGCCCGGACACTCGGCCCGCGACCTGTTCGCAGCCCTGGTGGAGGATGGCGTGCATGCCGAGAAGAAGCCGTTTTCCATCGGGGTGCGCATCGAGCATCCGCAGGGACTGATCGATCGGGCGCGGTTTGGCGCCGCCGCGGGTAACCCTATTTTGGGTGCGGCGGACTACAAGCTGGTGCATCACGCGGCAGGGGGGCGCTCGGTTTACAGTTTCTGCATGTGTCCGGGCGGCACGGTGGTGGCGGCGGCGTCCGAGCCTGGGCGGGTGGTGACGAACGGCATGAGCCAGTATTCGAGGGCCGAACGCAACGCCAATGCGGGGATCGTGGTGGGGATCACCCCCGAGGATTATCCAGGTAATGTGCTGGCGGGGGTGGAATTTCAGCGCGCATGGGAATCGCGGGCGTTCGCGGCGGGGGGCGGTACCTATGCGGCGCCGGCGCAACAGGTGGGAGATTTTCTGGCCGGCCGCGCCAGCCAGGCGATGGGCGACGTTGTGCCGTCCTACAAGCCTGGTGTGGTACCGGCCGACCTCGCCGCCTGTCTGCCGGCGTTTGCCGTGGCGGCAATCCGCGAGGCGCTGCCCCTGTTTGGCCGGCGCATTGCCGGGTTCGACCGGCATGATGCGGTGATGACCGGGGTTGAGACGCGCACGTCGTCGCCGATCCGGCTGACGCGGGGGGCCGACATGCAAAGCGTGAACACGCCGGGGCTGTTTCCGGCGGGCGAAGGGGCCGGTTATGCGGGGGGCATTCTCTCGGCCGGCGTGGATGGCATTCGCGTGGCTGAGGCGTTGGCGATGGCAGCGAAGGAAGCAGTTCTTTTTTGAAAAAAAGAGCCAAGAAACTTTTACGATTAAAGAGCAAAAGTTTTTTGTTTCTTTTTTTCAAAAAAGAAATACTCCCTTCCTAAGCAGCGTGAGTAGTTTCCGACCCTGCCGCATGGATGCCACACCGGCCTAACATTATGCAGGTTGGATGACGGATCGGGCAGCGCCCATTCCGGTCGTGATGCTGACACAAGGTTCCAGGGGTTTGCCTCCGGAGCCGCCCGCATTGCGTTCGGCGTCATCCAACTGGCTTTGGAGCAAATATCATGAAATTCCGCCCGTTGCACGACCGCGTGGTCGTTCGTCGAATCACGCCGACAGACAAGACCGTCGGCGGCATCATCATTCCCGACACGGTTCAGGAAAAGCCGCAGGAGGGCGAGGTGCTGGCTGCCGGCCCCGGCGCGCGCAATGAGCAGGGCGCCATCGTGGCACTGGACGTAAAGGCCGGCGACCGTGTGCTGTTCGGCAAATGGTCCGGTACCGAAGTGAAAATCGACGGCGAGGATCTCCTGATCATGAAGGAAAGCGATCTGCTGGGCGTGGTAGAAGGCCAAGCCGCCATCAAGAAAGCCGCCTAGAGCGGCTTCAACCTGACTCGAAAATCGTCGGCGTCCGTCAGGCCGCTCGAGAGGTCGTTGTTTGCCGGGCATTTGTATCAGCCTCATGCGGGCCGCCCAGATCGGGCGATGCCAAAACAGGCTGAAAATGCTCCAAACAGCAAAAGTTTTTTGCTTCTTTTTTTCAAAAAAGAAGGATCTTTCTCCTTTTAGGGAATTAGCCAAATGGCAGCCAAAGACGTTCGCTTCGGCGAAGACGCAAGAAGCCGCATGTTGCACGGCGTGGATATTCTAGCCGACGCGGTAAAAGTAACGCTGGGCCCAAAAGGCCGCAACGTCATCATCGACAAAAGCTACGGCGCCCCAAGAATCACTAAGGATGGTGTCACGGTCGCCAAGGAAATCGAGCTCTCGGAAAAATTCGAGAACATGGGCGCGCAAATGGTGCGCGAAGTCGCCAGCAAAACGAACGACGTGGCCGGTGACGGGACCACGTCGGCCATCGTTCTGGCGGCGGCGATCGTGCGCGAGGGCGGCAAGGCGGTGGCCGCCGGCATGGCGCCGATGGACCTCAAGCGCGGCATCGACAAGGCGGTGACATCCCTGGTCGAGGAACTCGCCAAGCGCAGCAAGAAAATCACCACCGAGGCGGAGACAGCGCAGGTTGGCACCATTTCGGCCAACGGCGAGGCCGATATCGGCCGCATGATTGCCGAAGCGATGCAGAAAGTTGGCAACGAGGGTGTCATCACCGTCGAGGAAGCCAAGGGCATGTTGACCGAGCTCGAAGTGGTCGAGGGCATGCAGTTCGACCGCGGCTACCTCAGCCCGTATTTCATTACCAACGCCGAGAAGATGACCGTGGACCTGGATAATCCCTATATCCTGATCCACGAAAAGAAGCTGTCGGGATTGCAGACTTTGCTGCCGCTGCTCGAATCGGTGGTGCAGTCGGCGCGCCCGCTGCTGATTATCGCCGAGGATATCGAAGGCGAGGCGCTGGCGACCCTGGTGGTGAACAAATTGCGCGGCGGCCTGAAGGTGGCCGCGGTAAAGGCGCCAGGCTTTGGCGATCGCCGCAAGGCAATGCTGGAAGATATCGGCATTCTCACCGGCGGCCAGGTGATCAGCGAGGATCTCGGCATCAAGCTGGAGAACGTAACGTTGGCCATGCTGGGGCAAGCGAAGCGCGTTCTGATCGAGAAAGAAACTACCACCGTCATCGAAGGCGCCGGCGGCCACGATGTGATCAAGGCGCGCTGCGGCCAAATCCGCGCGCAGGTTGAGGAAACCACGTCGGACTACGACAAGGAAAAGCTGCAGGAGCGTCTGGCCAAGTTGGCCGGCGGCGTCGCGGTCATCCGGGTCGGCGGCTCGACGGAAGTGGAAGTGAAGGAGCGCAAGGATCGCGTCGACGACGCGCTGCACGCAACCCGCGCGGCGGTCGAGGAAGGCATCGTGCCGGGCGGCGGCGTGGCGCTGGCGCGGGCAAGCCTGGTTCTGGCCAACCTCAAGGCCGACAATTCCGACCAGAAGTTCGGCGTTGAAATCGTTCGCCGCGCGGTGCAATCGCCGTTGCGCCAGATCGCCGAAAACGCCGGTGAAGATGGCGCCGTGGTCGGCGGCAAAGTGCTGGAAAACAAGGCCTACGGCTACGGCTTCGATGCCCAAGCCGGCACCTACGGCGACCTCATCGCGGCCGGCATTATCGACCCCACCAAGGTCGTCCGCGTGGCATTGCAGAATGCAGCGTCGGTTGCCGGATTGCTGATTACCACCGAAGCGATGGTCGCCGAGCGGCCGGAGAAACGTGCGCAGCCGCAACAACACGGCGGCGGCGGCATGGGTGATATGGACTACTAGAGCATTTTCAGCCTGTCTGGAATCGCTCGATTGAGGCGGGCATCTTGAGGCTGATACAAATGCTCTGCAAACAACAACCTGGAGCGGCCCGACGGACGCTGGCGATTTTCCAGTCAGGCTGAAGCCGCTCTAGGAGGATAGCGGGCCGGGGACTTGGTCTCCGGCCCTTACGAAGGAAAAGTAAGCAAGCAGTTCTTTTTGGAAAAAAGAACCATGGCAATCCAGGGATGCCGCCGAAATCACCAAGTTGAGCGCGTAGGGTGGGTTGCTCTTCCGCAACCCACCACCTTGGTTCCGTTCCGCCGCCGCAAGCATGAACAACAGCATCGGCCCAGCGAGTAGCGTAAGCGCGTGCTCCAGAATGCCAACGCAAGCAAGCCACACGCCCGACGCAGCGTGCCGCCCCGCGCATCTCAACAACCTGCCAACGCACGGCGCGTTTAAGGTGTGAACCCAGGCATCGTTGTAGCATAGGCGTTAGCTCATCCGCAGAAGCTACTGAAACAGGGTCAGGCGTTTGGCTTGCTCGCATTGGCGTGCTGGAGCTACGCCCTAGGCCTGCCGGGAGCCTTACACGGCAATAGAATGCCATTTCTGAAGACGACCGGCTTGCTCCAGGCTTTCGCTGGCCATGTCAATTCGTCTTGACGCCGTAGGCCCCGCAGGCCGGCGATCCATCTACGAGGACTTCGTAGGTGGCGCCGGACGATGCGGAACCAAAACCCCAGAAGCGGCCGGCACGGTCGGTGACCAGACCGCCGGAGGACGGGGTGATGAATGACCCAAATTTTTGGTCACACCAACGACAATCCGGCCGCCCCGTCAGCCATAAGAGAAAAGTTTTCTGTTTCTTCTTTTCAAGAAAGAAATGTTTCCTTCCTTGTCCGATGTGCCAATGTCAATGCGGATTGGTGTAATTGCGCGAATCACGCAGCCGGCCGGATCGTTTCAGCACTGCCAGAATTGCCGCGCGCCTCGTTTCGGCGTCGCTGGCGCGGTCGCTTCGCAGCAATCCGACTTCCGCCGCGCTATAGGGCGCGAAGCCGGCCGGCAGTGACGCCGCGGAAAAGCGCGCGAGGACGTAATTCAGCATGCGCGCCGCCGTTGCATCGTCCAATTGCGACTGCGAAATGCCCGGTACCTGCGCGAGGTACGCCCGCCCTTCCGGCAACACCACGTAGCTGCCCGCATCGTGCAAATCGGGAATGCCGGCGGCCGGCACACCGTGGCCGCCGGCACCGTGGCAGCCGGAACAATGCCAGGTATAAAGTGTAGCTAATCCGGTATCGGCGCGCGCCGGGTTGGCTGCGATCAACGCCAGCATGGCTGCCGCCGCGCGCCTCATTTTGCGGCCGCCTTGATTTTTTCGCGCAGCTTGCGGGTGTCGGTGGGCGTTGGCCCTGCTGCGCGGGCGGCGGCCACGGCGGACGCGGTGATTGGCGCGCCGTCGGCGCCATTGAAATGAACCAGGACGTAATCGAGCACGGCTGCGATATCGGCGTCGGAGAAATCTGCGCGAAAATTCGGCATCAGGCCGACCACCACCCGCCCCTGGCTTTCGATGCGTCCCGCCATGCCCGAAACAAGAATTTGCGTCAGGTATTTCCGCCCATCGTCGGTTGCCAGATACGCTTTCAATGTGCCGGCGAGCGATGGCGCCAGGCCATCCGCCCCCTCGGCATTCGCCTGGTGGCAGGGTGTGCAACGATTGGCAAAAATCGCCGCCCCGTCCGGTGCCGCGGCGCCGGTTGCCAGCGCGGCGACAATCAGCACAGGGGCACGTCGCTGCTTAATCGGCGACCCCGACGATGAGCGAAATGGTGCAGTGATAGCTCGTTTCGCCGTTTGCGACACACCAGTTGATGTCATTGTGAATACCCATTTCGTAGGCGGGCCGTTCGCCCACGTTCGCATTGCAGTTGCACTGCCCGCAGGATGAGCGGCCGCAGCAATCGGTGTAGCTGACCAGGTAATTCCGCCCGTCCTGACCGTTCAGGCAGGTTCCTACCCAGCTTACCGTGGAGATTTGCGTGCCCGGCGGGCAATCGGTGCTGGAGCCGCCGCAGCAACTGCAAAGTTGCCCGTCCATGGAGCAATATTTCCAGTAGTCGCATTGCGTCGGGTCGGTCTGGTGCGGATTGCTGTGTGCGCTGGCGCGGGCGCGATCGATCGGCAAAATCGGAAGTAAGGTGGCGCCCGCCAGGAAACGCCCCAATCTCGCGAGTACCCCCCGCCGAGACCCCCGAAGGGCCAGAAAGCGCGTCGCATGCTCCAGCCCCCGATCCAGAGCAAAAATTTTTGCTTCTTTTTTCAAAAAGAAGACTTCCTTATTTCCGTTCATTCCGCCGCCTGTCGTCGGAGGTATTCCTGCACAGACCCCACCTTCAGATCCTCTGCCGTCAGCAAGCTTTCCAGTTGCTCGAGATTATTCACCAGCCCCTTGGCGCGCACGGTACCATCGGCCCCGATCAGCACCGCGTAGGGCAGCTTGCCGATACGGAATGTCATGCCCAGTTCGGCGGAGAGAACATAGGGCAGTGCCAATTTTTCGCGCCGCGCGAAGGCCAGGTGTTCGTCATGGTTGCCGTCGCTGGCGAGCACGATGTCCAGCCGGTCGCGTTCCGCGATCGCCATGGTCCGCAGCGCCGGCAGCAGTTTTTTGCACACCGGGCAGGTCGGCGAGAGGAAGAAAAACATCCGGCTGCGCGGTGTGGGGGCGCCCAGGAGAATCGTTTCGTTTGACAGGGTGCGTAGGCGCATGCTGTGAACGATGTCGCCGACTTTCGGGCCATGCTCCAGCGCCAGCGCGCCGATCGGGCTTATTCGCTCATGGAGCATGCCGACCTGGCGGGCCAATGCCAAAACGACGAGCACGAGGCCGGCGTTGAGGACGAACAGGACGCAGACGGCGACGGCGAGCGGGCTCATGTGCCGGCCTGCGCGAACGCGGCGCGATTGGCGCGCAACTGGTTTGCGGCGAAATACAGCGCGGCGAACGAGGCAGCGCCTCCCAGCACGGTGATCATGGGTATCGCGCCGCGCGTCCCCGATGGTGGACACTGCGCGGCGGCGGCGAGCAGCATGGCGAGGAATACATTGCGCGCGACGAGCGACTTGGCAATCGTCTGGCCCTGCGCGCCACCGCAGCCGCAATCGATATGCGTGCGGCCCCGGCTGATATTGATCTGCATCGCCGCCGCGTACAGCAGCAGGAGCGCGACACCGGCACCCGACGCCGCCGCTGCGGTCGCAGGCGGAACGAGCAGCGCCGCGACACTGAAATTTGCCAAGGCGAGCAGCGTGGCGACGCCTGGCACCGTCGATGCGGGCAGCAGCCGGTAGGACGCAACGATGCCCCTATGCGCGCCGAAATCGCGTAGCATATGCACGCAAGAGAGCGCGAAGATCACCGCCATTCCGAGGCGCACCACCGCACCCGGAACGAACGCCGCCGCAATGCCGGCGGTCTGCATCAATGCACCAGCATCAGCGTGCCGCCTTCGACCACGCCGCCGGGCGGCGTGCTGGCCAGCGGCGCCAGACTATCGCCGTCGAAGCGGGTTAATATTCCGGTATCGAAGCTTAGCCCGAACAGAAGCGGTTGGGCGTCCTGGGTCACCGCCAGCACAACGTCGCCGCGGCCAGGCCCGCGCGCGGCCACCTTATGGTGTGCGACATCCACGCGCCAGATCGCGTCCGCCGCGCTCTTGTGGCTGCCCTCGTAGCCATGCGCGTGCATCGCGACGTAAAGCTGGCTCGTTGCCTTGTCGTAGGCCGCGATCTGATATCCGCCCGGCCGCCAGCCATCCGTTGCATCCCCGCCGGTCACCAGCGGCCACGGTGCTGCCTGTACCGCCACCGCACCGGAAAAATCAACCTCATGGATGTTGCCGAGGAACGACACCAGGATGGTATCGTTCCGGGTTGCCACGCCGTCGATGAAAAGCGCGTCGCCCACGGGGTCGAACAGCTTTGCACTGCGCCGCCGCGCGAGCTCGTGCCCGTCCGCATCGACATCCACGGTAATCGCCGCGCCGTCGCCGCACAGGCTGGAGAACCGGCCGGCCATGACCGGCGACGGAAATATGCCGATGCATCCTGCCGTGGGTATTTCGGCGAGCATCCTGCGGCGGCCCACATCCACCACCGTTACCGACGAGGCGGGGGTTGCGTTCTGTACGTATAACAATCCGCCGCCGGCGGAGGGCTGCAAATACGATGCATAGGCGGTGGTTTGGGCGCGGTGCGTCGAGATCGGGATTTCACCCAGCAGGTCGAGCGTCGCCGCGTCATACATTTCGATTATTTCGGTGCGCGGGCCGTGGTCGCCGCGCGCGAAGAACGTGGTGGCGCTATAAATCGTCGCGCCGTCCGGCGACAGCGTCATCAGGCCGAAAAAACCGTTGGTGAACTGGCCCAGCAATTTGAAGTTGTCCCCGTCCATGACGATGATCTTGCCGTCCACGGCATGCGCCATCGAGGTGTCCGCGATGTAGAGCCGATGCCCGCCGGACGGTCCGGGCGCCAGTACCTTCGGCGTCTCGGGTTGCAGTTCGGGCGCGGCCAGGGCGGGTGGTGCGGCGCAGACCAGCATCACTCCGATGATCCAACGCATGCTGAACATACTCCACCGCCCCGTAAGGCGCATCATTCCGCCGGGCGGCGGTGCCGTCAACTTGAGGCAGGACGCAGGTGTTCGCGTAGCGGGCCACCTTCTTACCGGCAGGTTTGATAACTTTTGATCCGCGGCTCCAGGACGTTTGATCGGGCCGGCGCGATGTTGCCGTGGTCAGGCAATGAAGCCTGCAACACCATTGAAGGACCCGCGCCATGACAACGCAGACCGCCCGCGATACGCACGTGACCTGGGCGCCACGCATCGCCCTGCCCCGGCTGTCCGCCTGGGCCGAACACTATATCATTCTGGTCACCATGGTTGTCGCGCTGTGCGGCGGCGCCGCGCTGGCGCTGCATGCGCTGTCGGTTTCCAGCATGTTCTAGAGCGGCTTCAGCCTGACTGGAAACATTTCGGCGTCCGTCGGGCCGCTCTAGGTTGTTTGTTTGTAGAGCATTTGTATCAGCCTCAACCTGCCGCCTCCGCTTGGCGATTCCAGTCAGGCTGAAAATGCTCTAGCTTGAGCGAACGCTAGGTCATCCAATTCGCCAAGGCCAGATCAGGAACGTCGCGAAAATCGGCGATGGTGTTGGTGACGAGTGTGGCCATCGTGGAGATCGCGTGCGCGGCGATCATGCGGTCGAAATCGCGGCTGCGGAGCCAGCCGCATTGGGCGATGATGCGGCCGTAGGCGAGGGCTGCACCCTCGTCGAACGGCAGGATCGGGATGGACGCGAGAAGCACGTCCAGGCGCGCGCGGCGTAATGCAGCCGCGGCCTGGTTCTTCATCAGGCCGCGCTGCAATTCGACCATGCTGAGGCAGGACAGCACGATTTGCCCGCTATGGGCGGCCAGTTGATCGAGCACCTGTTCATCGCCATCGCACGCGTGGATGGCGATGTTGGTATCGATCAGGAAGGCCAAAATTTAGTCCCAGTCGCGGTCGGGCAACTCGATCCGGTCGGTCGCTTCGGCGGCGTCCGGCCTGGCCATTTGGCGCAGGCGTTGCACGGCTTGCCGGAGGTCGCCGCGGGTCGGGAAGATGGTGATGACGTCACCGCTGCGCGTGATGGTCAAGTCGATTGACGGATCGACATAGGCGAGATCGGCCGGAATGCGGACTGCCTGGCTGTTGCCGGATTTGAAGGCGCGGGTGGTGGGCATCTGCTTGGCCTGGGTGTGTCTTGGTGACCGGAATAGAAGGGTTCAGCGTCACGTTGCTATGCCTTACTTCGAGGCGGCGTAGAGCGTGGCGTTGTTGATGTCGTACACGGTGCCGTCGGGGCCGACGAGGCTGGGGGTGTAGGCTTCTGCCTGGGGCGGGTTCAACTTGAGTTTCTGGCTTACAGCATTCGTTGCGAGCGCCCATCGGTAGAGATGCCCGTCCTCGCTGCTGGCGAAGACGGAGCCGGTGAAGGCATCCACCACGGCGGCGTTGACGCACCATTCATAGACACCGCCTTTTGGCGCCTTGGTGGGGCCAAGGAGGGTCTGCACCTCCTTCATCACCGTCACCGGTGTCTGGCTGTATTCGTCCTGTTGCGTCGCGTTGGGGTCCACGATGGCGAGCTTGTTCATGCCGTCGCCGTTTCCGAGGCCGAGATAGTTGTTGTATTTCGTCACCAGCAGATAGGCGCCGGTGGCCTTGTAGTTCGGGATCAGGCTTGCCGGCACGAGCGCCACCGTATCGTCCCAGCCGAAGGATGCGGGGGTTTTCAGGGTGGCGAGGGTTGCATCGTAATGCAGCAGCCAGCCGCGGCCGTTATGATTGGGGTACGGATTCTCCATGACGCCGTAATAGACGTCGCCGTCCGTGCCGATGGTGGGTGAGGCCGACGAAATGTCGTTGATCCAGGCCGGCTGGCCGCTTCCCGGATCGACCGCGGCGACCTTGTATTTCGTCGCCAATGTGGTGGTGTCGAGGCCCAGCAGATAGCCCGCGCTGCCGTTGCTGACGGCGATGTAAACCGTGCTGCCATCGGCGGAAATCGCGGGGGCGCAATTCATCGCCACCTGGGTGATGCTGTCATCCCCGGCGGCCGCGGTGGCGCCCACCCAAAGGCCGGCACCGCTGGCGCTGATGCGGGCGATGCCGCTTTTCAGGTTCGCCGGATTGGCGCCTTCGACGACGAATCCGAAATAGATATTGCCCGCCGCGTCGCTGGTAATCGGCGTGTCAACCATGACGGTATTGGTCAATGCCTTGGCATGCGCGCTGAAAACGGAATTGCCGTAGAACGCCAGGCGCGTCGCGGCCGTGTCGGGCTTGGCGGTCGCCGCGCGCATCAGCACGGTGCCGCCCGCCGCTGCAATATAGACGTTGCCCTTGCTGGTGAGCCCGGCGGGGAAAGCGGGTGTCCAGTTCGCCAGCGGCAGGACGTAATCGGATGTCAGCGTCCACAGCGCGGCGCCGGTGCTGACGGTGAGCGCTTCCAACTGGAAGTTGCCATTGGCGGTGGTCTTGAGCGGCACGAGCAGCAGATCGGCGCCGGTCAGCATCGGCGAGCCGTAATGAATGGTGATGTCGTTGTGGTTCTGTTGCGGGTCGAGATCGACCGCCGTCTGCCAGCGAATCCGCTTCAGCGTCTTGGCGGCCGCTGGGGCAGCGGCGGTGTGCTGGGCGTTGGCGGCGAAGCCGTACCAGGGGGGTGTTTTGCTGGCGGCTTGCGCGGGGGCGGTACAAAGCGCGCAGAACACGAAAGGAAGTCGTTCTTTTTTGAAAAAAAGAACCAAAAAACTTTTGATTGTCTTAAGCCTTTGGGCGACGAGGAACGGAGTTGGAGTTTGGCACATAAGACCTCGGCGGGCTGGGCTGGTGGGTTGAAGTCCACCCGCCGGAACTACGGATTTAAGATGCCCCGACTTCAATAAAATAAAAGTTTTTTGGGTCTTCTTTTCAAAAAAGAACGGCTTCCCGTGCACCTAAGCTGCCCGCAGCGCCTTTGGCAATCCAGTAATGGCGTGATCCACCAGCGCGGCGTCGTCCTGTTCGGTCAGCGTGCTGATAATTACAGCCCGCGCCGCAATGGTGGCGATGTCCGCCGCCGTCTGGCGCACTTCGGTGATGGCTGCCTTTTCGGCGGCGGAAATGCGGTCCAGCGCCATGCGTTCGCGGCGCGTGGCGGCGGCTTCGGCCTCGGCGTGGGCGGCTTCGGCGATGCGGGCGGCTTCGGCGCGGCCGCGGCTGATGATATCGCGCGCTTCGTCGAGGGCCGACTCGCGGGCGGCCTGAGCGTCGCGCAGCATTTTCTCGGCTTCGGCGCGCAGGCTGGACGCCTCGGCCAACTCGATGCGGATTGAGTCGGCGCGGCTATCGAGCATGCCGGCGAGCGCGCCCCATATCTGCTTGCCGAAGAGGCCGAAGAAAATCAGGAAGGCGACCAGGACCCAGAATTCGGCGTTCATCAGCATCGGTAACTCTCCGTTATACCGCCAACCCGCGGGCGGCCACCGCATCGCCGACGGCGGCGCGCACGGCTTGCGGGTCGGCCGCGCGGCCGGCCAGGCGGGTGACCAGCATGTCCGCGGTGTCGGCGGCGGCTTCGCGCAGCGCCGACATGGCGCGGACTCGGGCGGCGGCGATCTGCTTTTCGCTGTCGGCGAGCTGCTGATCGAGCTTTGCGTTGACCTCCTCGGCGCGGGCGGCGGCGGCATCCTTGGCCTTCTGCGCAGCCGCCGACAGGATGGTCTGCGCCTCCGCATAGGCGACGCGCCGGGCTTCGTTCAGCTCGGCGACGGCACGGTCGGCCTTTTCCTTGGCAATGCGCGCCTGTTCCAGATCGCCGCCGATGGTTTGCTCGCGGGCCGCGAGCACGGCGGCAACCTGCGGCAGGCCGATGCGCGTGAAGGCGACATACATGCCGACGAAGATGATCGCGCCCCAGATAACCTGCGCCAGCAGCAGCGGATTGCGGACGTCGAACTGCGGCATGTTGCCTTCGGCATGCGCCGGCAGCGCAACGCCTGTGAGCCAGGCCGTGGCGACGGCGCTCAGAAAGCGCGCGCGATGGACACTCATTGGCACGGCGCGGCCCACCTCGATCAGAGGAACAGGATCATCAGCGCAATCGCCAGCGCGAAGATGGCGGTGCCTTCCGACAGCGCAAAACCCAGCAAGCCGATGGGACGGATTTGGGCTTCCGACGCCGGGTTGCGCGCGATGCTGGAAACCAGGGCGGCGAAAATTGTGCCGATACCGACACCGGCGCCGGCGACGCCGATCATTGCCAGGCCGGCACCAATCTTCGCTGCGTCAAGATGATCCATTGGTCTGCTCCTTTAAGGCTTGAGATGTGGGAAACCGAAGACGCGCCACCGCGCATCCGCAACGCTCCGGGCCGGTTCGACAATTATCGCTGCGATCACAGTGTCGAACAAGCCCTAAGCCTTTGTTTTGACGGGCAGCTTTATCGGAGTGCCGACGCACTTATTGCCGATGCCGCCCTGATGATACCGGACCCGCGCTTCCTTCAGTGCAAATGCACCGCGTCGTGCAGGTAGATGCAGGTGAGAATCGCAAACACGTAGGCTTGCAGACAGGCCACCAGCAATTCGAATCCGATCAGCGGAATGTTGATGCCGAACGGCACCAGCGCGCCGACGAAGCCGACCAGACCCAGGCTGCCCAGCACCACCGCGAAGGACGCGAACACCGCCAGGATCATGTGCCCGGCCATCATGTTGGCGAACAGACGCATCGACAGGCTGACCGGCCGCGACAGGTAGGACACCACCTCGATCATGACGATGAGCGGCATCAGCGCCAGCGGCGCCCCCTGCGGCGCGAAATAGGAGAAGAAATGCAGGCCGTGCTGGCGCAGCCCGACGAACGTGGCGAGCAGGATGACGAACAGCGCCAGCGCGCCGGTGATGGCGATGTGGCTGGTGTAGGTGAACATGAACGGGATCAGGCCGAGCAGATTGCCCATCAGCACGAACACGAACAGGGTGAAGATGAACGGAAAGAATTGCCGCCCCTCCGGCCCGATCTGGTCGATCGCCATGCCGTGCACGAATTCGTACAGCATTTCCGCCAGCGCCTGCAGGCGGCCGGGCACCGTCGCGCGGGGGCGCGTGCCGTAATAGAGCAGCGCCAGCACCAGCCCGGCGCCGAGCAGCATCACCAGGTTAGCCTGGGTGAAATTCACCTTGCCGAGCGGGCCCCACACCGGATGCAGAACGAACTGCTCCAGCGGTTCCATCTTGAAAGTCGCGCCTGCCACGGTTCAACCGTCCCTATTCCGCCCGTCCATTCTTGCGGCCCGGAACCGTGGGCGTCATCAGGCGCCACACGTTCATCACCCCGGCCGCGCCCCCCAGCAATATGAAGATGACCAGGAACAACGGCAGGGTGTGCAGGAGGTGGTCGAGCCCATAGCCGATGGCACCAGCCACGACCTCGGCAGCAACCAACTCCATTCCGGCCCGCAGACCGAAACCCAACCCATCCGCGCCAGCCGCCGGCGGAGCCTCATGGCCCCGCTCTTCCTGTCGCACACGCTGACGGGCCGCTTGCAGGCGGTCCTCGAAGGAAGGGTCCCGCTGACCGCCGTTTCCGCTCATCTCCACTCCCGGTTCAGGCCGGTCCTGGAAGGCCCGCGCTTGCTAGATGCCAGGGTACGGGGTGTCAAGGCTCGGGG
>Ga0116229_10005674_pt1 | contig 20242 bp, 18 predicted proteins | sample S1TSphgellanicum_3_FD_87313 | JGI IMG/M metagenome (GOLD analysis project Ga0116229, IMG submission 87313) | Host-associated microbial communities from peat moss isolated from Minnesota, USA - S1T2_Fc - Sphagnum magellanicum MG | ecosystem: Host-associated > Plants > Peat moss > Unclassified... | reverse complement strand
ATCATCATCATCATCAGCTCCATCTCCATCTCCATGATCTCACTCACACAAGAAGCTTTTTAAAAATCATCACTTGGAAAACCAAAGCTCAAAGTTCAAACATGATACCTATATAATAAGCTTAAGACCCCAATTGCTCAGATCCCAAATACAGTAGTAATTTTACCTATATAAAAATCATGGCTCCCAGCACTCCAGATCTTATCATCTAGACTAACAACCCTTTCTTTCTTGGGGTACTTATTTACTTCACTGACTGACACAATGAGTTAATTATCCAATACATGATGCCCTTACAACTAACTCATGTACCACAACCTTATTAATAACTGTAAAAAAACCCTTTCTTTTTTTGGCTTTTGGTTTTTGTACTTGTAGGGTGAATTGCCAAAATAAGGGGCCTATGAGGAGGTGATAAAGCCCCTCATTTTGAGGCTTTCCAGCCCCCCCCCCAACCAATGGGCTTTACCCATCATAAAGTACAAGGAGGATATTATCATGAACTTGAGAGAGAGAGAGAGAGAGTTGTTATGTCTACTCCTTTAAGCTTGGGAGGTATTGTAGGAGGTATATAAATAGGTATAGTTTTTTCCCTCCCACTCTTAATGAGTAGAAATCAAATTTTCCTCCTAGAAAATAGGAGGGATATTCATGGATATGAGGTCTATTAAGGTGTGCTCCAAATACACTTAGAAAACTTCTCCCCCATAAAATCAAGGGTGGAACTTTGGGTGGACTTGAGTTTAAACTTTAAACCCTAGGGGGATACCTAACACACCTAACAATCTTTTCTAATAATGCTGGTGGTTATAGCATTTGGAACATGGTAGGCATTGCTTCAATGAGAGCTAGTAAATTATATTAGACTATGGAACTCTAGCTTTCCCTTTGGTGTGAAACGAGTTTTGCCCTTTGTCCCATAACACTATTTGGGTTATATTTGGATAAGCTAAAGGATTTTTTTGGGCTATACTTATTAAGAGCCATTTCCTATAGGTGGTAGGTACAATAATGGAAGTGCTAGCATATGTCAATATGACCTGAATTTTTTTTCATAATGTCAAGGTTATTTGACCTTCTTGTAATGTGTCTCACATCAAAATCTATCCAAATGAAACCAACATCATCATGGTTGAAAAGATTTTGAAATTAGTCACATGGTCTTATTATATCCAATATAGGATTATTGTTGGCGATGATTGGATTTAAGCAACAATTTAGTCTAGATTTGTTCATTTTACAAGGGTATGATTCCCAATTGTTTATTTTCAGTTTTGCTTCCATTGTGTAGCTTTTCAACCAAAAATCCTTGTTAAGAAAATGCCAACTACATGCACCGGCACATAACTTAGTGATAGGCATGGGATATGACTATTGTTTTTTCTTCATATTGCCCAAGTAAGGTGGATGGCTACCATGTGGGTGTGATGGATGCGAAGGTGATGTATTTGTTTTTAAGTTGTGGAATTCAATTGACTACACTAGACATTGAATATTTTGTTCTAGAAGAGGGTATGTTCAATAGTATGTGTTCACAACCATGTGATGAGAACCTAACCAATGTTGTATGTTCATTTGGTTGCATTTTTTTCCATGTTGAACATAATGGGGCCACTAAATGCAACACAATGTAAAACATGTGGCAAGAAATGTTTTAATGTGAAAGCTTCTAATGCTACTTTTATTCTAGTTCAATATAGAAAAGGTGATGACATATGTTGTCCAAAGCAATGGCAAAGTTGAGCAACCAAATTATGCAAACTTAATAGATGCATCATAATAGTTCAATGCATTTTTGTGTCATTACAAATGTACAAGTACAAGGTTTCAGCTATATATGGACTTGCAATTGCATATCAACGCGAAGGTGACCATTGACTTTGCAACACTTGTTAATCCAAATAACAAATTAGGACCATCCACTAAGACTTACCTTGCATGAACTATTGGGGGGTGTTGATTTGCTTGAGTGGAACAAAAATGATTATGTTTCTTATTACTTATGGTATTACAAATTATCATGTTGAAATTGGATTTTATGTAATGTTCATGCTATGGATTAAAATCTAGTGAACACTTATTAGAGATAAATACAAGGATCTTGGGGTTTTGGGCATAGTCAAGTGTCCATACTAAATATTGATACATAATACCATGCTTCCCATTTTCTTTTGAATCTAGCATTGGTATTCACAAATATTTCACCCACAAACATAACCTACATCCCAACTAAAAAGTCACACCATTATTATGTTTATATCCACCAATCAATTTCATTGGGCATTAATATAGGTCATTGTTAACACCTTTAATTTTGATTTTTGGATTTTCTTAAATCATCTTTTAAAATTTAAGATATTTTCCCATGTGGACAAATTCAAGAATCTAACATGATGTAAATATATGCATTTTGGATAGTCATTGTTAATGGATGGGCCAAGAAATTGGTCAAAAAGTGCATCTAAATCATATTGATCAAAATACACCGATCACTCCTCATATAAATAGTTATGACATTTTCATACATGTAAGAAATATTTTGATGTTTTTAAAATACTACCATAATATAATTTATTTTTATATGTGTGAATACATCTCAATATCTCTATGTTGTGTTTATTGCATATTACAAGATTGCAATTTCAAAAATTCAATAGGAAAAATCATTTATCATTGCATTATATGATATTTTATTCAAAAATTACACAAAACATCATTTGGGACAATATTTTCTAAATGTTCAAGTAAACCATGACCCTTTAACAAAAGTTAACAATTGTCACACCACAAGATCACAAACGACAAATAATAACACAACAAAAGATGATTGAAACAAGTTTAGTCTGTTGTTTCCTTCTTACCAATAAGCAGAAATGTCACTTATTCAAGTAAAGTGGCCTCCACTGAAATTTTCTTTTCACAAAGTCTATCTTATTTATGGAATAACAAGGAGATCCCTTCATTGGCAAATATTTGACATGAGAAGTCAATATGTTGCATACACCAAAAGAAATGTGCTTGGATTACTAATTTGGCAATGTCAAACCTTTCAATGTAGTTGCATAACAAAACACTCAACATTGCACCATGTAAGAAAGCGTTGTAAAAGTGTTGGTTGTGTACCTTGTCGGAGTCAACCAAGCTAATTGTTATTTAATGAATAACACTCTTGCTCAAAGCTTCTACCTTCACTTCCCAAGCCTATTTAGATTTCCACACCCCTTTTGGGAGAGATGACCTTTTATCCTTTTAGCTACCACTCTTAGACAAGAAAAAGATGAATAAATAATAATAATGTTATACCTCAACTTCATCAAACCACACATTGGCACCAATAGTTCCTCATGTCAATATTAATTCTATAATACCAACCATTTATTGATTTTAAAAAAAAATGAAATGGACCAATTGGATATGTAGGCTAGGTTAAGCAAGCTAGGTTAGGTACGAAGTTAGGTTGACTAGGTTAGACTTTCAATTTATGTTAGGCTATGCTAGGTTAGCATATGATGTTTAAGTAAGGTTTAAGCCTAGCCTAAGCTACTCCAAAGGGGGAACATTAAGATTTAAAAATTTACTCTTCTTATGTCATACAAGGTATTGTTTTGGGTATTACATGAAAGAACCTTTTTTTTCCCACCCTGTAATTACATAACTTTTTTATGTGCACATATTTAAACTGCCCCAAATTTATTTTTATTTATTTTTGCATAAAATTTTGATACCCTATGTACATTTAAGTTTTTATGTTATAGGTACTTGAAGTTATGAGGAGTAATGAAGATGCAACTAAACATGGTAAGATCATATGATAAAAACTTTTTTTTTGACATACCATATGTATTGTATATCATACCAAATATCATATTTTCCAACTTGGTAATTGGGAGGTGACAAAACAAAACATCCATCTAAAATGTAAGCTTCTTCAAAATGATTCAACTTCTAATGGTGTGCAAGGATCATTCACTTCACTTTCCCTCAAGTGCAATTACTAGTTCATTTACTAACCTATTATTTGTTCACCCACTAACAATTAATATTTAATTTTTAAAAGTACATTGGTTTTTTTTTAATATAAGGGATTAATGTATACCTTATATTAATTATATCTTGACTTTCATTATATATATATATTCAAACAACCAGTATATGGAACCTTATTTTTTACTCATATAATTTGTAAATTCAAAGAGTAATGTTCCCCCTATCCCCCCCCTCCCTTGCGGAGGCTACTTAATGTAGCATAAGTTGTTATACTAGGCCACCTAAACAAAGCTAGCTCTACATTTACCTACATAATAGGTAGGATGTAGCTAGATACCAACCATCAGGCCTTTAAATATTTATTCTACCTTGATCTTATTGCCAAGATTACCAAATAGATTTCATTGTTAAAGGAATATGAGTTCACCACCAAGGATTGACATAAGAAGAAGCATGAAAATGCTGATGCATTACTATGGGTTTATGAAAAGGTGAGATATCATTTTTTAAATGATGATTTTTTCAACATAGGTTTGTTTGTATTTGATGAAGAAAAGGTGTTAACAAAATACAAAAAGGTGATGGATTATGGTTTGCATCACAAATTTCTCAAAATGATGTTAAGCATTCAACCTAAGGGGAAGAATGCTTGAATTTCACCCCCACACCATTTTAGGGGACTACTTTCACAATCATAGGAAAGATGGGGTCTTGTGTCAAGCTATATAGGCACAAACTTTTGGGCAAGCAATGGAAATGTTTGATTAATCTTATGGCCAATTTGTGTTACAATGTGCATTTAAGATTATTGAAATTTTTTGACATGTTTAAACCCCTTTATATATATGTCATGACTCAAAGATTTGAGAACACAAATGTAATCTAGTATTTTCACCTTTTAAATGCCAAAAGACTATCCCCAAAAAATTCCAATAATCAATAATCTTTTAAATACTAAAATTATGATTCATTTAAACTGTAATTATTTTTGTATACATTTTCACATAATGAACAAATTAAGACCACATCACATGCATTATGGTCTTCATACTGGTTAACCAAAGTTGAGGTTCGTTGTGCTTTTGGAGCAATTTAGTTATTTTAACGATTTTATTATAAATATTTCCATACGTTACATAATTGGGAACTATCCTTATGCGTGCATCATAAATAAATCATTTCATTTTTCTTGTTTGCATTAGCAAAAGCTTTCAATATTTGAGCCTATTGCAACAAATATTGAATTGTTTGTTGTTGTTTTGCAAATGCAAACTTTATCCTCTCGAAATATGAATGACATCACTAATAGCAAATTAATAGATTACATTCATGATTAGAAAGAACTAATGTAAATTTATCAAATGTTGTATTATTATTTTTCCCCAATATAACACATATGAAAAAAAGGCATGAAAATAAACATGTGTGCCAAAAACATTTGCATGTAAATATAAATAATTTCTTTGTGGATATTATGTTCTAGAGTTTTTGGTCATCAACAAAAAAGACTTTTTCAAGACACTTTTTTTTTCCTTTAACTTGTGCAAACAATAATTAAACAAAAAAATCATGTGGTATGAATGAACAACCTACACATGTCTGCACCTAAATAGTGAAGGAAAGAAATTTTATGAACGGACTTTTCTTGGTCTGGACTCCACTACCAAGTCTTGAACTTTTGTTCTTGATGGGTACATTGGATCACAATTTTGGACTTTGTGAAGATCATTTTGTAGGTAAAACTACTATGAAAAAAAATATTGCAAGGTGAGTATCATTGGCCAACATTTTAAAAATGCGGTGGTGACTTATAGGCCTTGTGATGTGTGTTAAGCGTTTGCAAACAAGTTAATGATTCATGATCCATTGCACTTGCTTTCCACAAGGGAACATTGCGGAATTGATTTGATAGGGTCTCTTCTCATCACTTAAGGGGCAATAGATCCTTTTGTAATAGTAGTAAATTACTTCACTAAGTAGGTCAATGTAAGGTCATTAAAATCTTTGAAAAGAGAAGATGTGGTGGCATGGTTTGTGTACAAGAGGATTGCGATATAGTTTGGGATATTACCATCTCAACAATGGGCACCAATTCACAAATAATGTTGTTGAATAACTTGTAAAAAAATTGGTCACCAAACATCACATAATGACAACATTTAAACCTAACACCCATGAATTGGTGGTATGCATGAGGAAGGTGTTGTTGTGTAACATTAAGAGTAAGGAAGTGGAGGTAGGTGAGAATTTGCACAATTGCGACAAGGTACATCATGTGATATGGTGTACAATTCCATGGTTTAGTTGTCCACAAGGTTTGCCCCTTTTCAACTTACATATGAAGTGAAGTTGGCATTACTTATTGAATGTGAGATAATGACTTTTCAAGCAATTCAACATTGGTTGGGAATGGAGGAGCTTGTACATAAGATGCAATTGGAATTGATGGAGTTGGAAGAAAATCAATTGTAAACTTGATAGGCCATTGAATTAGCCCAAGCAAATCAAAAGAAATATTTTCATAAGAAGGTTAAGCATGAAAGTTTCGAGAAAGAAATTTTGTCATGACATATGATAGATGCAATGATTGGGATTTTTTTTTAATTAATTTTTAAATGGTTTGGGCCATACATGATTATGACCATTTTTCTCAACAACAACACATATGGCCTAATATTTATCTCAATGGAAAGGAATTTGGACAATTAATCATGGTAATGCCAAGCACTTCGATGGAAGGTAAAAAAATTGTTCTGGGGACATGACAAAATAATAAGTGTAAGGTTTGATGTTACACCAAAATTAATGATGGCCTAGGGTAGAAAGATGGGTAGATTAAATAAATAATGACCTTATGTTAACTATTTTGGGTTAGGCACACATAAGAGTTAATTAACTTGATGTTGTCTATTTTTAAACAGTACATTTTTTTAAGAGAAAAAATGCCAAATACTATAAAGATTTGTCCATTGAAAGGATGAATGCTTTAGAAGACTATTAGATGGCATAATCTTATAAGTTTAAAATTAATGAATGATAAATATCTATTAGATGAAAGGAGCAAATGATTCATCCACCCTCTTTTCAAATATTTGAAGGGCTATGGGTGGAACATTGAGTTAATTTTCATTTTTTATTATCATACTTTCATGATGTTTTCTCATAAGACTTGGAGGGGGACTTTTGTGTGCAATCAACCTATGATGCAATAAATCCATGTATTATTTTGATTAGGTGTTAGCATACTAAAGTGAATAAAAAAAAATAGTTGCCAAAAGTCCACTTTAAAAGTCTATTATCAATATACTTAAACTTAATGAATTTATTCAAATTTTAAATTGGTTCAAATGAGGTTAAAATCAACATCTTTCTTTTATCCCAGTTTCAAAGATTTCATGTGTTAGCTTCACATAAATGAATCATTTTTTTAATAAATCTAATATAAAAAAATGCAATAATGATCAAAAAGTTGTTATCATGATAATCCATATGGTCTAACTTAATCTCTAACTACCCAATTGTGAAGGTGTTAAAAAAGAGAATAGTTATGCAAACTTAGTGAAGGACCCCCAACCCCCCGCCCGCCCCCCCACACAAAGAAAGGTCTTAAGTGCATGTGATGTGCTTCCCTTTGGGGGTAGCCCACATCAAATCAAGCTTAATCTCAACTTTGATCACATGTAAGTTTCATCCCTTTTGTTCTCGATGTTGTGTGAGATTCTAATTCATTCAATTTACATTTGTGTTAGAAGGACATTGTTTACAAAATAACTCTTTTAAGGCTTGACCCCGTCCTAGGACACATTTCCATGCACAACCAATGGTTGTCACTTCAAACCTTGCTAGGTGTTGCACACACAGCATGCCACACCAAAAACATTATTAGTTATTAGAATTACCATTGGTATCTAAAAATGTGAAACACCGTTTCTGCTCGTTAATGTGATTCCAAAGTCTATAGAGTAAAGACTTTGGCAAAGGAATATGGAATAAAAATTGGGGCTACTAAGAACAACATGAGGACACAATCCTTTTGGATCAGGAAACAAAGTATATGCAGTCTGGAAGAGTATCACTATGGTTGTGTCAAGGCACCTTACTTCATCAAACAGCTTAATCACATGGATTCTGAAAGGCTGGACTAACTGGAGACACTTCTTAATACTGGGAAAAATTTGATGCCAGCAGATGCCGGTTCACATTAGAATCTTACTTCAGAACTCACTTTAGATGCTTAGAAACATCCTGAAACAGAATCCTCTTCTATCAGATTGTCTGCAATTGGGAACCAAAGGCAGCAGAGTGACCAAACTCTTTTTTCTACTCTTATGTTGGAAGTGCCCTTAGCAAATAAAGTGCTAGTTTCCAATCGGGTGCCCCGGTTTTGACTAACCTTTTCAAGCAGGGAATAATCTTGGCTGCCAACATGGCAGGGTGATTTTCAGAATCCATTCCCAAGTTGTAGAGCACAGCTATGGCAGCTGCTCTCGCATCCGTAGTTCCTGTCTCCAGCAAGTTTACAAGAGGAAAAATGCCACCCGTGTTGGAAACAGCTGCTGAATATGCTCCAAGTCCATGTGACAACAAGTTGCGTAATTGCAAAACTGCCCTCTCCTGCACTTCTGGAATGGGTGTATCCTTAATTTCTTGCACAAGTCTGGGTATTGTGTCATGTACTGCAATTTCCATGTCAAGTGGGGCATCCAAAATCATTGACTCGGGTGTCAAGCTTTGCAGTCTCAAGAGACATGGGCAAACCCAGTCTTTTACATCTAATGGGGAAATAGGTGACTCCAGTATTTTGACAAGAGCTGATGCAAATTGCAGGCACCTCAGCTGTCGGGCCACCTTTTCAACTCTCACAAGCCTTTCTAGAAGTTTTGCTGCACTTGTGATTGTTGCCCATAAGTCTGCATTTTCTTCATCTTCTGATAGAGATTGTCCAATCCAAAGCAATGTCAGGAACACCATTGTGGGCAATTGCAGACACCGTCAAGAGTGTACCCAAACCAAGAATCTTGCACTCTACAACAATGTGAGTAATAAAACCATAACTAAAATGTGATGTTATAAACAGACCGCAGCAACCTAGTATTTATTCCCACATGCTGTATATCCATATCATCATGATTTTGTCATCCCCCACATTGCATTAGAACAATTGTGCTCAAACAAGCTCAAAATGGTAATATATTGATTGAACAGCAATGGGAGGATGGCTAACCTTCCATCAAGTTGATATCAAATAGGTTGATGAGTGCAGACTCAACCCCAGCAATCACCATGGCCTCTGCATTTTTCTCCTCCATTGCTAAATTCTCAAGCACATCCACTGCTTTCTTGGCTTGAGAGGGGGTTCCTGAGGCCAAAACCTCGATGAGAGGAGGAATCCCACCAGCTGCCACTATTTTCTCCCTGACAAAAAACATTCCAATTCCCACAAGAATCATCAACACACAAAAAATCTATCCTCATTTGATGCTTGTGCTGCCTTTGCCAAGAGCTAGTGGAAGGTTAATACTTCAAATTTTGACACATGATAAAACCCATGAAAATTTGTTTTCAGAAAGGATTCAGCAAGTAATTGTAAGGGGCACCTGGGGTCAGGTCTCAGGGATGAAATCTCTTCCAAAATCTCTTCAGCCTCCTCCTTAGCGTCCACACTTGAGTTTTCAGAGCCTACAATTGCAATTAGTCCTGGAATAGCCCCTGACTTAATCTGCATGCCCACTCAACAAAGAGACCAAAAATGTGTCACCCAATGTGCCAGGAAATTGTCCCATGCACTGGAAATATTTGGGCACAAGAATTTGTACTCGCAAAGATAGAAGGCCAAAGACAACGAGCTCAGAGCATCTAACCATGGCTTCAACCTCCTCTTCTTGTGTTGACAATGTAAGCAAAGCACTGATGACCTGGTTAAAAACCATTTAACCCACAACACAAAGTTAGTCCAAATCACTGAAAACCAGCAAAACACTCTGTAACCTTAACAATGCTCAAAGCCTGTTCATCTTAAAGGTAAAAAGCTTTGTATTCAATCCCATCATATTTCCCACAACACATCCACAACTACAATAGACATTGGGTCAAACATAAAAGCTCTGGCTGTAAAAGGCAACAGAGTTCACCCTTTCTTTAGTGAGCTGTGGAACATTACGTGCTTGTAGGATTGCTACCAAAGCTGGCACTGCCCCATGTGCATCAATCGAGCGCCTCACTTTCTGGCTAGATTCCAACTCAAAATCCACAGGAAAACCAAGTCAATATGGATACTCCATGATCAGATTTTCTACTTCAAGCGGGTTCCACCCATGTTCATGGAATTCACCCATGCATAATATCCTGACAGACACTCCATGGACAGCTTTATGATCTATCCTGTCAAAACAGTGGATGTGTTCTGGACAGACAAGAACAACATCCACTGAATCTGTACCAATCAGCTACATACAATGTCTCTTGTTTAGTAAGGAACAAATGGCATAGCTCTGGAAGCTCACAGCCATCTTTGTAGTAACAGAGTGAGCTTTGTGCTGTTACATCTGCAAAACTCACTTTCTTAGCTAGCTGGGGGTTATTCTCAAATTTCTCATAACTTGTCATGGCATGGAGCTTAAGAAGCATTCAAAAACCAAGATGGAGCAATTATATATATATTACCTCTTGCCCAGCATATCAAGTGCCAGTACTGTGGCATCAGTGGTAGCTTCATCTCCACAGCCAAGCAAACGTACTAGGTGTGGAACCCCTCCTGCTTTATGAATAGCCTGCCTGTGCTCCTCATTAATAGCAATCTCTGCCATGGATTCAGCTGCCCGACAGGCCACTCTCAAATCATTCAGACCCAAGATGAGCACTAGACGTGGAATGCCATCCCACCATGGCATAAAGGTAATCTTGTCCTCCTCGCTCTGTGCACAGAGAACAGTTTCTGCCTTTGCATTCTGCATCTTCACCTCTTTCTCGATGACACCAATGCGGGCAAGAAACTGCTGCTTCACCCGCCCCTCTATAGTCAGCCGAGTTGCATCATCAATTTCAGGAGTGACAGCCCCTGCCTTGAGGCCAAGCAAAAGCTCCCCAGCTCCAAAGTCAGATTTGGGAGCCTCCCCAAGGCTGATATTGTCAGGTAGCACTGGTGCCTCTTCTAGGAGAGGTTTAAAAGAGCGGTAAGCACTAGCTCCGATCAGTGGCACTGGTACTAACCCGTTCTCTATGATGGCCAATCTATAGTTGGGATTTTTTGCAAGCGCTAACAAGATATTACGAGCTTCCTTCCAGGTCATTTTTGACACTGTCATTTCCTCCATCAATATCTTGACCTGCATCATACCTGATGACTGTCTTCAGCATACAATTTGGAATCATGTTCCAAGTCATAATCAATACTCTGTGGTCCCAACATTTCAGGGCTTAAGGGTTTAAGAAAGAGCAAACAGGTAAAAGACATACAAGTTTAGGAATGATGCCAGCATCAACAAGAATAGGATGATTGGAAGGGCTAAGTGACATATTGGCGAGCACACCCATAGCAGCTTCCTGCTCCAATTCTTCCTTGGAATCCACCATGGCAAGCAGCACTGGTAGCAGCTCCAGCCCTGCGATCTTCTTCCTCTCTCTCTCATTTGCAGAAAGATTCCACAGAACACCAACTGCTTGCTCCCTCACCTGTCTCCAATACAGGATTCATGGTTTCAATTTCCCAAGTTGCCAGACCTTTGAAGAGACCCTTCTACATACCCTAAACCAAAAGAGGATTCAGATGCTGGGGAAATGAACTAGGTTGAAGGTTTAGGGTTTAGGGTTCAGGATCCTGGGCTTACCTCGGAAGATACACTGCGGCGTATGAGCAAGCCTGCTATTTCTTCCAATGCACCCGCATCAGCCACAACAGACCTATCAGCAATCACATACCCTCCATTGTGAGATCTTCCATAACCCAAGATGAGAGGATGAGCTCATGACGAGAAATAAATATTTTCCATGTGTACCAGAGTCAGAAAAAAAATTCCAGACTTGCAGAAATATGCACACATGGTCTCTGAATCGTGACAAGAGCAATAGAAGGAAAATTTACCTGTAGGGTTCAAATGCTGAAATATTTTGGAGAAGCCCTGCAGCTGCTTTGGATGTCACTTCTCGGTCAGACGACAGAAGGGAGACAACAAGATTCAAGCACCCTGGAGATGCAATGATCTCTTCAATGCTCTTCCTGCCAGACCTAGAATGGTGCCAAAGTGTGAGCACAGCAGCCTCCCTGTCCTCTTTTGGATTGTCCAAACCTAACTGTCGTACAAAGAGCCCCACATAACCTTCCTGAATTTGAGGCTGACGAAATTGAAACTGTGAACTTTTGTCATGCCCAGTCTCGATTCCCTCATTGCTGTCATACCCAATAGCAGATTGTGATTCAATGTCTTGATTTATGCCCTGCATTTTGACAAATTCCTATTGTTCTTGAATGACTCAGGTGCTGGAATCAATGTTTGAGAATCCATGAATTGCAACAGTGAAAGCAACCAACCAACTCATTGTTGCTTAATTTTGCACTTCTAATTTTGCTCGACACAAAAACCTTCAGCTAAAAGATGATCCTTGGGGGATGGTAATTTTGGCTACTTCAATGGAAAGAGGCAGGGTTTAGGGTTTACCCTAAACCCGAAACCCTGGAGATGGCAGGCAGACACTAACCAGATACTGCACAACCTGGTCGGTTGCTGGGGGCAATGGGTGCCATGAAATATCAGTGCTTAAGCCTTCACTATCATCTCCTGCACCAGCTCTGACACAAAGCTTTCGCAGCTTTTCAGAGGAAGAACCTCCCCACCAACTCTGGTATACAACGCCACCCCCTGGCACCTTATTAGATTCGGGGCAATTCTTTAGAACTCCTGCTGCTCCAGCAATCCGTCTGCACACATGTAGACCACCTGGGGAAGCTTCTTTCTTCAGCAAAAATCTTTGAGAAGCCTTTTCACGAACCCCGTGTTGATGGAGTATGAAACTTCCAGGTTTTCCAAAAGCAGTGCAACAAAAAAGAGAGTGGGTAACAAAATCCATCTTATCGTCGTTGCACAACAATAATATATATAAATCTCTTCAAAAAAGACCCATTACAGATCTAATGTACAGAGCGGTAATCACTAATCACATTACACGCTCACAAACTACCATGGGTTTCACCAAATTCTCCAAAAACCCGTCACAAAACATGCAAACAACTTGGAACAAAAAGGCTGTAGTCTAACAACTGTTGCTGCTGCTGTTGCTGCCGCCTTTGATCAGTTCATAATCCAACAACCCACCTCGTGTTACACTGATTGCAGAACCACTGGAGTCTGGAACAAGAGTGGGATTGTCAAGGAAGGAAGGAAGAAGAAACCCAATTTCTTGCAGCTTATTTAGGGATCCGGAATGCGTCTTGTTACAAGCATGATGAGCTTTGGATCCATAAAATGAGACAAACCCCACTTGTCAGATTTCGCAAATTCAACCACAACACTTGTCTAAACGAGCAACTTTTGCAAAATTTTGGGCCACATTTTTTATGCTTCGTGCCCCGCAATTTTCACTTCTGCCCCTATTTGAAGGCCTTCCTTGCATTAAAACCTAAATGTATCTTGCAACTCCTAAGGTGACCCAGGTGTAGAATCTTATGTGTAAAACTTATCCTAGAAATAGTGCCCTTATTTTGTTGGCCTTGCCTTGGTAGGCAAGGATATTGTGTTGAGATTCATTATAGTGTATAGTAGCTTAAGGGATTTTGGCCCCTAGGTAATAATAGGTCTATTTTTATATGAGGATTTTTTGAAAGATGATATTTTGGCTTGTGTTGAAACTTGAGATTGGTTCTAGAGTTATAATATCCTGAAGGATTTTGGTTTCTTTTAGAGGATTTTTTGAAGATTATACTTTTGCATGGTGAAATATTTGAGTTTCCATAATTCTTCTTTTGCCTACAAATACTTCTTAATGTAAATGGCAAGGTTACAATGTGACACACCCCTTGTTTTGCAAAGCGTCATCCACCCGCACCCCATATGTGGCCCTCTAGTAGAGTGTACCACATTCAAAAGAGTGCAAGATATTCACAACGCCCTCAAATGCACACTTATTTTTGCTTGTTAAAGCGTGAGATGTATGGCTTTTAATAAATAGCTTGACTAACTTACCATAATTATCCATGTTCATAACATATTTAGGAGTAAAGGTGGGACCAAATACCAAACTAAATGTAACTAAATGGATCAGCAACTATTGTTGTGATGAAAGAGAGCCAATGGTTTGGATGCAAAGACTCAACTTATTTCTTAATTTAATAAATTATTACAAAGGTTACCTTCTAATTAATTTCAAACCATTATGAAATTATTTGCTTAAACTAATTAGGTTATTTTCAAGACACAATTAACTCATTCAAAACATACATTCAATCATGAATGAAAAGAAAACCAAGCCACTCAAGGCACATTTTCGAACTTCACTACAAAGGTGGTGAATGTTTATACAAAAAAAAACAATGCATGTTTTATTAAGAGCAAATGGCCACCAAATTTTGAACCTTGATCAGCACATTTTCTAAAGATAGTTAATTTAATTAAGTAATCATTTGAAATAGAGAAAAGAAATGTTTGTCCATTTCATGATTTATAGTTATCCTTCACATAACCAAGAATAGACTCATCAAGTTGCATCTGAGGTTGCAAGCTTCGCAACTTGTGAGAAGCAATGTAGCAATGTGCCACACATTGAGTTTTTTACTTGCCACAAAATAGTCAACATGCCAAATCTCAAGCTTTTATTTGAGACTGAAAATGAAGAGACCGAAAATGAACTTGCATGTTAACAAAATAATGATGAAAAAGATGACCAAGATTATGCAAATTGTGAGTAGTGGGCCCAAGGTGAAAAGAGCCCACCTCTTGTGACCTTCCAACCTAATTGGACGTAGTCAAACAATCCAAGTTACACAAGTTTTGACAACCATGAACCTCACTAGAATGTGCACATTGTGAACCAGCAAGCTGCACACCAATATATAAATACAAAGTTTCACACGAATTCACAAGCATCAAATGAATGTGCACCACAATGGGACTCAACCAAACAATGTGCATGAAAGCAAACATTGAAGAAAAATGGCAATTTGACGCATCCCCAAACTCCTTGATAGACTCAACTACGAGTCTAAATGTGAAAACAAGGAAAAGATAAGGAGTTGAGCATGTTCCTTAGCTTGCAACATTTTAAAGGGTAGAGGGGTTGCTAGAGCTCCAGGATGGGGACTAGGAAGAATTATAAACAATTCAATTACTCAGATGGACCTACACAAACCAAATAACAAGTTGGTTAATGCATAGTTAAAGCATTTTTGGTGCATGGATGAACCACGAGCAAACACAGATTCATAAAACTCATCACAACCTAAACTTGGGAAAGCCACCACCTTCCCCTTTATAATATTATTTTTGCCTAGCCATGGGGCCAGCACCCAAATTTCATTTTGTCTTGGGACTCCCACTCCCAAGTGGGAGTACCGAAATTTTTGAAATTAAGTCTCATAAAACTTTGAAGGCCCATAACTTTGTGTGCAGAACTCCAATTGAGGTGAGGTGTAAAGCAAAGTTGTAACCCTTGTTGAGAGCTTTCCAATGGTATGTGGCACACCACCTACATGCAAAAAAATCAGGACGATTCCTGAATTTTAGTGGTCGGGAGTCAAATTGCCAATTTGACTCCCGGCCCTTCTTTTGGCCATAACTTGTGCTTTAAGTATCCAAATGGGTCATGCAAGCCCATTTTAGACATCTAAGTTCCAAGATCTTTCCAATGATATAATGAACTTTTCAATCCAATAAGTTTTGACCCCTAAAATTACTTTCTAAAAATTCAAGAGTCCATTGAGACTCCATCTCCTGAAGTGGGAGTTCATTTGGGAGTGTGAGGGTTCATTCCCTCACACTCTCTTGCACTTTTGGAAGCATGAAATGTGACTCCTAGGCTCCCTTTTGGCTCGCACCTTTGCAAGCCCTTGCCTTGATTTCGAGCCCAAGGCTAGGGTTGTGACATAATTGGTCTAACGTTGACTTGCAAAATACATTGTTGGCTATCAAAGGTGGATCAAAAATTATATTTAAAACATGATCATGGGGTGTCCCTATCACCTCCTTAAATAATCACTTATATGGTGTGACATTAACTAAACACAAAAGAAAGTAAAAAATGTTCAACATTATAAAAGAAATTACATTTGTAGACTACATCAAACAAATGCAAAGGACATGGCATCCCATCACTTTGATGTAGCTATAGCTGAAAGTAGTAGAAAGGACACAAAAGAAGTCAATTCCCTTCAAAAACAAAATCTTAGGTTGGGGTTAGTTGTGATGGTTCAAGAAACACAACCTAGACCTTTCATTGAATGTAGCTCAAAGCTTTAAAATTGGTTGTGCAAAAGGATTACACCCTAATAATGTTGCGACATTCTACAATTTGCAACAAGCTTATGATCTACACAATTACACTACAAGCAAGATATGGAATTGTGATGAATTTGGTGAAGATGCTAGTTATAATGGTGGTTTGATTATGTTCACCAAGGTTGGATCCAAATCGTGCATTCCATTTTTCCAAATGAACGAGAATGGTTGTTGATGTTGTCCTACATTTATGCACATGGAGAATCAATTCCCAACTTCTATATTCTTAAAGGTAAACAATTCAACAGAAATTTCATTGAGCAATGTGAAAATGATTTTACTATGGCAATGTAGCAGTGTGCATGGATGATTACATGTTTGTTTTCCACATGGATTTTTCACTTCATTACAACAATGCAAGCATGAAGGGGCAATATGTCTTTAAAAAATAAACATTTGTTGATTCTTGACGGCCACAAATTTTTTGCCTAATTGTAATTCTCCAATGGCAAGTGCAAATTGTGCATGCAACTAAAAAATAAAGCTCCATGTTATTGGCTTTTAATTAGGCTCTTATGATTAGAACAACATATTATGTGTAACTTTGATGATAGCAACCAAATAAAAAGACACTTACTAATGCCCCTTTTTTGTGAGAAATTTTGCATTATTAAAAAAATTTGGAAATTATTTTGTCATGAATTCCATATTTTAAAAAATAATGTTAAAACTTGGGAAAACGAGCACCCGTGTCCTTAGGCTAGTGGGTGGAGGTAGCCAATGGAACAATAGTTTGGGCCCAAAGGTTGATTTTTAAAAGGCCATTTTAATGGACTTGTTGTTTTGTATAAAGGAACCTTTTAAAAAACACCTAATCCATTAAAGTGGATTGTTATGTTTTTCCATATTATTTTTTTGGTCTTTAGCTTCCATTCGTTGGGACTAATAGTCTACATTTCATTTAAACTTTGATCCACCAAAATACAGTTACCAAATTATTTTCCATCTTGTCCAATTCATATGGATTTAATGTTTTTTTTTCTTATTTTGTCCAATCAATATGGATTCAACCTTTCATCAAAATGAAAAAAAAAAACAAAAAAAAACTATCAACCCTAAGCATTGACCACTAGAACCTATATATACAACCAATTTGCTTTTTATGTCATCCCAACAAATTTTCATTATAAGTTTTCAATAACCTTGGTTTATAAATTAACAAAAATATATATATTGACAATGAATCAGTGCGTAACATCGGATTAAAAAAATGTGCATACATTGTTCAAAAATGCTACAAAATGTTCCAATGACAAAGTCATTAGTACATGTAGTTCGGTGAAGGTTTGCTTCATAGATTATTGTAGCTTTTAAGTTTGGTGGTTTACAGGGTGGCTATGTGTTTACACTTGAATCTATCTATTATGTATTTGTGAAAACTACTACATATCACATGTAGTTTGAAATGATTTTCAAAAGTTTTATAAAAAATCTCATTGGATTTTATATGAAATGGTGGCCTTGTGCAATGCTATTGAAATCTACATAATGGGCTGATGCCATGCCTAACATAGATCTTGGGGGTGGATATGCATGTGATTGTGTACACATGGTGATGTTGTTGTTTAATTGATGAGCCACATTTTCCCCCTTCAATCTTGTTGGTTTTGTTGCCCATTGTAACACGTTTAGGTGAGGGACGTCGGTAATGTTGTTGTTGGGTGCATCAATTTTTTTTATCACTTGTGAAAATTGTGTTACATTATTATGCAAGTTTTTGAGCAATTATTTCATTTGGTCAAAAGAAAGGTTCGACCATATGGTAGGATCGGTGATGTTGAACTCAACAAGAAACCGAGTCATCTAGTACAACATTAAGGTGCCAGGAATACCTTGCAAATCAAACTCCTAATTATGTACATTATGAGTTCATCTTCGACATTCACATACAATATGTGCAAGGTGTCCATGAACAACTTCACATCTTGGAGTGGCAAAAATCAAACCAAAATGAATGCCTATATGAAAACATAATTAAAAAAATTGAATTAGCAGATGTAGGAAAGAAAAATATCAGGTGTGGGCATTTGATTGTGTTGTTCCAAGAATTTGGTTTTCTTCATAGCATAACTATCCATAAATTGGTTCACTTCCATGGGAAACGTGAACATAGGGGGCACATTATATCTTTTGTAATCAACACATCTAGGAACCATAATTGGCTATTGGTCAAATAATAAATTTGTTCATCTTTTTTTGGTTTTTTGTTGATCGGCATAGGGGTGGATTCCACTAGTTCCTTCTTTAACTTTTTGAATAATGCGCCATAGTTTGTCGTTTTCAATGGAGCCATGTTTGGTGCTTGTGTGTTAAAGTTACCTTAAGATGTACATGAAAAAATAAAATGAAGTTCTTGAAAATTGCTTGAGATGTGTTGAACAACGACAAATTGTGTGAGATGGAAGATCATAGGGATGAAGTTGTGAAGTTGAGGTATGACAATAAAAAATGTTATGAAAAAAAATTCTTTAGGTGTTCAAACAATTTTTATGTAAGGATGGGCATTTAGCAAATTGATTATATGGGTTGTGTATGGATTGGTCAATACAAAAAATGCATGTGTAGGCTATTAAATTATCTGTGTTATTGTGATGAGGAAGAAGAAAATGGATTTTGAACATGAAGAATCAACAAATATCAAAAGTGAATCAGAAGTGATTTAGACACTGATAATTTCCAACACATAAGAAAAAAAAAATCATTTTCCACCCCCACACAATTTGATTACACTTCAACTACAATTGGCCATTTTATATTTACAAGTGACTTGTTGCATTAATTAATGGTCAATATTATTCATAGTTGTTGCATTCATTATGTTGTTCATTTATAAGCATAATTTGAACCCTACTTCAAATTTTAATAGTTTCAAATTGTTAATGTGGAAATTGAAATAACCTCTAATTTTATTTACACAATGCATTATAATGGGTTAGTGTTTTTTTGACATTTCTTCAAATATCAACATGGTACATGAGTTGAACCATCAACTTTTAACATGTTAAAATCATTACTCAAAAGTTGTATTTTACATTTACCATAATTTATTAAAACAAATGTAACAATTTTGAATCACACATTTATATTAGAATATATTAATGATTTTTTCACATCAATTATCAAAATTGAACCATTCATTTTTTAAATGTTAAACTCATTACTCACACATTGCATCTTACATTTATAATAATATATCAAAACACATGTAACTCAATATTTTGCAATTATATTTGAATGGTTTAATGAATTTTTCACATTTCTTAAATTATCAACATCTCTACATGAATTGAATCATCCACTTTGAACTTATTAAAACCATTCAAATGTTGCATATTACATTTACAAATATATTTTGAAACAAACGTATTAATTTAATGTTTTAGATTTATACTTGAATGGGTTAGTGAATTTTTTTGCATCTTTTGAATTATTAGCATTTGCACATGAGTTGAATCATTCACTTTGAATGTTATTAAATCACTATTCATAAATTTCATTTTGCACTTGCCACAATTTTTTTAAATGGATGTATAAAAACTTATGAAGTCTTGCTTTATATTTGAATGGGTTAGTTATTAGGTCAAAATATTCATGCATGCAAATTTAAAGATGCATGTAAACCTTTAAATTATAATTTTTTCATATATTAAATTCTTGTGCATTTATGTAAATTAGAATGTAAGTTTTTCCCTACTTTTTTTTAACGCATTATGGACAAGTTTATTACTACAAATGTTCATGATGCCACACCACAAAAACCGCAAATAATACCT
>Ga0116229_10005672_pt1 | contig 20246 bp, 15 predicted proteins | sample S1TSphgellanicum_3_FD_87313 | JGI IMG/M metagenome (GOLD analysis project Ga0116229, IMG submission 87313) | Host-associated microbial communities from peat moss isolated from Minnesota, USA - S1T2_Fc - Sphagnum magellanicum MG | ecosystem: Host-associated > Plants > Peat moss > Unclassified... | reverse complement strand
CAGCCGGAAAACAACATCGTGCGCGTCGCGTACGAAGCGATGGCGGCGGTGTTGGGCGGCACGCAATCCCTGCACACCAACTCGATGGACGAAGTGCTGGCGCTGCCGACCGAAAAATCGGTCGAGATCGCGTTGCGAACGCAGCAGGTGCTGGCGTACGAGACCAACGTCACCAACGTCGTCGATCCGCTGGGCGGTTCGTACTACGTCGAGGCGCTCACCGACGAGATGGAGCGCCAGGCCGAAGCCTACTTCGCGCAGATCGCCGAGTACGGCGGCGTTGTGGAGGCGATCGAAGCGGGCTTCTTCCAAAAAGAAATTGCCGAGGCCAGCTATCGCTACCAGCGTTCGTTCGAAGCCAAGGAGCGGGTGGTCGTCGGCGTCAACGCGTTCCAGCGGGAGGAAGAGCATCTCGATATCGACCTGCTGCGCATCACCGAAGCGATGGAGCGCGAGCAAGCCCGTTCCGTTCAAGACGTACGCGCCGCTCGCGACCCCGGCCCGGTGCAGTCGTCCCTCGAACGACTCCAACGCGCCTGTAGCGACCCGAAGGATAACTTGATGCCGCATTTGATCGACTGCGTCAACGCCTACTGCACCGAGGGCGAGATCGTCGAAGCGATGGTCGCCGTCTACGGCCGCTACACCGAGCGTTCGGTCTTCTAGGGCGTTGGCAACGATGCGATGGACCACCGACATCGAGCGGCACCGGATCCGCCGGACGCTCTCCGAAGTGAAACTCAAACTGGAAGAGGCGCTGCGCTTGAGCGTGCGGCGAAACGAAAGGGATCATGGCGAGCAGGCCGTTACGTATCGTCGTCGCTAAGGCGGGCCTCGACGGCCACGACCGCGGAGCGAAAGTGATCGCTCGCGCGCTGCGCGATGCGGGGATGGAAGTGATCTACACCGGCCTCTTTCAGACGCCGGAGCAGATCGTGCAGACGGCCATTCAAGAAGACGCCGACGGCATCGGCCTCTCGATCCTTTCCGGCGCCCATATGACGCTCTTCCCGCTGGTCGTCGAGCAGCTCGCGGCGCAGGGCGCCGGCGATATCGTCTTTTTCGGCGGGGGCACCATCCCGGCAGACGACGCCAAGGAGTTGAAGGCACGTGGCGTGCGCGCCATCTTCACGCCCGGCGCCCCGCTGCAAGAGATCATCGACTTCGTCAACACGGAGTGCGGCAAGCGCCGCGAGCTGGTCGGATAACCGGAAGCGTTCCGCGCTTCGCGTGGTGCCCGCGCACCAACGCCCGGTCGTGGCGGTGCCGGATCGCGGTCGCGACGCCGGCGTACTCGTAGGCGCCCACGTCGCAAACGCCGCCCGCGCCGCGGGTGAAGCCGCGCTCGTCGGTGTCGTAGCCGCCGCTCGGACCGCAGCCGTTGGTATACGGGATGTAGGCGCGCCCCGGACTGCTCGTCGTTTCCGCATTGGTGAGCGTCGGTCCACCGTTGTTGGCAAGCGGCAGCAGTTGCGGATCGGCGAGGAGATCGTGGCCGGTCGCGCCGCTCAAGCCGGTGCCCGCGACCGCGCTCTGGATGAGGTTGTAGTCGCCGGACGTCAGCGTTCCGGCATTGGCGATGTCGGGCCCCGATGACGCCGTGCCTCCGGCGACGATGCTGAACGACAACGACATCTTGTAGGGATTGTCGATGTTGCCGCCCTTCCCGGTTGCCGCGTTTTGATAGAGCGTATCGTTGTCAACTGCACCGTGAAAGCGAGCGGCGGATCGTAGGTTTCGAATCCGCCGCCGTCCACTGAGGAACTGTTGCCCGAGATCGTCGTGTTGGCGATGGTCGCGCTGTCGTTGTTGAAGATACCGCCGCCGCCGCTGCCGGCGATCGCCCCGGTAACGGCGTTGCCCGAGACGGTGCTGCTTTCCATCAGCAATCCGCCGTAGTTATAGATGCCGCCGCCGCCCGCTTGCGCGGCGGTCGCCGCGACGGTGTTGCCGGCGATCGTCGAATTCGACACGAGCATCGCTTGCCCCGCGTAGATACCTCCACCGCCGTCGGTCTGGCCGGCGGCCGTTACGTGATTTCCCGAGAAGCTCGACGTGTAGACGTAGTCCGTCGCATCGGCGTAGAGGCCGCCGCCCGCCTGCGAGGCGGCGTTGCCGGTGAGCGTGCTCGACGTGATCGTCAAACTTCCGACGTCGTAGATCGCCCCGCCGGCGCCGCCGTTTGCTGCTGAGCTCGCAGTATTGGAGTTAAAAGACGTGCCTGCGACGGTGCTGCCGCTTGCGTCACTAAACAGCGCACCGCCAAAGGCTTTGAATGGCGCGTTTACGGCGTTTTGTGTAAACGTGTCGCCGTCCAGTTGGATCACGCCTTCACTGAAAATCGCGCCGCCTTCATTTTGCGCGGACGCTCCATTGGGAGCCGAGACGCTATTTCCCGTAAATGCGTCGTGCAGCGATGACACCGTACTCATGCTTGCGATCGCGCCACCGTAGGCTTGCACGGCGGCACTTCCATCGGCCGTCGCGGTATTGTTCGAAAATGTGTCGGTAGATAGCACGAGGGCGCCGGTCGTCTGATTATAGATCGCGCCCCCGGCGGCTTGCGGTGAGGCGCCGGTGTAAACCGTACCGGTTGCCGCGTTCGACGAAAACGTGTCGCCGGCGAGCTTTACGGTGGATTCGTTGATGATCGCCCCGCCCCACGCTTCGGATGAGGCGACCGCACTGTTACCGCCGAACGACGTGTTGGTTAGCGTCACCGGAGCACCGAGCGAGTCGTAGATGGCTCCGCCGTACGCGTCCCCGCTGGCGGTGCACGCGCTGCCGGACCCCAACGCTTGGTTCGACGTAAAGGTGTCGCCGGTGCCGTTTAGCGGATCGTCGGTGTAGATGGCCCCGCCGTAGCCCGCAAAATCGCCGCCGGCGAGGTTGCTCGTGAAGGTATCGTCGTCGAGCTCCAGCGTTCCGTTCTCGGCAAGAATTGCGCCGCCGTCCCCGTTCGAGCAGCCCGACGTGGCACCGCCGGCCACATTTGCCGTAAACGTGCTGCCGGTGATGCTCGGCGCGGTGCTTTCGAGATCCAGAGCGGCGCCGTCGCCGAACGACCCGGGCGACGTGCCGCCCTCGACGTTTTGCTTGAAGACACTGTTCGCGATCGTGATGCCGGGCCCGGGAGCGTCGTATATCGCCGCGCCGTAGCCTTCCGCCGTCGCGCAGCCGTTGCCGGCAACACAGCCGTAGTTCCCGTCAAACGTATCGTTCGTAAACGCCGCTTGACCGGATGCGCCGTCGTTATAGACCGCGCCGCCCCGAAACGCCCCGTTTTCGGCGAACGTGGTCCCGTCGACGCTGAGCGCGCCGTTCTGGTCGTTGAACAGGGCGCCTCCGCGCCCGTACACGCAGTTCGCGGGATCGCTCGTCTCTGCGTTGCCCTCGAAGGTCGAAGCCGAAATCGCGAGCGTGCCGTCGTTGTAAACCGCGCCCCCGTCGTGATAGGTGTTGCTGCAGTGCGGATGCAGGTGGTGTGGCATGCGTCCGGCCGGCTGCCGCGCATCTGTGTGTGCGCGCGACAGGAGCGGTGACTGCACGATCGATGCGTCGCCGGTGAAGGTGTCGTCGGTGAGGGTGAGCGTGCCGGCATTCCAAATCGCTCCGCCGGGCTGCTGCGCGACCGCGGCGGCGCCCTGCGCGAGCGTCAGGCCGGAAATGGCGGCGGTCGCCGTGTTCTTGACGACGAAGATTTGCGTTGCGTTGTTTCCGCTGAGCGTCACGCCGGGCGTCGTCCCCGGGCCGGCGATTGAAAGGCGGTCCGAGATGCTGATGGGTTCGCTCAGCACGATCGTCGATCCCGATGGCACCACGAAGAGAATCGTATCGCCCGAGTTGGCGGAGCCCACCGCGTAGCGTAGCGAGCCCGGGCCGCTGTCGGCAGTGGTGCTGACCACCGGCCCGAGCGAAATGACCGGCGCGTTGGCCTTGCCCGCAACGATGGTGACGAGCGCGCTGCCTTGGTCGAGCAAGGTACCGCCGGCCGACGTTTGGCTGTAGGTCGACACCAGCATCGTCACGTTGCCGACGGGGGCGTCCACCGTGAACGCACAGGACGTGCCGCCGCCGGAGACCGAGCAGTTCGGAGAGGCCGGCGTCGTATTGAACACCTGCGCCGTGCCGCCGTTCATCTTGATCGCGACGGATTGGGTCTGCGGCGATATGGTCGAGGAGTGCCGCGCATCGCCCGCCTTGCCACGGCGCGCCCGTGGAACGCGAAGCTTCAACGTAAGGGAGGTCCTGCGGCCGCCCGCGTGCCCACTGGCGATCGCTCCGGCGGTACCGGCGGCCGGGGCCGCCGGCAGCAAGGAGCGACCCCCACCCCCCGTGCCGCTGCATGCGGTCAAGAGCGCGGTGGCTGCAAGGAGGAGGCGCTTCGTCACTATTCGTCCCTTTTTCGTGCGCGGCGTCGTGCGCGGCGCCGGCTGGAGTATCTTGGCGGCCATCGTCGCAGGCAGGCGTCCACAACGCGTCCACACTCGGTGGGCGCACAGGTCGCCGCACGGAGCCGCCGAAACCGGAGGGACGTTTTGGAAACCACGAAAAAACGCGTTCGAACCCGGATCGCTCCCTCGCCCACGGGCGACCCCCATGTTGGTACCGCCTACGTCGCGCTGGTCAACTACTGCTTTGCGAAGAAGCACGGCGGCGATTTCATTTTGCGCATCGAGGACACGGACCAGGCGCGCAGCACCGCGGAGAGCGAGCGAGCGATTCTGGACTCGCTTCACTGGTGCGGCCTCGCGTGGGACGAAGGCCCCGACGCCGGCGGCCCGCACGGCCCCTACCGCCAGAGCGAGCGCTCCAGCATCTATCGCGAGTACGTGCAGAAACTGCTGGACGGGGGGCATGCGTTCAAGTGCTTCTGCACGACCCAGCGCCTGGACGAGATGCGCGTCGCGCAGCGCGCGTCGGGACAGCCGTCGCGCTACGACGGTCTCTGTTTGACGTATTCGCGAGACGACGTCGCCGAGCGCGAAGCGGCGGGCGAACCGTTCGTCGTGCGCATGAAGGTGCCGTCCGAGGGCGTCTGCGTCGTCGAGGATCTGCGGCGGGGGCCGATCGAGTTCGAATGGCGCAGCGTCGACATGCAGGTGCTGATGAAGTCGGACGGACTGCCGACGTACCACCTCGCCAACGTCGTCGACGACCACTTGATGGAGATCACGCACGTCTTCCGCGGGGAAGAGTGGGTCTCGAGCGCGCCCAAGCACCTGTTGCTCTACTCGTACTTCGGCTGGGAGCCGCCGAAACTCACGCATCTGCCGCTGCTGCGCAATCCGGACAAGAGCAAACTCAGCAAACGCAAGAATCCGACCGGCATCCTGTTCTATCGGAGCATGGGCTATCTGCCGGAGGCGCTGCTCAACTTTCTCGGGTTGCTGGCGAACTCGGCGCACGAAGGCGCCGACGAACTCATGGATCTGCAGGCGATGGTGACGCGCTTCGATCCCGATCACATTCCGCTAGGCGGCCCGGTCTTCGATATTCCCAAGCTCGATTGGATCAACGGTCGCTACCTGCGCGAAAAACTCGACGCAGAGGCGTTCTTGAGGCAGGTGACGCAGTGGGCGGCGCCGCCCGGCCGTCTGGCGCGCATCGCGGCGCTCGCGCAGCCGCGCATCGAGCGCTTGAGCGATCTCGGCCTGCTGCTCGCGTTTCTCTTTGCCGGCCGTCTCCCGATCACCGCCGAGCAGCTGCGCGGCGGAAAACTCGACGACGTGGACGTGCGTCGCGCCTTCGCCTACGCGCTGTCGGAGATCGAGAAGCTCGAGTCGTGGCGGGTGGAAGGCATCGAAGCGCTGCTCAAAGGCATCGCGGAGCGGCTCGGCAAGAAGCCGCGCGAAGTGGCGCGGCCGTTCTACGTCGCGGTCACCGGCAGCCCGACGTCGATCCCGCTCTACGATTCCATGGAACTGCTGGGGCGCGACATCGTGCGCGAGCGCTTGCGCGGCGCGCTGGAGTTGCTCGGCGCGCCGAGCAAACGCGAGCGGGAAGAATGGGACGTCGCGTGAAGCGCGCCATCGTTCTAGCGGCCGGTAAAGGCACGCGTATGAAGAGCGGCACGGCGAAGGTGCTGCACGAGATCTGCGGCCGGCCGATGCTGTGGTACGTGTTGCAGGCATTGCGCGCGGCCGGCATCCAGGAGATCCTCGTCGTCACCAACGACGAAGTGCAGGCGTTCGTCGGCGGCTTCGGCGTGGCCGGCGTCGTGCAGCACGAGCAGCGCGGCACCGGCCATGCGGTTAAGGTTGCGCTCGAAGCGCTGTCGCCGGTCGAGGGTGGCCGCCTCATCGTCGCGAGCGGCGATATGCCGCTGGTGGGCTCGGCGCTCTTCACTAGCGTTGCGGGCTCGCTCGACGACGGCGGCGCGGCGATGTCGCTGGTCACCGCCCGCATGCCGCTGCCCTCGAACTTCGGCCGCATCGTCCGCCGCGGCGCGGACGCCGTCCGCATCGTCGAAGTGCGCGACGCCACCCCCGCAGAGCTTGAGATCGACGAGATGAACGCGGCGATCTACGCCTTCGACGAAACCGAACTGCGCGGCGCCGTCGAGCACCTGCGCGACGACAACGCGCAGGGCGAATACTATCTCACCGATACGGTGGCGCACTTCGTCGACCGCGGCAAGCGCGTGCGCCCGATGCCGTGCGAGGACACCGCGCAGCTGCTCGGCGTCAACGATCGCGTGGAACTGGCGCTCGCCCGCGCGGCGATGAACCAGCGCCTCTGCGCGCAGCACATGCGCGACGGCGTCACCATCGTCGATCCTGCGACCACCTACCTCGAACCCGAACTGCGGATCGGCGCCGACACGGTGATCTATCACAACACGTCGATCGGCCGGCTCACCGAAATCGGCGAGCGCTGCACGATCGGCCCGGGCGCGCGCCTGTCGAATGCGATCCTCGGCGCGAACGTGACCGTGCGCGAAAGCGTGCTCTCCGACGTCGCGGTCGGCAGCGACGTCTCGATCGGTCCGTTCGCGCACCTGCGCGGCGATGCGGTGCTGGCCGACGGCGTGCGCGTCGGCAACTTCGTCGAGATCAAGAAGTCGAGGCTCGCCGCCGGCGTCAAGGCGTCGCACCTGAGCTATCTCGGCGACGCGACGATCGGCGAGAACACCAACGTCGGCGCCGGAACCATCACCGCCAACTACGACGGCGTGAGCAAGAACGAAACGATCGTCGGCAAGGACGTGCGGATCGGCTCGAACTCGTCGCTCATCGCGCCGGTCACGATCGGCGACGGCGCGCTCACGGGCGCGGGATCGGTGGTGACCAAGGACGTCCCGGCCGGCGAACGCGTGGCCGGCAATCCCGCGCGCCCGCTGCCGAAGAAGGAACGCGCTCCGGAGCCTTAGCGCTCGGCGAGCATCTCCGCCGCGATCCGCGCGAGCGCTTCGAGCAGGATCGTCAGATCGTCGTCGCGCGTGCGGTGGTTGGTGATGTTGACGCGGAGGGCGCGCCGGTTGCCTACGCTCGTCGACGAAATGACGGCGATTCCGCCGTCCTGCAGCCGGATCGTGAGCTCGTCGTTGAAGCGGTCGAGCTCGCCGTCGTCCATGCCCGGGGCTCGATAGCGAAAACAGACGATGTTGAGTTGCACCGGCGCCAGCAGTTCGAAGCGCGGGTCGGCGTCGACCGCCTCGCCGAACGCGCGCGCTTGGCGCACGTTTTCCTCGATCGCCTCGCCGATCGCCCGCGCGCCCAGCTCCTTGATCGAGAACCACACCTTGAGCGCGCGAAAGCCCCGCGAGAGATCGAGCGTAAAATCGGTGAACCAGGGCGCGCCGCCCGCCAATCCGCGCGGCATGCGCGTCAGATACGCCGGCGTCGACGCGAAGGTGCTACGATGCAACTCGCCGTCGCGCACCAAGACGCAGCCCGCGTCGTACGGCGCGTGCAGCCATTTATGGAAATCGAAAGCGATCGAGTCGGCGCGTTCGATCCCGCGCAGCCGCGGCGCGAGCGAGGGTGCGAGCATCGCCGCCGCACCGAACGCACCGTCGACGTGGAACCACAGGCCCTCGCGTTGCGCGAGATCGGCGAGCGCTTCGAGCGGGTCGATGGCGCCGATGTCGACGGTTCCGGCGTTCCCGACGATCAAGAACGGCCGCATGCCGCGCGCGCGATCGCGTTCGATGGCGCGCTGCACGTCGCCGGGGTCGACGCGGCCGAGCGCATCCGTCGGCAGAACATCGAGCGCTGCGCTGCCGATGCCCGCGTTCTCGAACGCGCGGCGAACGCACCCGTGCGTCGCGCTCGAGGCGTAGCCGGCGAGCCGCTCGCCTGCAAGACCGTTTTCGCGTACCGCCGGTCCGAGCGCGCGGGTTCGCGCGACCAGCACGGCGATCAGGTTCGCGGCGGAGGTGCCGATCGTCAGCACGCCGCTGCCTTCCGGCGGAAACCCGAACAGCTCGCGGAACCAATCGACGACTTGACGCTCGACGTACACGGCTCCGTGATTGCGGCCGCCGACGTTGGAGTTCATCGTGGACGCCAGCAAATCGGCGAGCGCTCCGGTCGGCGTGCCGCTGCCGTGCACCCAGCCGAAAAAACGCGGATGGATGTTGCCCGTCGGATAGGGCAGCACGTCGCGCACGAACTCGGCGTAGACGTCTTCGAGCGGGGAAGGGTCGAGCGGCATCGGAGAACGCAGGCGCTCGCGCACGTCCGCCGGCACCTCTTGCCAAACGGGCCGTTCGCGCACGGTCTCTAGATAGTCGATGGCGTCGTCGAGCGCGGCGTGGCTCAGCGCGCGAAACGCCTTCCAGTCCTTCGGGTCGAGAATGAGGGTACTCTCCAATCGCAAGCGATGACAGCGATGGCCGTACTCCTGGGTTCGGTTCTGGGTGGCGCGCTCCTCGGAGGCGTTGCGCTGCGCGCGCGATCGCGGCGCCGCACGCCGGCGCGCGATGCCGGGGCGGAACGCGCGAAGCAGGATGCGGTGCGCGCGTTGCTCGATGCGACGCGCACGTCGAGCGATGCCGTGCTGGCCGTTCTCGACCGGAACGTGCGAGCGATGGAGTGCGGCGTGGATGCGATGCTGGTCTTCGCCGCGCGCGACGGCGAACTCGCGTGCGTCTATGCAAGCGGCGCTCGCGCCGAACCCTTCCGCCGCGTCACGTTGCGCCGCGAGGATCTTGCCTCGTTGCCCGCGCGCGCCGCAGCGGCCGGCTGCCGCGCCGCGCTGCCGCTCGACGGCGCACCGCTGCTGCCGACCGACCGCGCCGCGCTTGCGGTCCCGATGCTGGATGCGGGCGGCTTACGCGGCGTTGCCTATCTCTCGTCGTGCGACGCTCGCGCGCTCGCCGATCGCGAAGCGCTCGTCCTAGCGGTGGAGTGCGCCGCGACGCCGTACTCGCTCGCGCTCGAACGCGAGGCCGATCGCGCGGACGCAACCTACGACGGCCTGACCGGCGTGCTCACGCCGCGTGCCTTCCGCCGCCTGCTGCACGACGTGGTATCGAACGCTGCGCCGGGCGGCGCGCCGCTCTCGCTCTGGTTCGTCGATACCGACCGTTTCAAGAGCGTCAACGACCGCTTCGGCCATCGCGCCGGCGACGGCGTGTTGCAGGCGATGGCGAGCCTGCTCGAAGCGAGCCTCGTGGCGGATCTCGATGCGGCCGCGCGCAACGGCGGCGACGAGTTTTGCGCGCTCGTGCGCGCGGCGTCGAAGCGCGCCGCGATCGAGCGCGCGAAGGCCTTCTGCGACGCGGTGCGCGCGCACGATTTCGGGCTTCCGGTACGCGTTACCGCAAGCGTCGGCGTTGCGACGTTTCCGTTCGACGCAACGTCGTCGAGCGAGTTGCTCGAAGCCGCCGACGCCGCGATGTATCACAGCAAACGCGCGGGCCGAGACCGCGTTTCGTTTGCGTTGCGCCGGGGCGAGTACGCGGTGTTCGATTAGAAGCCTTCGCCACTCGTGCCGCGAAGGCGTCCGGCATGCCGAAGCCCGCGCTCGCGGCGTTGCGTGTCGGATTCCTAATGGCGGTCCTGCTCCTTGTGGGTGCTGCTCCCTGTGCTGCCGCCGTCGACCGTCCCAACGCCCTGGATCGCCGCATCGACGCGATCCCGCGGGCGGCGCTGCTCTCGCAGCCGGCGACGCGGCTGGCAGACCCCGCCCGCCAAGAGGCGGCCGAGCGGCTCGTCGACTGGAAGCTTCCCGGCTGGGTGCTGACCGCGATTCTGGAAGCGCTCGCGCTCGCCTACTTTTGGCGCTCGGGAGCCGCCGCCGCGCTGCGCGACCGGCTGCGCCGCCGATTTCGATCGGAGACGCTGGTGCGCTTCGCGTTCGGCGCGAGCCTCGGCGCCATCGCGCGCCTGGCTGCGCTCGCGCCGGCGTTCTATCTCTACCGCGTCGAGCGCATCATGGATCTCTCCACCCAACTCACGCGCACCTGGGCCGTCTTTTGGCTGGCGCACACGCTGCTCGCGATGCTCGTCTCCGGCGTCATCGCGGCCTTCGTGCTGTGGCTCGTGGAGCGCACGCATCAGTGGTACGCGTACACCATCCTGGCGATCCTCGCAGCCAGCATCGCGTGGTCGAACGTGGGTCCGTATTTCGACGTGAACGCCGGCCCCGTGACGGCGACCGATCCGATGGTGCGCGCGCAGATGACGCAGCTCTTTGCCCGGGCGGGCCTCGACGACGTCCCCGTGTACGTCGTTGAGAATCGCACCTTGCCCGCCGCCGACGCCGTGATTCAGGGGATGGGCGGCTCGCGCCGCATCATGATCCCGTCGCCGCTGGCCGCTGCGAGCACGCCCGCCGAACTGCTCTTCGACGTTGCCTTCGAACTCGGCGACGTTCGCGAGCACGCGCAGTTTTGGATCGCGTTGATCGAAGCGGGTGCCGTGATCGTCTTCGCCGGGATCGCGGTCGCGATCGCCGACCGCGTGGGGTTCCGGCGCGACGACGACGAGCTCTCGCGTCTGGCCCTCGTGGGCGCGTTGCTCGCGGTGACGTACCTCGGCGCGGTCCCGGTTCGCAATGCGGCGGTTCGCGCGTTCGCGCTGGCGGACGACGCCTATGCCGTCTCGGTGGCGGGGGACCGCGCCGCGGCGGTACGCTCGATCCTGCGCGCCACCGACCAGCGCATGGACGAGGTGTGCCCCGACGTCGCGGCGCGACTCTTCTTGAACGCGCGTCCGGCTCCCGGCGAGCGCATCGCCGCGATCAACGGCGTCCCCAACGCTTGCCCGTAACCGGAACGGCCGTGCCCGTGTCGAAGGGTTGAAACAATCCAGAGGGTGCCTCGTATGTGGCATCAACCGACGTTCTTGTCTAGAGAAAGGCTCCGACCGATGCTTCATAAAAGCGCATTTTTGCTCGGCGTGCTGGCGTTTGCGGCACCGCTCGCGGCGCACGCGGACGCCGTGCCCGATGCCGTTGCGAAAACGCTCGCGACGGATTATCAGCTCAACTGCACGGCGGCAACGGACCCGACCGACGCCAATCTGAATGCGGCCTTCGCTCTGCTCTCCCCAGACTTCGTGAGCATCGACATGAAGGGCAAGCAGACGGCGCACGATGCCTTCATCGCGCAGAACAAGCAGCAGATCAAGCTCCTGCACATCACGACGTGCGACAACGCGGTCGAATCGGAGACGTCGCCCGACCCGAATACCGTGGTGGTTGACGTGACCGCGAAGTTTGCCGGACAGATCCAGGCGCCCGACGGCAATCACGATCTCGACGCGTCGGCCAAGAGCGAGGATACGTGGAAGCTGGTGAATGGGACGTGGCTGCAGACGCAGTCGAAAGAACTCCGCTCCTTGGTGAAAATCGACGGGAAAGTCGTTCAGGACGAGGGCCAATAGCGCTATGCGTTGGGCGGCCCTCCTCCTCGTCGCCGGCGCGCTCTCGCTAGCCGCGCCGGCGGCCGCGCGCGCCGACGAACGCCCGGTCGCGCAGATGCGGTGGCGCTCGATCGGGCCCGCGTTGCCGGAGGGCCGCGCCAGCGCCGTCGTGGGCAGCAACGCCCACGCGTTGCTGTACTATGCGGGCACCGCCGACGGCGGCGTCTACAAGAGCGTCGACGGCGGCGTCTCGTGGCAGAACGTCACCGATTTCATCCATCTCAGTTCGGTCGGCGCGATCGCGCTGAACCCGAACGACGACACCGACGTGTGGGTCGGCGCCGGCGAGACCAATCCGCGCAACGACGTCATCCAGGAGACCGGGCTCTATCACTCGACCAACGGCGGCCGTGCGTGGACCTCGGTGCCGTTCCCGAAAGCGCCGGGCATCTCGAGGATTCTGCTCGACCCGAAGGATCCCAAGCACATCGTCGTGGCCGTGCTCGGCGACGTCTTTGCGCCGAGCCAGGAGCGCGGCGTCTATGCAAGCTTCGACGGCGGCGCAACGTTTACGAAGACGCTCTATCTCTCGACGCAATCGGGCGCGAGCGACATGGTGATGGATCCGAAGGATCCGAACGTGATCTACGCGGGCATGTGGCACGTGCTGCGCCGCCCCTGGGCGATGACGAGCGGCGGAACCGCCGACGACGGTCTGTATCGTTCGACCGACGGCGGCAAGACGTGGAAAGCGGTCACCGGCAACGGTTTCCCGGCGCCGCCGATCGGCCGCATCGGTCTCGCGATCGCGCCTTCGCAGCCCTCGCGCATCTACGCGCTGGTAGAGTCGGCCTCGGGCGTGCTGTGGCGCTCCGACGATTCCGGCGTCACCTGGAAACTGGCGAGCAGCGATTCGGCGGCGAATCAGCGGCCGTTCTACTTTTCGCACGTGCGCGTTTCTCCGACGGACCCCAGCACGGTCTACGGCGTGAGCATGCTGCTCGCGACCTCGTACGACGCGGGCGGCAAGTTCGATCTGACCGCGTTCGGCGTTCACTCCGATCTGCACGACATGTGGATCGCTTCGGACGGAGTCCGGATGGCGCTGGCCGGCGACGGCGGCATCGCGATCTCGACCAACGGCGGCTCGACCTGGGCGAACTCGCGCAACATCGCGATCGGTCAAGTCTACCGCGTCGGCATATCGAACACGGTGCCGTACTTCGTCTGCGGCGGCTTGCAAGACAACAACGCCTATTGCGGGCCGGCCTTCAGCGGCGGCCTCGACGGCATCACCAATCGCGACTGGTTCAAGGTCACCGAAGGCGACGGCGAGTGGGCCGTGCCCGATCCGACGAATCCGCGCTTGATCTGGGCCGATTCCGAGAACGGCGAGATCGCCATCTACGACCGCGTCTCGCACGAATCGACCAACGTGCGGCCCTATCGCGCAACGGCGCAAGAAGATTTCGTCCTGGCGAATTCGCGCTATCGCTTTGGCTGGCAATCGCCGATCGCATTTGCCGCCTACGATCCGCACCTGGCCTTCATCGGCGCCAACGTGGTCTTCGCGACGAGCGACGCGGGCAAGCATTGGAAAGCGATCAGCCCCGATCTGACGCGCAACGACAAGTCGAAGCAGCAAGTCGCCAAGGATTCCGTGACGCACGACGAGTCGGGTGCGGAAAACTACGGCACGCTGCTCGACATCGAGACGTCGGCTCGCCACAAGGGCGAGATCTGGACCGGCTCGGACGACGGCTTGGTGTACCTGACGCGCGACGGCGGCGCGCACTGGAGCAACGTGACGCCGCCGGATCTTCCGGCGGACAGCGCGGTGGAGACGGTCGCGCCCTCGACGCTGGCCGACGGCACCGTCTACGTCTCCGCGGACCGCCACGCGATGGGCGACGATGCTGCGTACGTGTACTTGACGCGCGACTACGGCGCGCACTGGACCAAAGTGACCGGCGGATTCGCGCCGGGCGAATACGTGCGCGCGGTCCGGCCGGACATCAAGAACGCCTCGATGGTCTATGCCGGTACCAACCGCGGCATGCGCATCTCGTGCGATAGCGGAACGACCTGGCAGAGCTTTCAGAACAACTTACCCGCCGTCGAAGTGCGCGACATTCGGTTTTCTCCGCAGTTCGACGATATGGTCATCGCGACGCACGGGCGCGCGATTTGGATCATGGACGACATGCGCCCGGTGCAGCTATCGGCGTGCGCGGCGCCCAAAGAGCCGCTGGTCATCGGCCCTCGCCCGGCCATCAGCCTCTTCGGCTATCGCGACGACGAAGGCAACTACACGGACTTCGAAGCGTTCCAGCCGGGCGGCGGACTCCTGAGCAACGGCGGCGCGGTCGCGACGCTGTACTACTGGCTCCCGGTCGAGGCGAAGACGCGTCCGACGATCGACGTCTTCGACGAGCACGGCCACCGCTGGCGGCACATCGAGGGCGAGCACGACGTCTTCACGGGTCAAGAAGGGTCGTCGTATTGGCTCAGCAAGACCGACGGCAAGAACCAGTACGACTACGACTTTACGATCGACGGGCCGGTCCGCTACGAAAGCGCGCCGTTCTTCTTCCGCGGTCCCGATGAAGGCCCGGCGCTGCCACCCGGCAAGTACGTGATGGTCTTCAACCTGGACGGCAAGGCCTATCGCTTCCCGCTGGTCAAGCTCGCCGATCCGCTCTCGACGACGACGCCGCAGGAGGCGCAAGCGGCCTTCCAGCAGCAGCGCCGCGTCTACGATCTGCTCGGCCGGCTCGATACGATGCTCAACGCTTTGCACTCCGTGCGCGAGGCGCTCGTGGCGGATAAGAAGGCGCTCAAGCCGGCCGATACCGCGGTCGCCGCAAAGGTGCAGAGCGCCATCGACGCGGTCGACGCTCGCGTGAACGCGCTCACCTCGTCGCCGGCGAACTTCGAAGACTTCATCGAGAAGCCGGGGCAGCTGCGCGAGGACGTGCTCAACTTGATGAACGACGAGCCGCTCGCGCAGGCCAGCCTCGAGTTATACGCGCGACTCGAGCGCGAGTACGTGGGCGCGGCGAGTTCGTACAATGCGTGGGCGGCCACCCTCGGCCCGGTCGACGATGCGCTCAAGGCCGCCGGCCAAAAGCCGCTCCCGGCGCCGCCGCCGGCACCGAAGCCGCCGAACGCGGGGTCCTAAGCGGCGAGGTAGATTCCGCCGGCGACCTGCGTGCCGACGTGGCGGGCGGTGAAGAACTCGACGATCGCGGCGTGCGCGATGCGGCCGTCGACGATTTGCGCCGCCGCTACGCCGGAGCGCACGCCGTGCGCGGCCGCGCGGATCGCGGCCCTCAGATCGCCCGGCAGCCGGGCATCGGCGGAGAGTTCCAGGGCTTCGGCCGGCGTGAGCTCGTCGATCAACTGCTGCGTCTTCGGGTCGGCGACGCCGCCGGCGGCGTGGAAGAAGATCGCGCGCACTGCATCGACCGCGGCCGCAACGGCGCCCGCGACGTCGTCGGCGGCGACCGAGGCGTCGCCTTTGGCGAAGACCGCGAAGGCGGTCGGCTCGATGACCGGGATATAGCCCGCCGCCATCAGCGTTTGCAGCAACCCGGCCTGGACGCGCACGCCGTCGGGCGTCTGCGGGAGCATCGCCGCGTCGGATCCGCTCAGCGCTACGGCCACGTTGGCGCTGCGATTGATCGTGCGCACGATGCTGCGAGCGCCGGCGCCGTCCGGCGCGACCACCACGGGTCGCACCTGGGCGTCGGCCAGGACCTGGAGGTCTTCGGCCAAGGTCGAGGCGGGAGCGTTCACGCTCTCCTCGTCGACGCGGATCACGATGGCTTTGCCTGCGAACGTGTTCATCATCTCTTAAGAATAGTTCTCGGCCGTCTTTACCCAAGTGTTAACGAAGCGCATCGCCGGGTCGATCCCCTCGTTCAGCCACAGCTCCACGCCGTCGGCTGCCGCCGCGAGGATCTCCGGCAGCGCCGAGCGCTCGTGCGGCGCGAACGTGCCGAGCACGTGGTCGATGCTCGCGTTTTCGGGGCGGCCGACGCCGACGCGCAGCCGCGGGAACCGGTCGCCGAGCGTGGCGATCGTCGAGCGCAGGCCGTTGTGCCCGCCGTGCCCGCCGAACGGGCGCAAGCGCAGGCTCCCGAACGGCAGATCCATGTCGTCGACGATCACCAGCACGCCCTCCGGCGGCGTGCGATACCACGACGCGATCAAGCGCAGCGGCGCGCCGCTGAGGTTCATATACGACTGCGGCTTGACCAAGACGGCCCGCCGCGCCGCGTCGTAGGATTGCTCCGCCGAGTCCTTGCGCTTCCAAGCGGAAACGCCGAAACGACGCGCCACTTCGTCGACCACCAGAAAGCCGGCGTTGTGACGCGTCGCCGCGTACTCTTTGCCGGGATTCCCCAACCCGGCGACGATCTTTGGGGGCGCTTGGTCGGCCAGGGGTTAGGCTTCGTCCTTCTGGTTGATGACCACCGGCTCGGCCACTTCGGCCGGTCCTGCGGCCACGTCTTCGACGTCCCGCTCGGTGCGCGACGCCTCGATGGCGACGACGGTCTGGTCGGCGGGGGTGAGCAGCTTGAAGCCGGCCGGGAGCTTCACGTCCCCGGCGGTGATGTGTTCGTTCAGGCCGAGATGCGTGACGTCGACTTCGATGTGCTCGGGAATCTGATTCGCCGGCCCTTCGATGTCGAGCGCGTGCGTGACCACGTCCATCACGCCGGCGGAATCCTTGACGCCGCGCGCGACGCCGACCATCACGACCGGGCGTTCGGCGTGCACGGCTTCGTTCGCCGATACGCGCAGCAGGTCGGCGTGCAGCACCTTCTTGGAGACTTGGTGGCGCTGGATTTCGCGCACCAGGGCGGTCTCCGATTTGCCGGCGCCACCCGTGAGGGTGATCATCGCGTTGCGGCCGCCGTGGTGAAGCACGTCTTCGAACGCGTGCGCGTCGATCGAGACGTGCTCGGGCGCGGTGCCGTGGCCGTAAATGACGGCGGGAATCTTGCCGTGCGCGCGCACGGCCTGGGAGCCGGCGGTACCGGTTTTGACGCGGGGCTCGACGGCGAGCGTGAGGTCTTTCGTAGCCATGTTGTTCCTTTAGATAACGATTGCCGGCTCGAGGAGCGCGGCATTCTTAGGGTCGTCGGTGTTCTCTTCGCCCGTGAAGAGTTCGGAGACCGAACGGTTGGTGGTGATGCGGCTGATCGTGTCGGCAAAGGTTTGCGCGATCGAGAGCTGCACGAACTTGGGGTGGCGCTCCACGTTGGGAAACGGAATGGTATTGGTGACGATGACGCGTTCGATGCCGGATTGCTCGAGCACGTTCACGGCGTCGCCGGCGAAGATGCCGTGCGTCGCCACGGTGTAGACCGCCGTCGCCCCGCGCGCGGTGATCGCCTCGGCGGCCTTCGCGAGCGTGCCGCCGGTGGAGATCATGTCGTCGACGATCACTGCGGCCTTCCCCGAGACGTCGCCGACGATGTCGGTGACTTCGGCAATGTCGGGTTCCGGCCGGCGTTTGAAGACGATCGCCAGCGTGCTGCGCAAGCGTTTGGCGAACATCTCTGCGCGGTGCACGCCGCCGGCGTCCGGCGAGACGACCACGACCTTCTCGTCGCACAGCCCCTCGCGCTTGAGGTAGTTCACCAGCACGGGCAACGCCATCAGATTGTCGACCGGAATGTCGAAGAAGCCCTGGATCTGCGCCGCGTGCAGGTCCATCGTCACGATCCGCTTGGCGCCGGTGACTTTGAGCAAGTTCGCCACGACCTTGGCCGAGATCGGCTCGCGGCCTTTGCTCTTTTTGTCTTGCTTGGCGTAACCGTAGTACGGCATGACCGCCGTGATGCGGGCAGCAGATGCCCGGCGCAGCGCGTCGATCATGAGCAGCAGCTCCATCATCGCGTCGTTGACGCCGTTTCCATAGGGCGACTTGCAGATCGATTGAACGACGAAGACTTCCGAACCGCGGACGTTTTCGCCGATTTCGACCCGCGTCTCACCGTTTTTGAACTCCGAAACGAGCGCTTTGCCGACGTGCAGCTTCAGTCGTTTCGCAATCTCCTCGGCGAGCTGTGGATTCGCTGTGCCGCTAAAGACGAGCGGATTGTGGCTCACGGCTGTTCTCCCCGGGGCGAGTAGCAGCGGAGCCGCTGACGTTCCCGTGCCGGTGCTCCGCCTCCCGCCGGACGCGAGGAGAGGTCCGACCTGCCCGGCGTCGCACATCGAAACTTTCCGCAATAAATCGGGGTCACACAGGCGCACCATGGCCCGTCGATTCGAACTCGTCGCTCCCTTCGCGCTCGCCGGCGATCAGCCCACGGCGACGCAGGCGCTGGCCGACGGCGTCCTGCGCGGCGACCGCATTCAAACGCTGCTCGGCGTCACCGGGAGCGGCAAGACCATGGCGATGGCGCGCGTGGTGGAGCTGGTGCAGAAACCGACGCTGGTGCTCTGCCACAACAAGACGCTCGCCGCCCAGCTTTGTGCCGAGTTTCGCGAGTTCTTTCCGAACAACGCGGTGGAATACTTCGTCTCCTACTTCGACTACTATCAGCCCGAAGCGTACGTCGCTTCGACCGACACGTACATCGAAAAAGATAGCTCGGTGAACGAAGAGATCGAGCGCTTGCGCCACTCGGCGACGCAATCGCTGCTGACCCGGCCCGACACGCTGATCGTCGCCTCGGTCTCGTGCATCTACGGCTTGGGCTCGCCCTCCGACTATATGGAGATGTCGGCCAAGATCGCGCTCGGCGAAGAGATGGACCGCGACGCGCTGCTGCGCAAGCTCGTGGACATGCAGTACCGCCGCAACGATCTCAACCTCGTTCGCGGTACCTTCCGGGTGCGCGGCGACGTGCTCGAGTTCGTCGCCGTCGACGAGGAGCTGGTGCACCGGATCGAATTCTTCGGCGACACGATCGAAGCGATCAACGTCGTGAACCTGCTCACCGGCGAGTACGTGGAGAGCAAGGACGAGCTGACGATCTTTCCGGCCAAGCATTTCATCACGCCCGACGAGAAGCTGCGGCGCGCGATCGCCGCCATCGAAATCGAGCTGGACGAGCGCATCAAATACTTCAAGGATCGCGGGCAGTTGCTCGAAGCGCAGCGGATCGAGATGCGCGGGCGCTACGATTTGGACATGCTGCGCGAGGTCGGCTACTGCAACGGCGTCGAGAACTACTCGCGGCATCTTGCGGGGCGCGAGGCCGGTTCGACGCCGTGGTGCCTGCTCGACTTTCTGCCCAAGGATTGGCTGCTCTTCGTCGACGAGTCGCACGTCTCGTTACCGCAAGTGCACGGGATGTACGCCGGAGACCGCTCGCGCAAGCAGATCTTGGTCGATCACGGATTCCGGCTGCCGAGCGCGCTCGACAACCGGCCGCTCACCTACGACGAGTTCGACGCGCACATCAACCAGGCGATCTACGTCTCGGCGACGCCGGGGACGTACGAGCTCGGCCGCAGCGATCAAGTGGTCGAGATGATCATCCGGCCGACCGGTCTGGTCGATCCCGAAGTCGAGGTGCGCCCCACCCGCAATCAGGTCGACGATCTCATGGAAGAGATCCGGCTGCGCACCGCGCGCGAAGAGCGCGTGCTGGTGACCACCCTCACCAAGAAGATGGCCGAAGATCTCACCGACTACCTGTTGGAGAACGGGCTGAAGGTGCGCTACCTGCACAGCGAGGTCGACACGCTGGAGCGCATCGCGATCCTGCGCGATCTGCGCCAAGGCGTCTTCGACGTGCTCGTCGGCATCAATCTCTTGCGCGAGGGCCTCGACTTGCCGGAAGTCTCGCTGGTCGGGATCTTGGATGCCGATAAGGAAGGCTACTTGCGCAGCGGCACGTCGTTGATCCAAACCATCGGCCGCGCCGCGCGCAACGTCGAAGGCAAGGTCATCATGTACGCCGACACGATCACCGAATCGATGGCGCGCGCGATCGGCGAGACGCGCCGCCGCCGCGAGCGGCAGGTCGCCCACAATCTCGAACACGGGATCGAGCCGCGCTCGGTGCGCCGCGAGATCCGTAACATCCTCAGCGCGATCGGTACGGACGACGCGTCGGCCGAGAGCATCAAGCGCGAGAAGCTGCCGCGCGACGTGGCCATGCGCATGGCCGCCGAACTCGAAAAGAAGATGCGCGAATTCGCCGGCAACCTGGAGTTCGAAAAAGCGGCGGCGCTGCGCGACGAACTGATCGAACTGCGCAAGCAGATCGGCGGCAACGAATCCGTGCTCTTCGGGGGGCGCGCGCCGAAGATCTTCGATAAAGCCTTGGCCGAACTCGTCGGGAGCTAACGAGCCTGCGGCCGCCCACTCCGGGCGTTTCTGCGGCGCGGTGGGGGTTTCGAAACAGGCGTGGAACGATTCTCCGTATGAAGGTTTCTCGTACGTTGCTTCTCTCCGCGGCGTTG
>Ga0116229_10005670_pt1 | contig 20250 bp, 23 predicted proteins | sample S1TSphgellanicum_3_FD_87313 | JGI IMG/M metagenome (GOLD analysis project Ga0116229, IMG submission 87313) | Host-associated microbial communities from peat moss isolated from Minnesota, USA - S1T2_Fc - Sphagnum magellanicum MG | ecosystem: Host-associated > Plants > Peat moss > Unclassified... | reverse complement strand
CGTTTAAAATCAATCCCAATGAAGAAGACATACAGAAAACTGCTAAAACAATAATACAAACCTTGAAAAGTATATTTACTGCCTTACCTAAGGTAGCTGAATTAGCTGAAGCTGCTAAAACTTTGATACGTTTGGTTCCTAAGTACTTTGGGTTCTAAATAGCTGTCGTAAAGCCTTATGGAAAATAGAACAGATTGGTCGTTAATATGTTTAGTTATATATGGATTAGTATGTTTATTATCAGTAATCGGATATATATGGGGTGTTGAAACTCATTCAGTATTTGTATTAAAAGTAAAAGAGTTAATTACTCAGGAATCAGAACCAATAAAATCTATCCTAGTACTTTTTGGTGGTTTTGGTTTTGCTATAAATGCATATTTTTCTGCAAGGCGCTCAGTTGCTATGGAAAAAAGTGCAGAAGCTGCGAATAAAAACGCTGAAGCTTTAACAAAAAGCATTGAAGTAGCAAGTAAAAACGCTGAAGCAAATTTTAAAAATATTGAAATTTCGCTTAGAAGTCAGGAGATAGCAGAAGACAAACAAATTACAGAACGTTTTTCTAAAGCTATAGAACAACTTGGAAGTGACAAGATGGAAGTAAGATTAGGCGCTATTTATACGCTAGAACGAATCGCTAATGATTCTGTAAAAGACCATTGGACTATTGTTGAAATAATTACAGCTTTTATACGGCAAAATTGTCCTATAAAAGCAAAATCAGATAATACAGAAAAATCAAATAATACAGAAATAAATAATATAAAAATAGATATTCAAGCAGCTTTAACTGTTATAGAGCGACGTAATCGTGAGAGTGAGAAGGAACGCCAAATACTTGATTTACATGGTATCAGCGTTAGCTATGCGAAACTCTCTGGAGCTGACCTCTCTGGAGCTGACCTCTCTAAAGCTAATCTTTCTCAAGCTAACCTCCATAAAGCTAATCTTTCTCAAGCTAACCTCTATAAAGCTAATCTTTCTCAAGCTGACCTCTTGGTAGCTAACCTCACTGGAGCTAATCTTTCTTTAGCTGACCTCTCTGAATCTATCCTCTTGGTAGCTAATCTCTCTGTAGCTAATCTCTCTGTAGCTAATCTATCTGAATCTGTCCTCTCTGAATCTGTCCTCTTTGAAGCTAATCTCACTGGAGCTAATCTCACTGGAGCTAATCTCACTGGAGCTAATCTCACTGGAGCTAATCTCACTGGAGCTAATCTCACTGGAGCTAATCTCACTGGAGCTAATCTCACTGGAGCCAGAAATATTAATTTTGGAAATATTAAACTTGCCGAAAATTGGGAACAAGCTTATTATGATCCTGAAATTCGTAGACAACTAGGATTACCAGATGAAGTAGAAGGTTAATTACAGGACTATGTTCTAAAAACATTTATTGACTACGTTCAAACGTAAGTAGAGAAAGTAAAATAATTATAGCCATGTCAAGTTATATAAAATCGACGGAACTCGCTTGTGTTCAGGATTTGATTACGCTGAGGCGCAACTACGAACTAAGAGTTTTATTTTTCTCACCTGACTTGAAAATAGGGAATAGGTAACAGATATTTTCATGTGTTTTGGTGTACGCAGTTCATGATGGCTACTTAGCATATTAATTCTTCATATTGAGCCAAAAATTTATCCCACATTCAGCATGAGTAAATATACTCAAAGTATTTGTCCCAGCAGGTTATTTTGTCAAAAGATGAATTTCATAAAGCATCTGAACCCCAATCATAATAAGCACTTCACGATTCTTACCATCTATGGAGGTATTCAATGAATTTCATCTCAACCCAACTAACTTATTGACATTATTCTCAATAAACTTGATTCGAGCTTTAGGTAGATCTGTGATCGCCCTAATATAGAATTGCGTGTCATTGACTGAAAGCCTTGTTATCATTGGGTTATGGATAATTCCAAAAATTCCAAAAATACCTGCTGAATGTGGGTTTATTGCTCTGACTCCAAATATTGCAACAATGTTTATGCTGCTTTTAGTTTTAGTGCGTATTAATGGAATGTATCTCACAATATCAAGTAAAATTTCGGTGCGTTACGCTGTCGAAGACAGCACCCTACGGTATACTATGGGTTGTGAGCTATTAATGGAAAAATGCTATTTCAAGAATATTCGCCAAATACCTACATTTGAAAGCTACCATTAGAGGAACGTGATGCTATAAATCAGTCCTAAACAGAAAAAATCTGCTCAGGTGTTAATTTTAAATCAGAAAAAAGCGATGATTTAATTTCCTCATTTTCTGTAAATTCAGTCATTTCATAAAAACCATTTACCAATAACAAAACCGAAACCTTTGCTAATTCGGGATCAATTATCCAATACTCAGGAATCTCTATCACTGCATATTCAGAACGTTTATAACGATAATCATCATCAGAGTTTCCTGGACTGACAATTTCCACTACTAATATAGGAGGAGTTTCTAAAACTGCGGATGTCATTTTTCGGATTGCTTGACATTGTTCTTTCGATAAAATCATCATATCCGGTATCCTCGACTTCTTATCAGCAGTTCTCACGCCTACTGTACCAGGAATAATTTGCCATGATTTTTGAACTTTCTGAATTTCCACTTTAAAAATATCATAAATAAAGTTAATAATTAAAGCATGGAATCCACTAGCAGGAGGCATAATTTTTAACTCCCCATGCACTAATTCATATTTATTCTCTGTATGGTTTTTTTCGCAGTAATTCAGATATTCTGGAAATGAGTAGATCCTAGTAGCTAATTCTACCATGATTTCGGCTTCCTTTATCAGTAATTAAAAGCTTAAGGTGAGCCTAAGCTCACCCAGATATTTGTGCTTGCTCATTGGCTGAATATGACATATTCACGCTAGCGCCGAGGCTTGAGGTTTGGCAAAAATCATTCTTCCTGCTGAAGTTTGCAAAGCGCTTGTAACTACTACGCGTAATTCACCACCCACATAACCGCTACCTTCCTCTACAACTACCATTGTTCCATCATCTAAATAACCAATTCCTTGACTTGGTTCTTTACCTTCTTTGAGAATTTTCAAATCTAGATAATCCCCTGGTAAATAGCTGGGACGAACAGCGTTGACTAAATCATTGACGTTCAAGACTGGGACTTTTTGCACGCTCGCCACTTTTGACAAGTTATAATCGTTAGTCAGGAGTGTACCGTTGATTTCTTGAGCAAAGCGGACTAACTTTGCATCAACTGTAGCAACATCCTCATAATCCACAGGATTAATCAAAATGCGTTCAGTGTAAGCGATTTTAATCCGATTGAGAATTTCTAATCCTCGTCTCCCTCGGACGCGCTTTTGGTCTTTGCTCGCATCCGCTACTTGCTGTAACTCCTGTAAAACAAATTGTGGTACGATGATCAATCCTTCTAGAAAACCAGTTTCTAATAATAATTCAATCCGACCATCTATAATACAACTGGTGTCTAGAACTTTGGTGTTAGCAGGTTTAAGAGTTCCTTCTGCTACCATAGATTCTACAGTATTGGGGTTAATAAACCTCAATAAACCTCTTCCATGAGTATCTGCTAGATTCATCCCAGTTACAGACAGGATAATACTACCAACAACTGCAACCAAGGGTTTGATAAAACTGAAATCGGCAGGAATGGGTAATAAAAATAGCGGGGCTAACATGAGGTTGGCTAGCAATAGCCCAATGACTAAGCCAATAGCACGAGTTAAAATTACTTCCAGTGGTAACTCTTTGACTTGGGATTCTAGACGGCGATATGTCGTCTGGAAGCTCAAGCCAACAGCACCTCCAATAATAGCAGCAAACGCAGCAACGACTAGTCGTAAAGCGTCTAGATTTGACACTTTGGCTAAAGTTCCTGCTGACAGTAGATCAGTACTATAAAATCCGATTCCTGCTGCTGCTATCACAAAAGAGAGAACGATAATCACATCAAGCATGGTTGTATTATTTTCCTACAACTATTGTTACGCAACTAACTTGCGTTTAGATGTTGAACGATCTAGACAGATTTTTCCTTCATATATAAGGACTTACGCCCCAAAGAATCCAGTAGACATGCTATGAGAACATTATAACTAAAGAATTTTTGCTCTATTTTATGACTGGTGTGGGGATAATGGCTGAATAGTTGCGAACAATTTACTAATTTTCTTGATTCTTAATGCTTTTGTGGTTAATTTACCATTTTACGATTATTTGTGTCCAAATTATGCCCAAAGTCAATATTGATCAACTTCCTACTTCTGCTTATATACATATTCCTTTTTGTCGTCGGCGCTGTTTTTATTGTGATTTTCCCGTGTTTGTCCTGGGCGATCGCCTACGAGGAGAAACTTCCCTAACGGTTGCTAAATATGTAGAAATGCTCTGTGCAGAAATTGCTAGTGCGCCAGTATTTAATCTACCTTTAGAAACAATTTTTTTTGGTGGTGGTACTCCTTCATTACTTGCTCCAGAGCAGTTAGCCAATATTTTAAACTTGCTAGAAAAGCGCTTTAGTTTTTCGAGTGGGATAGAAATTTCCTTGGAAATAGACCCAGGTACATTTGATTTAACACTGATTTCAGCCTACCGCCAGCTAGGGATCAATCGAGTTAGCTTGGGAGTACAAGCCTTCCAAGATGATTTACTCCAACATGCGGGGCGATCGCACTCAGTTACAGACATTTTGACAGCTGTAGAATTAATTCATCAAGTCGGTTTTTCCCACTTTAGCCTAGATTTAATTTCTGGTCTACCCTACCAAACCATAACACAATGGCAAGAATCGTTACACAGGTCCATAGAAACATCTGCAACTCATATCTCTATATATGATTTAACCATTGAACCAGGAACAGCATTTGGTCGCTATTATCAACCAGGCGATCGCCCCTTACCCTCCGATGAAACCACTGTTGAAATGTATCGCATGGGTCAAGCATTACTGACGCAAGCCGGTTATGATCATTATGAAATTTCCAACTATGGGCGATCGCAGTATCAATGTCGCCATAATCGAGTTTATTGGGAAAATCGCCCTTACTATGGTTTTGGTATGGGAGCAGCGAGTTACATTCAAGGTAAAAGGTTTACTCGTCCGCGTCAAACTCAGCAGTATTACCAATGGGTACAATTGGGTGCTGTGATCGACTGTGAAGTGACATCACCAATGGAAGAATTATTGGAAACCTTAATGTTGGGATTGCGTTTAACAGAGGGATTAAGTTGGTCAAGTCTAGAGAAAATTTGCCAAAAATCTTCCAAGAGCGATTTAACCAAAATTGAGCAGTGTTTGCAGCCTTATATAGCTAAAGGTTGGGTAGAAGTTGAGTTAGAAAGATTCAAGTTGAGCGATCCTGAAGGCTTTTTATTTTCTAATGTAGTGTTGTCTACGTTATTTAAAGAATTGACAGCGGGCTGATTTTGCCATCTCAGCTAGACAGAGGGGAATAATCTTACTATATATTGATATGATCTTTTGTAAAGAATATGCCGATCATAAAAAGATCTTGTGAATTCTTAACTAGTGGTTTTGTAATTTAAGCAATTGTGTAGTCCAGATATTTTAAAATGGATATAGCGTGTCCCCAAGGGGGCGTTCGCATTACCATCGCATTTTAGGCTGAAATTGATTAATAGGGTAGGTCAAGAGTGATGAATGTAGTTAATACATCAAATAAAAGCACTGTTGCCGAGACCCAAAACTCTGCTAATTCGCCACATATAGAGCAGGCGAGTTGTTCATTTTACCCAGTTGTGCATGATAAAGATATGACCGTAACTAATTTGCCACTCCTCAAGCCAACCGCAAATCAGCAGGATCAAGCCTCAGTTATGGAAAACTGGGAAAAAAACACTCAGTCGGATTGGGTCGCAGAGCCTGAGGATGAAGCCCTGATTAGCTCAGAATTTCAACAACTCCTGACTCTGAACCAAGAATTGTGTACTGCTAACAGCGAATTATACACTCAAGTAGGACAATTAAAAGATGAATTAGCTGGAGCAGAAAAAATTTTACAGTGGCAAAAAACCCGTTCCAGTGTGACTGAATCAATGCTTACCGATCAAACAAAGGAACTGACAGCTGCTCAAGAGCAAATTCAGTATCTATCGAATCAATTAGAAGCCGCTCTTCAAACCATTCAGCAGCAGGAAATTTTCGTAGAGACTTACAAATCACAATTACAAATTAGTCAACAACGCATAGCTCAATTAGAGAGAGAATGCTCTTCATTGCAAACCAACTATAGCGAGCAATCGCAACAAATGGTACAATCGGAAAATACTTGTCGGGAATTACGCTCTCGGTTAATGCGCCAACAGCGTCAAACTCTACAGTTTAAAGTAGCTTTAGAAAAGTGTTTAGATACTCCCGTCCCCCACTACGATACATTAGAGGATAATACTCATCCTGCTAATGATGTAGGTTCCGGACAGACAAGATTTTCCAGAAAAGCACGGTCTCTATTTCCCAACGCACAACCAATTAAACCTTGGTCAGCAGAAGTTGATGGGACTAATCAGCCCAGCTATTCTTGGATAGAAACTACTTCACCTCCTTTACACAGGAATAATTTCACCACCTCCACCTCCTCATCTGGCGACAAGGAAAACACGGAGTTTCAAATACCACCAACTCCTAGTCAACCAAGTTCGCAACCAGATGAAGATGAGTCCATGGAATATCCAGAACCTGATGCTGAGACTAATTCCTGTAATATAGAGCAAAATCTGGAAAGCTTGATCCAAATGTTTTTTACTGCTCAAGAATCATCAGTAACTCAAACCAATCCGCCCACAGCTACAGCTACAATAGTCAATCCAACTCCTACAATTGGAGAAGATGCGCACAACAATCAACCTGATGTTCCAGTCTGGGATACTCCAGTTTCTAGTATCTCTAATCTTGACAGTGATCAACAGAGCGAGCAAACAGTAGAAGTTAATGTAGAACAAATTATCGCTTTAGATAAACAGACCAATGCTCCAGAAAGTGAGGATTATTGGTTAGAAGTCTCATCAACTATAGAAAATAAATTGCCAGAAAATGATGCTTCTCCATTTTCCTTGACTGAATATCCTCCAGAAAGTAAATCCCCCTCGCCATTAATTTATCCTCAACGTCCACCAAAAGGTCGCAAGTCACTAGCCTCAGTAGAGTTACCCAATTTTCGCCCCTTGGATAAGTAGGGGAGCAGGGGGAATGAAGAGTAGGAAAAGTACTGAGAATGCTATCTTGAGTATGTAGTTCAGCGATTAATAGCTTAATCAATCTTAATCAATCTACTTAAGCATCAATTTCTTTTCTCCCCTGCTCCCCTGCTTCTAATAGCGTGATCGCGAGTTACCTATGGAAATAGCATAATTAATTGCTAATAAATTTAGCCACAACTCCGGATAGCGGGACTCTAACCAAGACCGACTCCATTTGAGAAAATGTGGTAGCCAACTTTGCAATAATATACTAACTAACCCATGGCGAGTAAATTCAATATAGCTACCTAACCATCGCAGCAGATCTTTCCCACCAGCAAGTTCCAAAATCCACAGCAATAATGCGGGATTCTGCTTGGCTGCTTTAAACGCTAAACGGTTGAAAGTTATCCAATCGCAGCGGTCTTTGATAAAATTATCGACTAATTCGGGCTTTTCCTGTCCCAATAGCCCAAAAAAGGTATTGAGAATAGCATTAATTCTTTGGGGAGGAATAAATTTACCTGTAGGTACCATCATCCCTTTAGAAAATAGCCAAGTGACAGCAACATTACTTTGATAGGCGCGAATTTTATTTAAATGTCGGAAGCTCAATAAGTTATGCTTTAAAGCGGTATCCAGTAATGTTGTTAAGCGTTCTAAATTACGGACTAATGAACCAAATCCAGTAAAGACGAGAGGAGATTGTAAGGAAGCAGCATCACCAATAGCAATTAATCGATCAAACGCTACAGTGCGATCGCTACTTCCACGACTAAAGTGTCCAGGTATATAACCGAAAGTAGGTTTTTTCCAAACTATTTGTTCTAAGTCACAACGGCGATACTCTGGTAAGATAGTGAAAAAATCCTCATACATTTCCAATAAAGAGCCAGGATTCTCTGGACATACTTCATGGTAATGAAATAAATAAATAGCCATTTCCTCATCGCTTCCAGGAAATAACTCCCAGATTAATTGTCTACCACGAGAGATGTCCCCATGACTATGTAGCACATCCCCATATTCAGAATCCCAGACCTCCGGGGTAATTCCTTTCTCGATCACCGCACCTACAGTGGGACAAACACTATCAAATGCTCGACCGCCATTTAATTGCCAAGCTATAGGTGAAGCAGTCCCCATCGCATCTACCAATAGTCTTGCACTAACTTGCTGCTCATGACTGCTAGATAGATTTTTAACAGTAATTATCGCTTGATTATCAGTAATATTGGCACGAATAAATTCTGTCTCACCCCAAATTTCACCAGAGAAAGCTTCTAGCTTTTGCCCGCATAAGCGCAGCAATCTTTCCGAATCTAAAGCTAGATTTAATACTGTAGGCGTAAATAAGATGGGAGCTTTCAGATCGGGAGGATTATTTCCATCAAAGAACTTATTAAATCCATTTTTGTATTCACGGGAGATTATAGCTTCTACTTCAGTAGATGTCAACAAGCCTAGATTAACTAAACTTTGGATTTCATTGAGCGAAATATTCCATTCCCGATTCATTTTACCAAATGGTAAGCGTTCTACTAGTAAGACCTTATATCCTAACTTAGCCATAACCGCCGCCTGGATTACTCCCAAAGCTCCCCCAATATAAACAATGTCGTATCGCGGTAGATTTTGTGCTAAAATCTCTTTTTCCTTGCCTCTTTCTCTAACTACGACCTGAGAGAGCTTTTGCCTTTTTCTCACTTCTGTACGCCAACGTTGCTCCCACCAGTAAACCCGTTTTAGGTGATATTCTCCGTGAGGCATTTTTTGAAAAAACTTGACAGTTAGAGGATAATAAACTTCTAATTCTGCAAAAATTGATTTTTCTGCGTCGATGATTGGTGGTTCTGGATAGCAGCAAGGAAAACGGTTCCTAATTTGTTCAGTCAGACTTTGGAGAATTTCTTCCTCCCTGGTAAAAGGTTTCTCTGCCCAACGGAATACTTTTAAATAGGTAGTGCGTTGTAAAGACCAGACAAATAGAGAAAGCTCATTGGGTAAATTTTCTGTACTTGGCTGATCTTCACTTGTATTGTACGCAGAAGCTTTTAGACGTAACCCAGTTGCAGTCGGCAATTTGTCCCAGTTTTCTGAGACAAAATCCACCTGTAGCCATCTTTGGACAGATGCAGTATCTGGGGTAGGAACTTCTATATATAGTATTTCTTTCATAATTTCCTGACATTTTTCATCGAAATTTATTCATTTAGATAGATACGAAGAAGGGAGGAATTGCGATAAACTCCGCCCTATCGGTTGCATAAGCACTAAGTGAAGAAATCTTAATATTTCATCAAAGTTATTGTACATCTTGTATTTTCTCTTAACCCCTACTATGAATTATCCCATCCCCACCAGTCCACAAGAAATTTTTGCCATGCAACAGCAGCCAGTTGATGAAGAACTCGTAGCTGTAGTCATCGCAGGCGTAGTTAGAATCGGGCGATCGCAAGGTCAGTCTCTCGACGAACTGACAGCTCAGGTCTTGGCTGACGACCAACTGCTGGATAGACAACAAAGGAATTGGTTGAGCCAACTGGTTTCCCACGCTTGGGACAATTTTCCTTAAAATGAGACTTACCCAAAAAGCCAACCTATAAGTAAATCTTATGATTTACCATAGTTTTGCTCGATCCAATTTTGATAGTTTCCCGATCGCACCGTATTAACCCAATCAGAATTATGCAAATACCATCTAATGGTTTTCGATAAACCGCTATCAAAGTCTTCTTGAGGGTTCCAGCCCAATTCCTGGCTAATTTTGCTACAGTTAATTGCATACCTTTTATCATGACCGGGACGGTCTTTGATCAAGGTAATCAAAGAAGAGTAGCTGAAACCAGATTGAGGGACTAATTCATCAAGAATAGCACAAATTTTTTCTACAACTATGAGATTAGTTTGCTCGTTAAGACCGCCAACGTTATAGGTTTCGCCAATTTTACCTTGTTGTAAAACCAAATAGACAGCTTCACAGTGATCGATCACGTACAACCAATCTCGGATATTTTGTCCATCCCCGTATATAGGTAGAGGTTTACCATCTAAAGCATTGAGAATGATCAAAGGAATTAGTTTTTCGGGAAATTGGCGAGGACCGTAATTATTTGAGCAATTTGTAGTTAAAGTAGGTAATCCGTAAGTATGGTAATAAGCTCGGACAAAATGGTCGGAAGCTGCTTTAGATGCTGCGTAAGGACTATTTGGTGAGTAGGGAGTATCTTCTGTAAAAGCTGGATCTTTTGGTGTGAGTGAGCCATATACTTCATCGGTAGATATATGAAGGAAGCGAAATTTCTCTTGTCTTTGTGTAGATAGTTTTTGCCAATAAAATCTAGCTGCTTCTAATAATTGAAATGTTCCTACTACATTAGTTTGGATAAATTCTTGTGGATTTAGTATGGAGCGGTCAACATGGCTTTCAGCCGCAAAATTAATTATTGCATCCGGTTGGTACTGTTTTAGTAGATAACCAACTAGTTCAGCATTACCAATATTTCCTTGTATAAAATAATAACCTTCGTCGTCTTGTAGTTCTGCTAAATTTTGTAAATTGCTCGCATAGGTCAACTTATCTAAGTTGATCACATTAAACCATTGTCGATTTCTAGCTGTCAGAATAAAGTTAGCCCCAATGAATCCTGCGCCCCCTGTTACCAATACTGTTGACATATTTTTAACACTTCCGAATTATCTCAATTCCCAAGTAGATTATCCTACGGATTCGGCTAAACTGAGATCTGAACAATTGGATTGTGAGCTAAATATGGAAATCGGACAGAAAGTTAAGGTTTTTCGTCTGCGCGATCGCGTGTCTAACTCGATAGTTAACAAATTAGGGCAAATTGGCATTATTACTGGCTATAAAATAACTGATGCAAGTGGTGTGGGCGTAGTAGTCCAATTTGATGACAACTTCTCTACTTGGTTTTTTGCAGATGAAGTCAAGCTGGCGTAGGCGAAAAATTCATCATCTGTGTTAAGTGTTTTATTGAGTGTTAAGTTGGAGTTGAACAACACTCTTGCGGTCATGGGATTTTAAATAATGGCTCTGATATTGACATTTCTAGGTAAGAATGGAGTTGCTCGCAGCAAAATAGCGATCGCTTCAGCCAAACTACTAGCCAGCCAAGGTAAACGCGTACTCCTAGCAGGACTTGCGGAACCAACGCTACCAATACTGCTAAATACTACTTTATCTCCAGATCCCCAAGAAATAGCTCCCAATTTACAAGTCGTTCAGTTTCAATCATCTGTATTACTAGAGCGTAGTTGGGAACAAGTAAAAAATCTTGAGGCTCAGTATCTCCGTACACCAATCCTCAAAGAAGTTTACGGTCAGGAATTGGTTGTATTGCCAGGAATGGATAACGCTCTCGCCTTAAATGCCATCCGTGAATATGACGCTAGTGGTAAATATGACGCGATCATCTACGATGGAACTGGCGACTCCTCTACCCTGCGGATGTTAAATATTCCCGAATCCCTCAGTTGGTATGTCCGGCGATTTCGTCAATTGTTTGTCAACTCTGATTTGGGTAAGACAATCTCGGAATCGCCTCTGATCCAACCACTGATTAGTACTTTTCTGAATGTTAACTGGTCAACAGATAACTTTGTTCAACCGACAAATCAAGTGAATAATTTGCTTGAACAAGGTAGAAATGCATTAGCAGATCCTCAGCGTGTTGCAGCATTCTTGGTTACTACCACTGATCCTATAGAAATAGCCAATGCTGCTTATCTTTGGGGTAGTGCGCAACAAGTCTGTTTGACTATTGGTGGAGTCCTTCTGATATCCGAAACAAAGGAGATTAACTTATCAGAGCAGTTTAGTCCCCTACCTCTAAGCATAATTCCCGATACTTCAATATCTGAATGGGAAACCTTAATAGAGTCCTTACCCGATTTCGCCGCACAAGCAAAACAGGCTCCTAAACCAATAGAAATTGATGCAAATAATCGCCAAGTGCGTTTATTTTTGCCAGGATTTGAGAAAAAGCAAGTTAAACTCACCCAATATGGACCAGAGGTAACAGTAGAAGCAGGGGATCATCGACGGAATATTATATTACCGTCTAGCTTGAGCGGTAAGCCTGTAACTGGAGCCAAATATCAGCATAATTATTTGACCATCTCCTTTTAATTGAATTTACAGGAAAATTACTAAATATAAATTCTTTCATCTTGCCTAAATCTCTTATGTCTGAATCTACACCCATTGACCCAAATCTCCCCCAACCCGAAGCATCTAATGCTCCAACCGGACAGCAGATTCTTAGTGATAGTAGCGCCAGAACTCGACAATTGTTGGGGATGAAAGGCGCAGCACCAGGAGAAAGCTCTATTTGGAAGATTCGTTTACAATTGATGAAGCCCATTACCTGGATTCCTCTGATTTGGGGGGTAGTTTGTGGAGCAGCTTCTTCTGGTAACTATACTTGGACTCTAGAAAATGTGTTGAAAGCAGCAGCTTGTATGTTGTTGTCGGGTCCACTGCTGACGGGTTATACCCAAACTTTAAATGATTACTATGACCGAGAAATTGACGCGATTAATGAGCCATATCGCCCAATCCCTTCTGGAGCAATTTCTGAACGTCAAGTTATTACTCAAATCATCATTTTGTTTTTAGCTGGTATTGGTTTAGCCTTTATCTTAGATGTATGGGCTGGTCATGATTTTCCCACCGTCGCAATTCTCTCTTTATTTGGTGGTTTCATCGCCTACATTTACTCAGCGCCACCCATTAAACTGAAGCAAAATGGTTGGTTGGGTAATTATGCTCTCGGAGCCAGTTATATTGCTTTACCTTGGTGGGCTGGTCATGCTCTATTTGGCGAACTCAGTGGGAACATTATGATATTAACCCTGTTTTACAGCCTTTCTGGACTGGGTATTGCGATTGTGAATGACTTCAAGAGTATTGAGGGCGATCGCCAACTGGGCTTGAAATCATTACCAGTAGTATTTGGTGTAGAGAAAGCCGCCTTAATCTGTGTTTTCATGATCGATTTCTTCCAAGGTTTAGTTGCGGCTTATCTAGTTAGTATCCATGAAAACCTGTATGCAGCAATTCTCGTATTACTGATTTTACCCCAAATCACTTTTCAAGACATGTATTTTCTACGTAACCCTTTAGAAAATGATGTCAAGTACCAAGCTAGCGCCCAACCATTTCTGGTTCTAGGAATGTTAGTGACTGGTTTAGCACTGGGTCATGCTGGAATCTAGCTATAGAGATCCTTCTACAGTGAGAAGTGAGAGATTAGGAGTTAAGAGCTAAAATAATGCCTAACTCCTTACTGCAATTGCTTTTACCGTGCTTAAAATAATTGCTTTTTTAATTCACGCAATTCAGCCATATCTCATTCCCATTTGTTTTGTCAGTGCTTGGACATTAGCGATTCTCCTTGGTTGGAGCTTTTGGTCAGCAACAAGGGATAGTCTGAAAACCGCCAAGAAAATGCATCAAATTCCCTGTACTAAATGCCAATTTTTCACGAATAACTATCGGCTTAAATGTACTGTGCGTCCAACTATAGCCAATACAGAAGCAGCTATTGGCTGTTCTGACTATCAAACTAGATAGTTATTCATCCATGAACAGTAACACTTTTAAAGTTCCACGACTTTGGGCTAGTTCAAAAGCTGCTAATCCTTGGTCTATAGGGTAACGGGTTTGAATTAATGGTTCTACATCAACTTTTGCTTGAGCTAGTAATTCTAATGCGGGCGCAAATGCTCCGCAACGAGAACCAATTAGAGTAATCTCATCCACAACTAAGCTGGAAGCATCTAAATTTAATTTACCAGCATAGGTACTTTTGAGTATGATAGTCCCTCTAGGACGTAAGGCGCGACGAGCGATCGCAAATCCTTCTGGATTACCTGTACATTCCACAGAAATATCAAAAGTTTTATCCACCACAGAATTAACAAAACCTGTTTTAATCCCTCTGGCTTCTAAGTTAGCCAATTTTGCACCATGTCGTCCGATAACTAACAAGTCACAACCAGTCAGAGCGATCGTTTGAGCTACCAATTGTCCTAGTTTTCCATCCCCCACTACTAATACTCTATGATTACTAGTTATGAGAATCTGTTGTTGAATTTCTAAAGCAGCTGCTAGAGGTTCGGTAAAAGTGGCTGCGTCAACGGAAATATTATTGGGTATTCGGTGTAAATTTTTGATTGGTAAACATAGGTATTCGGCGAAGGCTCCATGTCGCTGGACGATTCCTAGTACAGTCCGGTTTTCACAATGAGTCGAGCGATCGTGGAGACAAAACCAACATTCACCACAGACAGCATTAATTTCTCCGACTACCCTTTGATTAACTAAATCTGTTGGACCTTGTTCTACAACGCCAACAAATTCATGTCCCAAAATTCCAGTATAGGGATAATAACCTCGCAGTAATTCCAAGTCAGTATTACAAATACCCGCCCGTAGGACACGTACCAATGCTTCTCCAGGAGGAGGTACGGGAATATCAATGTCTGTACGCAGTTGTATTTGGTTATTTTCCAGCCAAAGTCCTTTCATTGCTATTCTAGAGGAAGTTTCAGGTAAATGCTAGACTAAAAGAATATAATTAGATTAGCACAAGTAAAATAAATAGTTTTTACAATATGTCAAAGCCCAAACTGAGTGGCGAAGAAATTACCCAACGTGGTAAAGAACTCTACGAAAATAGCATCCGTCTTCAGGTTGAAACACCTGAAAATATTGGCAAAATTGTGTCTATTAATGTTGAGACGGGAGAATATGAAATAGGTGACGATTTAATTTTAACGAGTTTAAAGTTAAAATCAAAACAAGCCGATGCACCACTCTGGGGTGAAAGAATAGGTTTTAATGCTGTCTATGCTGTTGGTGGTACCTTGTTTAGAACAGTATAGTAATTAATGTAAATCTAAACTAAAGAATAGGAAAATGATCAAAACTATACCTATCCAATTACCAGAGACAGTATTTTCTGCTCTTTGCAAAAACCCTGAGGAATTTGTACAGGAAATGAGAATTGCAGCAGCGGTTAAGTGGTATGAACTAGGGAATATTTCGCAAAATAAAGCAGCAGAGATAGCTGGATTAACTCGTGTAGATTTTATCAATGCTTTATCGCGCTATGAAGTTGATTTTATGCAGTATATTTCGGAGGAACTAACAGAGGAAATGGAGAATGTTGATTGATACCATAGCTCTTGTAAAAAAAAGCCAAATTCTCTCCCCCCAGACCCGCACGGGCCCGAAGGGAGAGAATATCCATCTTAACAACCTGTCCCCTCTCTGTTATATAGTAATTTGAGGGGAAAAGATTATTAGAATATACTTCTAATAGTAATTCCAGCCTTAACCAGTTTTCCTCCTCCTGGAGATAGAGATTGTGAAAAGGGGATTTAACCAAAAGGAATAGTTGATGATGTAAGAGAATCCCAATGAAATATCATCCAACCCTAGATTTGGATAAAGCTGGTAAATTTCATAGATTTTGTTGTATTATTCCTGCTAATATTCCCGTGACCATCTCTATATTTAAAAGTTTCCTCTATATATTTTACTTAGTAGTTCATAATTAGTAATTCGTTAATAGTTGTCCGTTTTAAGGAATTACTATTTATTGCTCGTGATGCTTTAACTCTTTCTATTCGGTAATCCGCATAAGCTGTGTCAAAGAAATCGTCTTTAACATCTTGATTCTTGGGATCTGAGTTACTAAGAAGTAAGAAAGCACCTTTTTTATCTAGACTTTTAAAAAAATCTCGTAATCTCATCTGCTCAGAATCATCAAATATCTGCTGTGAATAAGCATTAAAGTTAGAACTTTTACTTAGTGGTCTGTAGGGAGGATCAAAATAAATGAACGTATTACTATCTATTAAATTTTCATACTCACTGTAGTCTCTATGATAAATTTCTGTATTTTGGAGAATTTCAGCAACTACTTTTAAGTTACTTGAATCACATATAGTCGGATTTTTGTATTTACCAAAAGGAACATTAAACTCTCCTTTTGAATTGACTCTAAATAGTCCGTTGTAACAAGTCTTGTTGAGAAAAATAATTTGTCCTGTCATCTCTATCCAATCAGAATTATAGTTCTGGAAATCCATGAGAGTTTTTCGCAGGTTAAACTGTGTTCTTATTTGATAGAAAAATTCTTTTCTTTTATCCTCATTAAAAGATAAATATTCATTTTCGATATCTGTCAAGAATCTAATTAAATCATTTACATTATATTGAATTGTTTTGTATGCAGTAATTAATTCTAGATTTATATCTGAAATAAAGAGCTTCTCGATTTTATACTCATGTGCTATTTTAAAAAAAACTGCACCTCCTCCTATAAAAGGTTCTATATATTTTTTAATTGAACCATTAAATAATTGTTGTGGTAAAAAGTTATTAATTTGTTCGAGCATTTGAGTTTTACCACCAGCCCATTTTAAAAAAGGCTTTGGGTCTCTTAAAGGCTTTAAATTTCTCGGAAGCGTTGAAAGCATAGGTTAAACCTATCCAAATATATTTGATAATATAACATTAGTTGTCTAGATAAGGGAAGTACGGGTATTCATAATTATTTTTAGTCATAATTCTTGACTCCTGATTTGAAAATAGGGAGCAGGTATTTTTATGCGTTTTAGTGTACGTAGTTCATGGTGGCTACTTAGTCGATTGATAACATTATCATCAATTTTTCACCAACTAAATGTTTATTTCCTGTTTTACCAACATTCTGCGATTGGGGTTTTATCAAAATCTTCTGCTATGAAGGGCGATGGCTTCGCCCGCCGCAGGTATCGCTACTCTGTTGGTTTGTTATGATTGATTTAGAGCAAGAATTTGTACTATATCTTAGCAAAAAAACAGGGCAACGACTGCTTTAATACGCTTATCTAGATATTCTATGAGCATCAACCATGTTTTTTCTCAAAACCTATAAGCAATATCAGGAGGATATAATGAATGCTATTTTTGACCAAGAATCAATAGCTCAAGTAGTACACAGAATTGAATCAGTTGAAAAAGAGCAGTTAAATTTAAAAAAACAATTAGAATTTGTCAAAATTGAATTTGACAAACTTATAATATATACTTCGTCAAATGCTCAGGCTGTAGATGATTTAAGAGAAATTCAATGTATCGTTGATGAGGCAAAAAGAATTGAATTAAGTGTGCAAGTAGGTATACATAATAGGATTAGGAGTATATTAGGTATAACAAACCGCTTAATTGTGAAGATTCAAGAATTCCAACATCAATATTGTCATCAAGAATTAATCCCAAATCAAGTATTTAATGATATCAAACATATACTTAAAAATTGTAGCGATCGCTTAAATGAATTTCAGGAGATATTAAACTTTATCACAAAATCTGTAGTTCCATTAAAAAATATTCAAGTAAAGATAGAAAAAGATAGTAATAAAGATACACTCAGAATTTGGGCAGATGCAATTGAAATTCTAGCAGAAGGAATAGAAGAACTTCTTAACTTATGTCCAGAAACCCCATTAGGTATAATTGAAGACTTTGCTAAAGATTTGTTGCTAATTGCAGACAAATCTAACTATGATATCAATAAAAAAGAAGGATTTAGAAGAAGGGTCAGATATTCAGCTATTTTCATCCTGAATTTAGTCAAAAAGAAAAGACTAGATTACATTAATGAAACCAGCGCAGAAACAAAAGCAATTGCCAGAAATCACAATACTGAGACAATAGAATGGATAACCGAAGTATCACTTGAAGAAAGTATTAATATAGAAGAGATAAGTAATTTCTTCTAGAAAAGTGGATTTAAAGCCAAATTTTGCTGTAATTAGTCATCCTTATATTAGAAGTCAGGATCTTCCTAACTTGTGCAAAGAATTGCAGGATAAATATCAAAATTTATACACTAAAATTCTTAGTATAGACCCCTATACTTGTCGCTTAGAAGTAAGTTCTGACAAATACATACAATTTGCCAGTCATGATTTAGAAAGAGAATTAACAGGATATAGAGCGATGGAAGTTATTTATAGAATCGAGGGATATGAGGAACATTATAGAATTGTTTATAAAATAATAAATACAGATAAAAATAAAAAAATTGAGATAGTAAGTTTTGGCTTACATGACTATGCTTACAGTATAGCTCGCCACAGAATTAGGCAAAATTAATTACTGTTTTCAGCAGTTGATTTGAATATATTCGCTGTAATGCATAATATCATTCTAGCAAGTACTTTGAATGTGCTTTTACAATGCTATCGTATCCAGGTAATACCTGTCCGTACTACTCTAGCAGGAATCCCTAATGCAACTACATTAGATGGGATTTTTTTAGCAACAATAGATCTTGTGCCAATTACTACATCAGAACCTATTGCTGCACCTTTTAGTACAATCACTTCGCGGGTGAGCCAAACTCGGTCGCCAATCTCGACACTTTCGTCAGGGTTGATCCGCTCACCTACTTCATTCAAAATAGCATGGCTATCTGTTGTCCGGATATTAGTCAGTTCAGCCATTAGACAATTCTTACCAATTTTGATGCTTTTTCCGCCATGGGCAATCAGAGTTACACCCATGATGATTGTTTCTCTGCCAATTATGATTTTATTAGCATTTCCAAACATCTCCACAGAGCCATCAATGTAACATTTTTCGTCGATAAAAAGTAGATTGTCATTTCCATGAATAACAATTTTAAGATTCAGAGTACTCACTCCTCTCTTAATGATAACAGAGTTATTGGTTCCTTGAATATCTATGACTTTGCGAGAACTGTCAAATTTGACAGACCAATGCTGTTTACTTGGCAATAAAGATAGAAAGTTCTTAAATTGTTTCTTCATCTTCCTGTTTCCATAATACTGATCTATTCCTATTACTACCATAAACAGCGCAATTATTTTCAATCATCACGCTATTTTTACTACCTTTTACTACAATATCATAATCAACTATCTTGGTATCCTCTGCAATTTTTAAGCAATTATTGGCTCCTTTGATTAGGATTCTCGTTCTCAATAAATATCCTGCGCAATCAAACACAGATTCTTTGGCAATCTCAATTTTTTTCCACCAATAATAATACTGTTTCATGATTATTTACCTGATAACGTGTGAGTAATATAAGTAGGATTTTTTTGGTCTCCTATCCAGCATTTACAATACTTTTTAAGTATTAAACCCCGAAATCGGGTTCATATAATTTGATTTTAGCCACATAAGGTATAAATACTGGAATCAATTCTGCTTGACTCACAATTAGAGTAGGAAAAGGTTGATCGCCATAATCAGTCTCATACAACAAAGGAAATGGGTAAGGTGACAGAGATAACCAACTAGCACCAGCAGCTTGCACAATTACCCAAGCTCCCGCAATATCCCAAACTTTGGGAGTCGCTTCTAATCCGCCTAAACATGCTCCCATCGCTACAGTGAGAAAGTTATAGGTAGCTACGCCTAACATGCGGATTTTGCAGGGAAATTCATTTTGTAAAATGGCGGTACTGCGTGAACAAAGATTGAAAAAGTGTTGGTTACTAGGCAGATCTTTACTAGTCTGAATCGGTTGATTATTCAGAAATGCACCTTGAGGAATATTTAAATCGGGTGTTTCCGCGTAAAAACCATGAAAAGTCTGATTCAGCACTGGGAAATAAACATAACCAAAAACTGGTGTCCCTTGATAAAGTAATCCCAGTGAAATACCCCAAATGGGAAGACCACGGGTAAAGTTGGTTGTTCCATCTAAAGGATCAATCACCCAACACCAGAGTGTTCCAGGAAAAATATGTGCTCCTTCTTCGCTCAAAATACCGTGGTCGGGAAAATTTTTGGCGATCGCCCGACATATTGTTTCATCAGCCCATTTATCAGCTTGAGTAACCAAACTACCGTCAGATTTTTGAGCAGCTTGTACCCGTCCAAAGTCTAGTATCAATTGCTTCCCTACATCAGTAGTAATAGCTTGGGCGAAATCTAAAACCCTTGTCCAAAAATCAGCCATAAAATTTGGGAGAAATGAAGTTTGTTCTGATTCAATCTAAATCGCAAAGGATACACT
>Ga0116229_10005668_pt1 | contig 20253 bp, 16 predicted proteins | sample S1TSphgellanicum_3_FD_87313 | JGI IMG/M metagenome (GOLD analysis project Ga0116229, IMG submission 87313) | Host-associated microbial communities from peat moss isolated from Minnesota, USA - S1T2_Fc - Sphagnum magellanicum MG | ecosystem: Host-associated > Plants > Peat moss > Unclassified... | reverse complement strand
CAAAAAGACCCAAAAAAATAAAAAACATCCTCCACAAAGTTGGGTGGGGGGGGGGGGGGGGGCCCCGAAGAAAAGGAGGGGGGGGGGGGGGGGGGGGGGGGGGGGTGTGTGTTTGAACAGAAAAAAAAGAAAAACCCAAAAAAGAAATTGTGTACATAGTCCATACTAACTAGGATTGGGGTCTATAATTAGCTACCTATATCCTCTTATGTAGACTCCTAGATGTAGTCTTGTAGGTAGGTACCTATGCCTATATAACCTATGTCCAGTTTGCAGGAAAAAGAAAAGGGTATGATGTAAGGAAATTAATTTTTTTAAAAGAAAAGAAAAAGAAGTTGTGTACATAGTCCTTACTGACGAGGATAGGGGTCTATAATTAAGTACCTATCCTATTCTGTAGAAACCTACTTGCAGGTTTGCATGTAGGTATTTAGGTCGGTAGGAAGGTAGGTAAGTACCTATGCCTATATAGGTACCTATGTCCAGTTTGCAGGGAAAAGCAAAGGCGAAGGGATAAAGAAAATGGTGTAGGGTAAAGAAAAAGGCGTAAGGTAGACAAAAGGGAGTTCAAAGTAAAAGAAAAGGTAGATTAAGGTAAAGAAAACGGCGGTTTAGGGTTTCAGTAGTGGCGCTGGAAAAGCGTAGTCGAGAAAGTTGTTGGTCGTGGTTCCTTCGAGAATTGTCGAGAAGAAATTTTTTTAAAAGATTCTGGTGCGCTCGCCAATTTCATGCTATTCGAGTGTGTGCGCGCGATCGATCGCTTTTCAAATTTGCTAAATAAAATAAAACTTTTAATTAGTGTCAGGTAAATAATGCAGCAGTACAGTAGTAGTTGTTGCGTGTGGGCCGGTAGGCGGCTGCAACTGTTGTTGCAGGAGGGGTGCTTGCTCGCTAGATTGCGGCCAGCGACTTTGATGACACGAAGAAGATTTTGGTGCAGGATTCGGCGCAGTTGGGGCCACTCCCGCGACATCCGCGACAGATACCTGACACCCATTCACAGAAAAAGTCGACAGATGACAGTGGAAGCGCATCAGTAGTTATCAGTTTTTTTTCTTTTTTTTCCCCCTTCTCTTATATAAACTCCACAGCATCCCCTCCAAGTTCATCATCATCCATCGAAGAAGAACATTACTCACACTACGCTGCTGCTTAAGAGGCAAGAAGAAGAAGATACAAGAAGCAAAGAACAAGATCTCCTTCCATTGTTCCCTCGTTTTTCTCATTCTTACTAGTGTTGTCTCTCATCAATCTGCATTTTTCCCATCTTCTTGTCCTCTTTCCACTCTCTCTCTCTCTCTCTCTCTCTCTCTCTCTCTTTGCTGTTGAATCTTGGTCTATCTCTGCCTTCATTTTTTGTTCTGTAGCTTCGATTGCCAAGCTCTTGTTTTAGGTCTCGGTTCTCTTGCCAAGCGAGTAGTGCTTTTGTTGCGGGGAGTTTTGGGTTTTTGGCGGGGGAAGGTGTTGTTGTTTTTCTTTCGGTTTTGGGCGGTATGGAATTAATTCTGGAGGAGCACCTAGAGGAGGTGGTCGCCAGGTCGTCGAAACGGCCGAGGGAATATAGTGATGTAGAGGAGGGAGATGGTGATACAACTGAAGAGGTCGATGTTCTAGGGTTCCGTGGAAGCTGTAAGAAGCTGTGTATTGAAGAAGCAGCAGCTGCTTTGTGTAGTACGACTATTATCCCTAGTGTTATGGAGCTTGAAGACTTGGAGGAGTTGCAAGAAGAACAACAGCAGCATCCGCAGCAGCAGGGAGGAGGCTGCATGACGACGGAGTGCTGCAGTAATTCGAGTATTATTAGCAAAGAGGACGCAGCTCGCGTGTTACGAAGTCTTGAGGAGGAGTTGGGTGTGTCGGAGGAGCAGTCTGACGGCTACGCTTCGTCTTCTTCTTCGTCTGTCTCGAGTACGCCAGCAGCAGCTGCTTCCTCCTCCTCCGCAGCTCAAGAGGCGCTGGTGGACGCAGCCATAAGCAGCTGGAGCGAGGAGATCATTTGGAACAACTCAGATCATGATGGGTTCGTCGACACCGTTGAAGAAGATGACGAGCACGACTGTGTGACCGCCGCTGCTTTCTCTAGTGGAAGAAGCAGTCTAGCGGATGAGGAGGAGGATAGAACAGCAGCACAGACCGGCAGAAGCAAAGGATCTGACCACCACGACCTTTGTACTACTGCGCTAGTCGACATTGTGTTCCTTAAAGAGGCATCCGACGACGAGCTTGGTATCCCACCCAGTCCCAATACGGAGAGATTCTTGGACGACGGATTGATGGGAAACACTCAACAACAACAACTTCTTCATGAAAGAAGCAGCATGAGCGTGCTTTCAGAAGCCGGTGCTCTACTGGAGGAGGCAGCAGATGGACTGCCGCGTGCAACAGAGAGTAGTAGTCATGATCATGATGATGATCTTCATGATGCCGTCAGCTGGGCCTTGCAGGAGATGTCTTCTGTTGAAGAAGATTCAGACTGGCTCCTGATGCCTGTGTCGGGCAGCCTTGATTTTCTTCTGGATTTTTCCACTGGCGGCTATGTACCTGTTGCAACATAAAAAGTAGCTGCTTTGCGACTCTTGCTTAGATTTTTCTGTTCTACATTTTTTTTTTCCTCCAGTGGCTATGTATGTGCCTTCTGCTGTTGGGACATAGGAGCTTAGCTTGGCAACTCTCTTCTTCTACACCAAGGGTTGCAAAATATCGATTTTATGTTTAGGGAGGTACCATGAAGCTAGCTAGCAACCTTATTACTGACCATCAAGACTGTGAATACTTACCAACCAAGTCGTTTGTAGATACTTACACTGGTCACATTGACCACTCCACTCACTTGAATCATGTAACACAAAAAACCTCACCATCAAGGAAGATTTTCTCCTCAATGTGATGGCAATATAAACATCTCTTGCATGAGATGGTTTCAAGGATTTGGTGTTGAGATGTTATTGTCAAGCATATGTTTGAAGGATTTTGGAGTTTTCAGATTGTGCTTAATTTTGCAAATTGGCAGGACAGCTTACAGAGTGTGGATGCTTATAATTTGTACGAGAAATGAGATCTGGTAAAGGAGCTTGGATTTTAGTTGATCAAGGATTCTTTTTGAAAGCCCCCACTTCTCTACCTGATCATTCATTTGTCATGGTCTGACTTCTGTTGTTGCTCTTTGTGTTTTTGTATTGTTTTTGTGTTCTGGTAAAAGAAATCTTTTGATTTGGGGGTAGGAATGGAGTGGGGTCTTGTTGTTCTTCAGGCACTTCGATGTTGTGGGTGAAGAAGGAAGATTGATTTCATGACTAGGTCCTTCACTGAAGGATTTGCTGGTGAGATTCACCTCAACTTTTGTTTGTTCAGTGTGAGGGCTTACATCTGGAAACTCAGAATCCTATGAACAAAGAAGCAAGCTCTCCAACAGTTAGACATTGGAAATGATAAAGAATCTCTTGGCATAAAGAACTCTTGTATGAGCTACAATCATGGCTAACCCAAAAGACCACAGGGGCCCATCACAGGAGACTTTGAAGAATATCCAAATTCATGCAGGGTACAGAATAGAAACTCTTTTAAGACCCTCATAATTGACAAAGTTCATACCTTCTAATTGCAGCATCCATCACTGGTTTAGGACTCAAACTCAACTTCTGGAGCTCAACCCAGGGGAAGAAAAGCTGAAGAGATTTCTCTTTTTGCTCTCTAACAATTGATTCACTTTCTTTCAGCATTCTCCCACAAGCTCTGGAAGAAAGGCTCAAAGAGACCACAGACAAACAGCACCCATTCAAAGATTGCTCTCTGTACAAATGCAGAGTGCACAGAATTCAGCTTCTGCTGCCATTCTCTAGTAGACAAAAGAAAACCACTTATCAGTTTGGTTATATAGATGCACAATCACTTCAATCAGAAACTTGACACTTGAGAAATGTAACTGATTGGGATATGGAAGTCCATTATCTTATAGGCCCTGAGAAATGTCACAGATTGGAACATGTGAGACCATTATCTTGGGGCTCTTCAAATGGTCTTCTTCCTTCCTTGCTACATATTTGTGTGCATAACAATAATAGCTAAGACAAAGAAAAACCTTATGCAAACTGATTCATTGGTGCTCATTAAAGATACTTCAATTTTATCTCCACAATAGATTTGGATTTTGTTACCTCTCTTTCTTTGACATTCTTTGCAGACAAATAAAATTGATTTTTGGCAACAATGGGATTGTTGGCAACTAGCCATAATCATGGTTTCATTTCATGCTAACAACAAAGCATTAACTGAGATAAAAAGTTTAGTCTTCTTTGTTTGTAGTCACTATACCCTTTTTCAACAACTTCAATGTGCCAAATGGGTTTTGTTTGTTGTTCTTGGATGTGTTGTCGGGTGGGAGTAAATTTTTTTTAATTAGTAGTAAGTAAATAAAAAGGGTTGGACCCACACAGCACATTCTGAAGAGGTTGGTTTTTTCAAATCTGTATTATTTTGAATCCCCAAATTGTAATTCAAATTTGTGTTGGAAAATCCACACTTCCAAATTGCACCCAACTAGTAAAAGGAAAGCATCAAAAAACAAGAAGCTCAGAACCCTAATAGAAAGAGCCTTGTGAGCTTCGCCTGCCTTTTGATGAGCACCAAACCCTAAATAGAATGTTGTGTATCAAACGGACCTGAAGAACCCTTTTTGCTGCTGTTGCTGAGAGGTCCAAGAAACTTTTTGTGTTGTGAGACTGACAGTCATGGAGCTCCTGGAAGAAAACTGGATCTATCGATGATGCCTAGAATTGGGTTTTTTCCAGAGAGAATTTTGGAGCTCCGACTAGGTGACTGGCGGTGGTGGTGGGTGGGTGGGTTGGTTGGTTTTCTTTTCAGGTGGTTTTTATTAGCGGACCTGTGCACCTTCGAAGGTCTGGCCGAATCCCCAGTTTGCATTTGCAACACGAGATGTTGTGACTCTGCCATCGCTTGTGGTGACCATGAACCAAATGCCTTGCCCCACGAGCTTCCAACTACACTGCCAGTTCTGTCCCCAGTTCCTTGACATGGGGTACCAAGCTGTGCGATCCCCTCTCATCTTCACCGCCACCACGATTCCAGATCCACCCACGTTGGTGATCGTCACCAGGTTGAAATACGGGTTCCCGTTGACGGTGAACCGGATTCCTCCTGCCTTGACACAATTGATCCTGGACAACAAGAAGCCCGGAAGATTGCAACCAGAGCATGAGAACTACCAGTCTAGGATGAGAAACTCCAGCAGAGAGAAAGAAAAAGGAGGATTTGAAATATCCAAAACATGATTGCTTCTAACATTTGTAGCTGGTAGACATCGCAGCAAGCAAGCCGGATACAGAAGATCATGGGAAATTTATCGTTTGAGGCGAGCTGCTGCAACTGGTTTTGTTACCTGCGATATACAACGGGAATGATGCCTGCTTTATAGTGCCCAATTCTCAAGAAAATGGGTTCTGCCAAGTCGAAGTGCGGCCTGGGTGGGTTGCACCATCCGCCGTTGTTGGAAGCTTGAGCCCAGTTGGGTGGGCAGAAGTTGGTCGCCGTCACACTTATTGCTCCGGGAATACACCAGGGAGATCCGGAGCACATGAGTTGGTAACAGGCTCCGCACATTGCTCCGTTGTTGAACAATGCCGTGCTCAATGCGGCAGTAGCTGTCCCGTAGCCTGTAGCGTACAGGTTCCCATATCCGCAAGCTCCACCTGCACAGGTTTATCAGCATACGTCTCGAATGAACAAACAGATCCTGAGTTCAGAAACAAACTAACAGCGGAAGATCCTCTGCAGATTCTCTCAGAGAAATCGCGCACAAACTACAGAAGATCCGTGAACCAGAGAGGAGGAAAACCTAGCATACCCATAGTGCCGGAAGCATCAGCACCACCGTAGAAAGTTGCAGTTCCACGAGACCATACCACGGGTGCGTACGCTCCAAGACTGACGCCTTCAGTTTCTGCAGTCCCAGGATTGTTGTAAGTGCTGGAGCTAGACTGCACAAACTCGTCATGATTTTCATCACTAGTGGGTGACGACGTTGGAGAAGAAGAATATGTCGATGAGAATTGCTCCTTCTCACTAGCTGTCGATGATTGATCGTTTGCCGGACTAGCTGCAGGCACGGAAGCACCATCCGATGGAGATGCAGGGATCGTGCTATTCGTAGTCGTCACATTGCTCACAGTCGCAAATCCACCTCCAACCACGAAGTTGTCGATCGCCTCCAACGCTGAATCATCGAAGCTTGATCCTCCGGAACCCAAGTCTGCTGCTGCAATTACTACTGATCCGCTCACAAACAACAACAGTGCAGCCACAAATCCCACTAGCGCCGCGGGCTGAAGAAGAAGCACCTGAGGAGTAGTAGTACTCGACGTCGACATCCTGATCATCACGCGGCACAGCACACATCAAAGAAAGAATCAATACATCCATCAGCTCCCACCCATTTCCAGAATTCAACTCCTTGAACGTTCAAGCAAAAAGAACAACACACTAGATTGAATCCTTCTTGCATGGAGGTTCTATGAAAACTTCGGATTGGATTTGGCATTGAAGAGGATCTGATCAGCTGCTCTCGCACAATGCATGCATGCATGCTGCATTGGATTTTTCCGTCTTCTTTTCGACTTCGGGGATTGACGACAAGATGGGCGAGATTAGAATTCGAGTTTCTTTTATTACAGTAGTGCATGAAAATGAGAACAGTTTCAACGTGAGAGAGTTTGAATAATGTTGCATGGACTGAGCTCTTACATTGCAGGGACGACGAGTGATGAAGAAGAGAAGACCACGCGCTAGTTCTACCTCGCAAGCTTGCGAAGAAGCGCGTCTAGGGAGATTACAAGGAACTAGACGAAGAAGAAGAAATGGGTACGTACGTACATTCCTGGCTAGACCCATGTACTTTCTAACGTGCATTTTTTTTTTTTTGCTGCATTGCCGCGAGAATGCCGCAACTTCCTCATGAGATGAGATCGATCCTCCGCCCCGGCGCGCGCTACCAGAAGACGAAGAAGAAGATCAATCCACAGCACCAGCAGCCCGCCAAGTTACGTACCTCGATTTAGCCCTACAGGAATTGTCTGTCGTTTGATCCCGCGCGCCAAAGCTCCCCACAATTACGGGACGCACCCTCGCGCGCCAAAGCTCCCCACCATTACAGGGACGCACCCTCGCGCGCGAACCCTTCGCGAGTCGCTGAGCGGGCGCGCGCGCGCGCTCGATTGCGACAACTGGGCGCCCCGTTTGCGCCAAAAGACTAAACCCTAAAACTGGACCGTAGTTTGTTGGGCCTCCGACAGGGTCCCTCGCGTCCCGTGGTTTTCTGGTTTATTTTTATTTTTATTTTTAAAAAAAATTCCTGATGGAGCCAGTTAGGCGAGCATCCGTAGGCAGATTTGGACTGAACTGGCGACATTATTTGAAGGAACTCTTTAAACTATAGCCAATATGTGCACATAAATGTGATGGCACCAAATTTTCTGTCCACTTTTAGGCGATTTAATTTTATCAACCCCTCTTTTGCCCTTTGTACTGGGAGCTGCCCTTTTAGAGAAGTAGCATTCAAGTGATAATTTCAGGGTTGCCAGGAGGGACATCCTTCCACATGATCCTTGACGTCCCTCCAAGCGTCAATAGCACTGATAATTTATTTTAAAATATTTTTATTAGAGATTTTTTTTTTTTTTGGTTTGGAATTGTTTCTTTGGTCATTTTTTGATGTTTTCTTCTTTCGTGTTACTCAATGTTTTGTCAACATTGTCTAGTGTTTTTTTCATGTGACATAATGTTCCTTGTCATTTTCCCAATGCTTCCTAGCATCTTTTCGTTGTTTTTCAATGTTTTCCCAATGCTACTTGGTGTTCTCCCTATGCTACTTGGTGTTGTCCCAATGTTGTTTAACAACTTTGGTTGTCTTTTCAACATTGCTCGATGTCCCCCATGTGACTTCGATGTTTCTTGGCATCCCCATCATCATCGGAAGAATAATGTCACCTAAAGGTGCTTGGTATGTCATTGAGTAGGGGGGCAAGAGTCCATCTTATGTCCAGTATGGGGCACCTATAAGCCCCATGGGTGGCCCATCCTGTACAAGTGGTGTACATATTTCAAATTCCAAGCCCAATTAGGGCATTCCAAAGAGGTCTAGGTGTGAATCAACCCTTAATTATCTTTCAAGCCATAAACCTTACAAAGGTGGGGTTATCATCAACACAAGATGCTGATATGAATTTGATAAAAAATGAAAAAGTGAAGCAACTCTTGACATGAAAAAGGAAAGGCAAAAGCATTATGGAAAATTCCACCGAGAGATGAAGGATGCAATGACAATAGGCCACCAACCATTCATTTGGATTTGACAAATGCACAAGATGAGGTCACGAAGTTGAAGGGAGTTTGGACAAGAACTATGAAAGAAGACACATATAAACACCTTGACTTCATAGTGGTGAACTTCGAGGCACACACTTTAAAACAATGGGAGACCATCCATGCAAACCTAGCCAAGGTTTTTTACTATGATCCAACTGTAAAAGTCAAGATGGTTGAAAATTATGTGAAAGGAACATCTATCATCTACTAGGAACACATGGGAAAGGGTGACATGGCTTGCCAAGGGCATTGTTAGACACCTAAACAAATGTCATGTCTATCTATGCAATTCATTTGTTCGAAATTGGAAGACTTCGAATGTTCAATGAGAATAAAAATGAATTTGGGGGATTTGCAATCATGTGCAGAATCCACACACACATGGTCCACATATCTATACCATGTAATACAATTAAGATTAACAGGAGGTATAAGTGTTATATTTGCACCAACTGAAGGTGTTTGCATTTTTTACAAGTGCTATTAAAATTAACATAAGCCAATATGTGATGCAAGTGGTAAATGAAAGAGGTGGAAATGCTGAAGAAGGAGGTGAAGGAGAGGGAGTTATGGGGGAGGTCATACCCACCAATCAAGCATAAAAACATGTGACTAAGGCAAGTTAGGTTTTAAGCAAGAATTGCATGTAGGTTTATATTAAAGTAAGCTAGTGATCAACTTTAAAATATATTGTCAAGGTTTTTTCTAGATGTCACTTCCATTACTATTCAACATATTTGAAATGGAACAAAGATGGCAATTTATTAAAATTGAACAAGGATAACAAATTGAAAGGGTCAATGTTAAGTGTGATAACAAATGGAATACAAGTGGACCAATAGTGAAAACCAAGTTTGCTTTGAGTGAATTATAGATGGACTCTAAATGGAATGCAAGTAGATTCAAAGTGGAATTGAAATGGATTCCTAGTAGATTGTCCAATACATAGTAATGTAGGGATATTTTGAGGATGAGATGTGACAAACTTATATATGTATGATCTAAAAATGAAATTTGAGCATTCATGTTTTTCCCACATGTGGTTGTAACACTATGAATTGGCATGCAAGCATCAAAAGGAAAGCAAACCAAGGAGGCCAAAAAGGGAGGTCATGAAAAACATATAGTTACAAATCAAAAAAGACCTACCAAATGAACCAGGAGATGTGAGAATGATGCAAATTAATGAAACTCCTAATCAAGAATTACATATAGGGGGTCTATAATTGTGCAATGTAATCAACATAAATATATGTCAAGGTTTTTCAAGACTTCACTCATTGCATTGTAATATTTGACATGGAGCATAGGTGGCAAACTACTAAAATTAAGTTGATATAGCAAATTGTATGGGTCAATGTCAAGTGTGGTGGCAAATGGAATACAAATGAACCAATGATGAGAACTAGGTGGAATTTAAATGGACTATAAATGAACTCCAAGTTGAATACAAGCAAAATCTAAATGGATCCCCAATACAAATGTTTATTATACATTTCATGTAGAAACATTTGAGCATGAATTGTGATGTTAAATTTGAATATAATTGGTTTATAAATTCAATTTGAACATTAATATCCTTCCCATTCATGGTTGTAACATTGTGGGTTGTCATGTAGGCATCAAAGGGAAAGCAAGTTGACAAGGCCAACAAGAGAGCTGAGAAGAAAGATAATGCTAAAAATCAAGAAAGACTTGCCAAGTGAGAATGGAAAGATGTGAATGAAGAAAGTTAGCAAAACCCCTAACCAAGAATTACAAATGGGTGTATAATTGTGCAATGAAATCAATTGAAAAATGTGTCAAGGTTCTCTTTAAGATACAACTTCTACACTACAATATTTGATGTGGAACAAAGGTGGAGTCTACTAAAAATGAGTAGGTATAGCCCAATATATGAGTCAACTTCATGTGCTTTGACAAATGGAATACAATTGGACGAATAGTGAAAACTAGGTTGATTCAAAATGGACTATAATTGAACTCCAAGTGGGATCCTCGTAGTAAGTCCAATACACAACTAGATGTGTTTGGCCCATACATGCTTGATAAAACTTAAAATCATACATGCACGTCTACTTTTTTAGGGCAATAATAAATTTTTATAACATAAAAAGCAACAATAATACAAACAAATTGATCAATTAAAAACTAATTTCATTATGATTTTTGTTATTAAATTTTCATCAAAGCCTTATTCAAGTTTTTAAAACAACATCAAATTAATTAAAAAACATTCAAATTTCAAAATCGAATTTTATATTAAATTTTAATTTATTTTAAAACTAACATGTTTTAGTTGAATCAATTTTTGCATAATCTTTGAAATCAATATTTGAAGAATCTCATTTTAATAAAATTTAAAAATTTTGAAGCTAATTATTTGTATGCCTATCATACATATTTCATTTTAAAAATTAGTCATATGAATTGTTTTTTACATAGTGATATGAAACCTTGTGATACAAAAAGGCAAATGAAAACCCGAAAAATAAAATGATATAGAGACATGATTAAATTAGTTACCCAATATTTATTTTTTGAAAAGAAACCCAACAAGTAGATGGGTAGACTTCAAAACAACACGACAATTGGATGGGTGTGCCCAAAATTTACATATGTGTGTCCATCAGCTTGGGGCAATAACAATGTAAGATGGGTTTGAATATGCAACATGAGGAATGACTTGTATGCATATAGTCTACAAATTTTTCAATTTGCAACATTCTTATCTTTCCCATGCTCAATTATAACTATGCAAATTTTCATCTGGGCATTGAAAGGAAAGTTTTCCATGGTGAAGTTACAAGAACCATGGTGGAAGCCCAAGGAATGGAGAAGTTAAAGAGGTAAGTTAAAAATGATGTTGGTGAATAAACATTCACAAAGGCGACAAAAGACATTGCTCCCAAAAGAGTTGGAATATGATGAGGCATTTCCATTGCCCCCACATACATTAGGGGCAAGCATTCCATTGAAGGAGTTCACATGTGTGCTTTGCCAAGCCTAGAAGAAATCATAGATCTTCTCATAGGTCTCTATGTATAGGTCTTCTCATATGCCTCTTATGTAAAGCATTGTTGTGAGATGTTGGAAGAACAATAACTTATGTCCTTTTACTTTTGAGGAACAGTAGCCCTTTTCTGAACCCTAATTTGGGTTCGTCTTTGCAAAGGTGATTAGGGTTCGTCTGTTGCAGCTCGCTCAAGCACCATCTCTCAAGCATGGAAGGAATTAGGGTTTCCTCATGCTGCAGCTCGCTCAAGCTTTGAATGTGTTCGACACAAGAAGCATTATGGAGTTGATTTCTCTTCGGCCATGAGAAGGAGATGGCAAGATGTTTTTGGAAAAAGATTATTGCGCTTTCCTGGTGATGATTTTCTAGGTTTTCTGGGACACCGCATTCGCGAGCTGGGAACATATTCTATGCGTGTTGTTTCTCCAACTAAAAGGCCTCAACTGCAATCCTATTTCGAGGCCACAGGTATGGGAAAGGAATGCTCCCACAGTACCTCCCTCTGCAGCTGTGCTCTTCTTCACTAAGGCTATAGTTTCAGATTGTAGAGTGAGGAGACTTTTGAGGATATGGGCTTGCAAGAGTAATTCTAGATTAACAGCAGGTCCTACATCCTCCTCCAAGGATTTTATTGCTTTACTTCCACAACCTATCATGTGCAAAGAACAATGTCCTGAAATAGTTTTTGTTTCTTCAACAGGTATGATCTGTGAGGATATGTATGATATGTGTGTTAAGGAAATGTTTCTGTTTTGCTCACTCAACTACTAAATCAAAGAAAAAAAATGAGGTTGCTGAATCTGTCACTGTCACAATTTGACATGGAACCTATGCAATTATCGGGGTAGTGAAATGCATTGAGGATGTTGAAGGCAAGGCAAAAGAGGTTCAAGACTTGCATGACAGTAAAACACTTCAACCATTGTCTCATCATTCAGATGTGGTTAGACTATGACAGCTGCTGCCTAGTCAATTTGGTGGATTTTGAACAATCATGTGGTTTCAGCTGTACAATGGCGGTATCATTGCAAAGGGGCACCACATAGTTTGGAAGCATGCCTCCTGCCTTAATCAGTCCCATGGCTGTAGTGATCAAAGGCATCATCATTATCAAACACATATGGTCAAGAGTACAGCAAAGCTTTTGATCATACACAGGATTTACATCAACTTTGAACAGAAACTTCTCTGGAAAGAAGTTGTTGCATAGTTGCAACTGTTGCATAGTCAATCATCTATGAGCAATTTTTATTATTGACTACTAAGGAGATTTCTCTTTGCAGGCAGGTACAGTTGCTGGTGTCAGGTGCATAGTTCATATGCCCAGCAATGACTCTTAGAAACTGCTTTGACTGCCACAGACACAAAGAACCCAACAAGGCATATCCAACACTGCTGAAGGCATGGGAAAGGCATATGCAACATTCCATTCCCATGAGCAGTTTTTAGTACCTACTATGTAGTAGGTAAGAGATGGGAGATCATCATTCTCAAATGTAGAGAGGATGCCTACAGTAGTTGTGTCCATCATCTTCAAAGATAAGATCAAAAACAAATTCTGTCTGTCCTTACTGATACATGGATAGAGATACACTATCACTAAGAGCAAGACATCATACTTTTGATGTGCTTCTCACATTCATGTTGTCTTTTAACTTGGTTCTCAACACTGCAGTCTATTGGTACAGTCCTCATCACTCAGAGCAAATCTTGGAGCATTGTGTGCACTTGGAGCATTTTTCTCAAGAAGAAGATTGCTCTATAAGTGATGCAACCCCTTTGTGCAATACATGCAAATATATGATTCCAGAATTCAAGAGATTGAGGATTTGCAAAGCTCTAGTTGCAACAAAGCTCTAGATTTTGCACCTCCCTTTGTTTGTCATTTGGCAGAGCAACATGTGTTTGCATGCAGAGTGGTGTTTAGTGGTGACTGGGAACTTATTTGTATCTTCTTTGTGTGTGTTGCTAATGCAATTGGCGGATCTGTGTTCCACAATTCTGAAAGATGCAACAGAAGCTCACTATCAGCAGCAGTTCTCTGTACCACCCAATTCTGAAATTACAACAGAAGCAGAGACCACAATTCTGAAAATGCAACAAAAGCTCGCAATCAGTTGGATCTCTGTACCACCCAATTCTGAAATTCCAACGGAAGCAGAGACGACAATTCTGAAAATGCAACAACGGCTCACAACCAGTGGATCCTTGTACCCACCCAATTCTGAAAATGCAACAAAAACTCGCGATCAGTGGATATCTATACCACCCAATTTTGAAAATGCAACAGAAGTTCACGATCCAGCGGAATTCGCACGAAGATCTCCTCAGAAGAGCAGCGGTATGAAAGCATGTCCATGGCCAGCAGCGGCATGTGGCATGCGAAGCGGGATGACGACGGGGAGAAGGAAGCAAGCAACCGAGAATGGTAGCTAGTTGCGCGGTCCTACCAAGCGTAGAAAGAATCAGGTGCGAGACTTTTCTTCTTTCTTTTGTTTCTACGCACAGTTTCGAGCACGGTTGAGGAGCGCGAAAGCCGGAAGAATCTCTTGACTCCGTTGTGATTCTTTCTTTCTTCCGGTCCTTCGTCCTTTTGTTGTTGGTTGTGTTGGCCAGCGATGATGCAGAGTTTGTTGCGCAGGTGGTGAAGGGAAGGGATTTGAGGACGTGATGGCGGATGAGGCTGAGAATAAGCTGGCAGACTTCCAAGAGATAACAGGCTTACAAGATTTGCTTCTGTGCCATCAAGTGCTGCAAGATCACAACTGGGATCTAGAGGCAGCTGTAAGCTCCATTCTTGACCTCCAAACCCTAGAACAAGAACAGCAGAATGGCGCTGCTTTTGCTGCTGCAAGCTCCAGTTGGGATTGGAGTGCTACAGATAAGCAAGCACGGGAGGAGGAGCCGGAGAGATTCTCGTCCGGGGGGGAGACATCAACTGCAAGCTCAGATCGCAGCAGCTTTCGTAACAGCTCTAACCTTTATGGTGATGGTGCTGCTTATCATCATCATCCTCTCGCAGTTGAGCATTCCAACTCTCTTCGAAGACCCTTCGACACAGATGCAGAAGCGCATGATGATGGGGTTTGGCGACTGGTGGATTTGCCGGTGTCAATTGTGCGAGGGAGCTACAATCTCATGTCTGATGCTGTGGGTCTGGGCATGGGTATGGCGGGAGGTATGCTCAACTACAGTATGGATGTGTTAGGGTTGAGGGGAGACAGAAGCCGGCACAGGAGACAAGACATCAGCCAAGAGGTTTTCACTCCAGCTTCCGAGGTTGCAAGTTTCATTCAGAGGTTTGAGAGAGAATATGGAGCTTATCATCCACAGTTTCAGAGACTGAGCTTCCTACAAGCATTGCGGTATGCAGAGCGAGTGCACAAGTTCCTTTTTGTGTACATTCACTCCCCTGAGCATCTCAGCACTCCTGGGTTTTGCAAAGAAACTCTGTGCCATCAAGTGGTGGTGGAGTTTCTGAATGAGAATTTTGTTTCTTGGGGAGGTGAGGTGCTTTCCAGTGAGGGTTATCAAATGAGCAAGAGCCTCAAGATTGCCAGCCTCCCTTTTTGTGCCATTGTCACCAGTGCCCCGCATGCTCAAATTGCAGTCGTGCAACAGGTAGGAAAGAAACAAAACACCATCTCTGTTTTTTACTGCCTGCCAGTACAAACAGCACTTGCAAATTCTACAGATGTGAATTCCTCCTTCTGATCCAGCCATGCAATTCTATGTTGTAACCCTAGGTGGTGTGAATGATTGATAGATAGAGGGATCCAAATCAGCAGGAGAGTTGTTGTCGATAATTCAAGGAGTTGTGGAGGAGCATGGTGCAGCTTTTTCACTTGCACAAGCTCAGGAAGAAGAACATCAAGACCATATTCGTCTTCGCCAAGAGCAAGATGTGGCATATCAAATTGGGCTTCAAGCAGACCAGGTCAGGAACTCCATCTTCCCATTTTCAATAACCCAAGGTTTTCTTTCAAGATAGCTGTTTGCAGAATTTTTGCTCATTGCAAATGATATTTCTCAATGTAAAAGAACATGTACCTTGAAGGCCTGTTATCACATGTGCTCAAACCCTAAATTGTGTTCTTGGGGCAGTTTTAAGGCTTACTGGGCAATTTTATTTATTTATATATTTTTTGGTGTTGCAGGAAAGGGAAGAGAGACAGCAAGATGAAGCTGCACAGATAAGCAGAGAAGAGGAAGTAGCAGAGTACCAAAGGAGGGAAATTGAAGAAGCTGCAGCTTGGGCTGCACAGGAAGCTGCAGAAAAAGAGGCAGCTCTTGAGAGACGCCATCGGAAACGAGCCATCACCCTTCTTACAGAGCCTGAAAAAGGCCCTAATGTCACTCAAGTAAGTGCGCTATTTGATTTTGGCTGACACTATGAGCTGCTGCTTCTTCTCTTGGAGTGTTTTTTGGTCACACTGAAGGTTTTTCAAGTAAGAAATGCTATGCACTTTCACAGGTTTTGCTGCGGTTGCCAACTGGAGAGCGCATACAGCGTAGATTTGAGAGCAGTGCAAAGGTGGGGGCTCTTTATGACTACGTGGACTCATTTGGAACAGTTGGTGCTGGGAAATTCAGTCTGGTGTCCAACTTTCCTCGAATAGTCTATGGTCCAGACAAAATGGACCTCACTCTCAGGGATGCAGGCCTCCATCCTAATGCTAGCCTTTTTGTCCAGCTGAATTAGAACAGAAGTTTCTGTTCTTTGACAGCTTCCACAGATCTGGTCTTGGACTTACTTACATATGACAATGCAGAACAGAGCAGGAGCAATCAGGTTGAATGTCTAGTATGAAGTCACTAGTACTGTGAGTAGTTGTACATGAATATTGTAGAGGTAGTGAATTGTCATTGTGGACTAAAATCATGAAGCAAAGAATGAAATGCTAAGGAAACTCATCCTGCAATCATGTATAGCAAATCCCACAATTCCACCAGATTTTTGATTCTTTACACAGGCAATTCTTGCGATGGATACTTGGTTTCAGGGGTTTCCCTTACACGAGATGTAGATTCATGTATTTAGGTCACAGTAGGTGGAGGGCATAAGCTGATGATGATTGTTCCAGGTTATGTCTTGTTGATTTTTCTCTATACAATAAATAATTCCCACTTGCATCCAAAAGCAGTTTGTCTTTCACCAAGTAAGATGCAAAGTGCTCAGTAGCTTAGTGTGGTGTCTGAGTTTTCTCCAGAGACTGTCTGAAGAGTCGGTCTTTTTGTTACTTTCTTTGTTTGCCTTTAATTATTTTCACCTTTTATTTTGAAAAGGGTTCATGGTTTCTCGTTATGTCAGGTATGTGGTTTCCATCAGGACTTTGGAATTAACAGGGACAAATGCCTGGCAATACACACCAGTGGCAGCAAACACCAGCAGCTCAGTAAATCTGTATGGCATATGTGGCCAAAAACCTTGGCACAAGAGATTCATTGTTTGCAAATGTGCATCCAAGTAAAATCTTCTTTACCTCCATGTTGGGGGCATGAGAAAAGCAGGTCATGCAAGACCATGGTACTATCTGTACTACTCGTAAAGCATTGCCCTGATCATTTTGCTCTCATTCTCTGACACAATTGCAACTTCAGGAGCTTTGAGAAGCACAGCATTTGTTTTGGTAGATGACCAAATGTTTGCACACCTGTAATGCCATTGCATTTATGAATCCAACAATGGATCTTCAGATGCAAAAAACCAATCCACCAACAATGACAAACAGTAGGACACACAAAATACCACTCTAGCTGCTTACCTGGATACCATCTCTGTTACAGAAAAACACAAAGGACCAGATGATCATCCAAGCATACCTACACTAAAGTTGTGTAGTTAACCTTCATCTATAGGCCTTTACCAACACATGCTGCAATGCAACAGAAGGTGATCCAAGAACCCATTGCTTTTAGGTGCAATATGGTTCTTGGTACCAGATCCCAATACATAACATTTTCAGTTATTTCCTCAAACAACTAGAAGATAATAGCTAGGGTTTTCAATTCTAAAAGCATCTTGGGTCTGATCCCTCAACATACACTAAGGAGATTTGTATTGTTTGCACTAATTAGTAGTTTGAGCCAATCAACTGCTTCAGTGTGTGTCTAATGACCTAAGATCAGAGCTTGAACTGGGAGACTTGTCATACAATGACAGGTATACACTCCTTATCCTGTAGGTTAACACACTGGTTAACACCACCCCAATAGCACAGACACATGCCATGATTATGAAGGTTAGCCTGAAGCAATGTGCTCCCACACAAGTTGGAACGTTATCATACACAGCATCAGAGCCTACTCCTTTTGCTGCATTAAACCAGCTGCTGGATCCAAGTATGCTCCAGCCATTACCTGGGGAACCTTTGGAAGCTTCTTGATCATAGAGGTACCCAGCAATGAGACCTGAGAACAGGAGAGAACCCAATGGGTTGCCCATATTGAGGAAGTTGTAAATCATGCCAAAGTGGCGTAGCCCAAAAAGTTCAGAAGCTGTTGGCACCATGATGGAGAAGTGGACACCATAACAAAGCCCAAGAAGAATCGAGCCCATGTAAAGAGATCCCGGCCATGCAAATGCAAAAAGAAGATGAGCAAAGATCATTAATACTTGTGCTACTCCCAACCATACTGTTCTTGGAAGTGCACTCGTTCTGCAAGCACCCAATCAAGAGGAAGCTTACTCAGAGTGATAGGAATGCTGATCTTCATCTCTTTTCCAGCAATGGACATAGTCTAGACAGAATTCAAGCCACAAGGCTGCCATGAACAAAAGTTTCATTGAGCTAGAGCACTTGAACACTGAGCGATTTACCAATGAAGAAACCATAACTTCCAGAACTCTCCCAAAAGAGATGCAATGGAGAAAGAAAGTACACACCTGACGTAATGTTCAGATAAGGAGCCACCTCCCAGGCGGCCAAGAAAATTTGCAATACTGATCAAGGAAACAAAGATGTCAACCTTGGCGTAGCCCTGAGCTTCACCAATCTGTCCCAGGTTGTTTAAAGCTGTCACCCCTGTGCCAACTCCACAGAAGAAAGTGAAGAAAAGGAGCCAGAAATCTGCCTTCACTATAGCTTGCTTGAGTTTGAAATCCTCCCCACGATGAGGCCTTTTCCTCCTCACCGCACCTTCTCCCTCTGCCAGCAAAATCTCCGCATCATCCCCATCCTGACTGTTGCCAGTTGCACCCTGACCATCTTGCTGCTCCCTCAATCCTTTCTGAGCTGCAGTTGGTGACCCTTTCCAAGTTTCAATGTCTGAGACATAGCCCTGCTTTTCAAACCTAGGCTCTGGAGTTGATATCTGTTGCTCATCCTCTTCATCATCATCTGAAGCAGCAATGAGAAGAGGCTCATTGTCAACATCAAGGTCTTCAGCTGGCTCAAAGCTTGCAGCTCCACAGCACTCATTCATGACTGCTTTGATGGGAACTAGCAAAGGCGTAATGAGAAATATGACCATGATTGCTGTTAACAGTTTTGGGACGAGAGGTGGCAGGAGGAAGGAATACTGGAGAAAAGTAGCAGCCAAGAGGTAGAAGGCAAGGGCAATGCAGACACCAGTGATGTAACAGAAATTGCTGCTCTCTTCCAGGTCCACTACCTGTGCTCCTGATGGCACAGGGCGGATGAAGAGCATGGCTGCTAAGCAGATAACAGTAGGACCAATTGCCAGGAAGAGGAGAAGTGCATTTGCATCACTAGCAAGCAGAGCTGTGAAGATCTGAGTGAAAATTGCAGCACTCAGACCCACAAAACCCTTCAAGATGCCCACCACTGTGCCTCGACTATTTGGAAAGTTGCGCATGCATGTCACCAGCACAGCTGTGTTGAAGTATGTTGCGCTGCTGCCTCCTATCCACAACAATGCAATCATCTGACAAAAGGTTTGCAACAAGTTGCTTGCATTATGGTCACCTATTACAAAGTAGTAAAATCCCAAACTTTGTCAGAATTTCAGCTTTGACAATCGAGTACAGACAAGAGAATAAACACTGCTATATCTTCTGTGAAGCTCTACAATGTTGAAAGAGCATGATGACATCCCTCTTAGAAATCCTAAATCAGAACCAAGAAACCCAGATAAAAGGAGAAGCAGCACTTCCACCTTTCCTGAAACAAAATCCAAAACCAGATGGAGACAAGAAGAGCAGTCCACTACACAGCTTTCAGCCTTGACAATTGAGCAGTGCAGACAATAGAATACACAATGCTATATCTTTTGTGAAGCTCTACGATGTTGAAAGAGCATGATGACATCCCTCCTGGAAACCCTAAATCAGAACCAAAGAACCCAGAGAAAAGAAGAAAGCAGCAACTCCACATTTGCTGAACCAAAATCCAAAACCGGATGAAGACAAGAAGAGCAGTCCGCTGTGCAGCATTCAGCTTTGACAATTGAGCAGTGCAGACAACAGAAAAAACACTACTATATGTTTGGTGAGCTCTAGGATGTTGAAAGAGCATGATGATATCCCTCCTGGAAATCCTAAATCAGAACCAAGGAACCCAGACAAAAGAAGAAGAAGCACTTCCGCCTTTCCTGAAACAAATATCTTTCATAAGAATAGAGAAATCTCCGTTCTCACGATGAAGAAGAAACAGCAAGGCTAACACTTCCTCAGGAAGCCACAGAAAGAACCAAACAAGGGGAGACAAAAAACAAAACAAAAGAACACACTAGCAGTATGAACAAAAGTGCTAGTCTCACACCTGTTCAGGGACCAACAACAGTAGTATGTATGATAGTGACTTAACTATCACAACTTCCCCACTGACTTCATCAGCTCCCTACAGTGGGTAAAGGCCGGTGACAAGCACCATCCTGTGAACTGAGTTTCTGCTGCAATT
>Ga0116229_10005666_pt1 | contig 20256 bp, 15 predicted proteins | sample S1TSphgellanicum_3_FD_87313 | JGI IMG/M metagenome (GOLD analysis project Ga0116229, IMG submission 87313) | Host-associated microbial communities from peat moss isolated from Minnesota, USA - S1T2_Fc - Sphagnum magellanicum MG | ecosystem: Host-associated > Plants > Peat moss > Unclassified... | reverse complement strand
CAACCCCCCGTTCCCCCCGGTGGCTCCCTCCCCCCTCAAAGTGAATCGGCCCCCCCCCCAACCTTGGATGGGGGGGGGGGGGGTGGTTGTTAGATGGTAGGTAAGTTAGCAAGGTAGCTAGATCAATAGGATAGCTTGGTCCATACTAGGGTAGCTAGGTGGGAGGGTAGTACAGAGGTCAAGGTTGGGAATCAAATGGTCACACACAAAACAAAACAAAAAGTTGAAAGTTAATAGCCAAAAAAGGTTGACTGTGGTACAATGCTGGTTAACACAAGGTTAGGAGCCGGATGAAAAAATGCAACCCATCTTATGGACAGAATGGTCAACTGATCCATTGGTGGGGTGCTTGTTCACTCTGGCTATCCTTCCGTCCCCTTTGACACCAATCATCCACTATTGATTAACATTTTAGAAATAATAATTAATGGTTTAACTCAACAGCTATGACAACAACAAAGATGATTAGACCGCTTCCAATCTTTTTGTGAGGTTCCATAAGCTGAACTTCCGCTATCATTTTCACTCCATTTGCTTCATAGCTTTATTAGTCATACAGAAAATGATATGACTATTCCATAAATTATTATTATTCAAAACCAAAAATTATAGGGGAATTTGGGCCCGCTCCTGGTATTGCCGGAAAGCTCTCATTGAGTAGGATTTAATGAAGGAGATTTGGAAAACTTTGAAAATTTTGAAAAATCAAAGAACCTATTGGTTTTGGTTTTTTTTTAATTTCCAATCTCCTTGGTTTTTAGCCAGGTCAATTATTTCATGGCCAAACATGATGTAATATACCATAGTTCTTTAATTCAAAGAAGTTAACAACTAATGAATATGAAAAGAGTTTTTAACAATTTTTGTAATTTTTGATAAAACTATTTTCTATCATGGATTTCAGAATTTTATATATTATTTTCAATGTCAAGCTTTCAAAGGCAAAATACAAAGAAAAAAGAGGTTGGAAGGTGGAAACATGCAAGGCAGTACTCCTCACTAGCTCATCTTCAATGTCAAAATAGTGATCAAATTTTTGCTACATTTTGTTTACAACAATCTTTATTTCTATATATATATATATATATATATAATAATAAAAACTCTAACAATTCTTGATACCAAGTTTTAAAATTAAAACCAACAACAACAAATTCCAACAAGTTCAAAACTAACAACTCAACTCTCATTGAGTATTTATGTGAGCACAAGTTTTTATCTAATGTCACCAATGTCTTAGATTATAACATATTGATGATGGGAATTTGAAAGAATGTTATCCAATCATGAATCCACTTGCCTTGCACAAGTAGCAAGTAGCAACATTGGCAAGGTGTGCATCCATCAAAATGGTGGATAGAACATTGTACAAGGAGTTGCAATTTTAGGCAAAGGTTTTAAAATCTCACAATCATTAATTTAATCTCACAATAGGATCACTTTTCAACTTATGATTGTGAATCAATCAAGGGACCACCAATTGTGTCAATATGATTTCAAAGAATTTGAATATTTTTATCAAATTTTTTATTCTTGGGGAGGTCATTCTTTGTAAAGTAAGAAGCACTTAAAATAAAAAAAGGTATTTTTTAGTTTGCTATGAAATAATGGCATATTTAAAATATACTTTCGACATATTCTAGATATATTTTAAATACTTTTTTCTCGTAATGAATTATAAACACTTCATTCACATTGAAATAAATTTTTATTTTTATTTTAAAAAAAAAGTTCCACCCTATATTTTTTTGCACATTGTTTGGAATAAAATGAAAATGGCTTCCTCACAATTTCATTTGAATAAGTTGGCATCAAGTCATCATCCTAAAAAGGTGTTCAAGTTCATAGTTTGGACTATTTCCACATTCTTAGGTTGCTTTATTTCACCATCTAAAGGAGGTAACAATTATAACATATTGGAAAAGGTCTTAAAACACACCAATTTCAAATCACATTAAAGCCAAGAGGAAATTTTAAACATGAAATTTTTAAGCATTTGGGAACTTCAAGACACATCAAAGTCTTGATTAGTCTCTTACATATTGCTTCTTAAAATTTGGACACAACAACAAAGAAAGCTAGGTTTACATTGGATGGTGAAAAGTGAAAACCTAAATGTTCCCAACTAATTCCATCGACCACTTCAAGTTGAGTTTTATATTACTTGAAACTATAACACAAAATGTACTTATGTACCTTTAAATCCTTTATAGATGCCCATGAAATATAGGCATATGTAGTAAATAGGTTAATAATTCATACTCATGACATTTGTTTCAAATGTGCCATAGATGTCAAGACACAAAAATGATTCCAAACAACATAGCTTTTGAATTTGAAACACAAAGTGTGTAAGATCAAAAGATAACAACACATTAACCAAAGCAAGTCACATATCCATGAACCATTAAATGAAATGAATCAATATATTAGTGGACACATTTCCACATATTGTACTTTAGTTACAATTGCACTAAGAACATATTTAATACCATGCTTGTAATATCCATGCCCAAATAAATTCAAACCACTTCAGTTTGAGTCATGTCACACATGTAGCTAGGTAAGAAGTTGAGTTTACAACCTTTTGTCAATCACACCATGATGTTATCTACAATCACTTGATTTGATATCATCAACATTCTCCAAAACAATACATAATGTGGGTTGTTTAATCAAAACAAAAACTAACATCTTCCACCCCAATAGAATAAAATAGGTCAACTTGTTCAATGTACCCTGTGTAAGCTACCCAAGGGCTTATTTAGGAGGTACGTAAGCTACTTAAAGACTACCCAGGGATTGTTAAACTACTTAGAGATTACCTAGGTTAGCTAAAATATTTAAAGGCCTATCTAGGGGTTGTTTAGGCTACTAAGGGACTCACCTAAGGGCTATTTAGACTAACTAAGGTACTTAAGGGCTTGGTTAAAAGTTGTTTACACTAATTAGGGAGCTATGGGCTTACCTAGGTGCTATTTAGGCTACTTAGGGGCTGCCTAAAGACTATATAATTAAGGTACCTAGAGTCATCAACTTTTTATAATTTTTCTATATCATATTTGAATATCATTTTGAAATGTATGTTTTAAATGTAGTTTATTCATTTTCAATTTCTATCCACAACTAAATCTCCAAACCTTGGTTAACAATAAATAACAAATATTTCATATAAATAATTCATTGGCATGGTTCATGGAATGTATTACCTCAAATACTTCAATATTGGATAAAACTTTTCCATATTTTATGTTGCATTTATGGATGAAATTACTAACTATATACAATAAATTTTAATGCATCAACTAATTACAATGTGTCATATTGTATGATTCTAAAAAAAAATCTACAATCAAATAAGATATCTTATCACACTATTTGGAAAAAATCAACACTTTAATGTAGGTTTTCATTCAACAAACTAAAACAAATCATTTTAAATGATTAAATTCAATATTCAATATGTAAATTCAAATTAATATTTAAGATAATACTAAATTACAAAATAATTAAATGGTAAATCGTGATGATCTATAATATTCATTTTTCAATCTTATGTAATTAACTATAACAGTTCTTTCATATGTACTAACCAAAGTAGAACTTGTTAGAACTCATTTTTTAAAAATCTTGGTAAAAAATTTATAAAAATTTGTAATTTAAAATTAATTTTGTGGAATGAATGCCAAAAATAACAATAACTAATTTATTTTTACCATAGATGAGTAGGTCACTAACTTACCTATTTCTTGCTTATTGGATACTTGGTGTTGAATCTTGTAATAATCATTTCAACAATGTAAAGTTTATATTTGGCTTTTCAAAGAAGGTTTAGTTCTTCAAAAAGGTTTAGGTTGACGAGGTTGAACAAATGGTTAGCAAGATTTTGTGTGGATTAAACTTGAGTTTACAAAAATTCATGTTCAAAATGGTGATGAAAAAAAGGCTAGAGTTGATTTGGGCCTTCTTATATTATCAATCTTCTTATTAAAATGTGAAAGTTGAATCTCATAGATTTTTTTATAATCTTTTCTTGTAACATTTCAAAATATGTTCAATTGGCAAAGATTGCCATGATCCAAATGTTGGGTTTCATGGAAGATGAACAAATGTTTAATAACTTAAACTTCATCAAATCCTAGATTTGTAATTAATTGACAACTCATTTGGATTTGTGTGTCCTCATGCTTGGGCAATTTTTTTTATTATGGACAAGTTTCCTTATGACAAAGCAATGCAATTTGAAAAACAATGATATGCTTTGAATGGTTGAAACTTCAGCCTTGACCATTGAGGTGGCCACTAGCTACTGACATTTTATAAGCTACCATCTTTTACAAGTTTTGAACTTAAAAAAATAATTATTAAGAATATTATCAACAATTTATTGACACAAATGGAAAAATTTCCATTACAAAAAAAAAAACCAATACATAACAAACTCAGGAAGACATCCAACCCCATAATTCAAAACTTTGGCAATTACCACAAGATATTATAATAAGTTAGTAGTAGGTAGCACCACATAATCTTCTTTCCATCTGTAGCACAAATAGCTTGGTGCAAGCACCGAGTTTTAGCAAAAAGCTTGAAGAATTTACTTTCTTTCTCCAAATATTTTTGGATGATGGCTAGTGTGTGCTTCCACTCCATTTTACCATGGCTTAACAAATTATCCCACATTGCTTTCCTAAGTTTAGCATCTTGCCACTTGACCAAGTTGAAGATTAGGTCATTATGTTTGATCCAAATAAACCACAAAGTAATGTCATGTAACAAAGCCCACATGAAGTTGAACCTTTTTAGATTGTTAGGGAGTCTACCATTAAAAAGACATTGTTCTAGGTTCAATGCTTTCCTAGTTTGGTCCTCAATGACAAACATCTTGAGTTTGAATAAAAAGGAAAAAGCCAATTCCCAAGCTTTTTTCATTCTTGGGCATGATTAGAATTTATGAATAATTGTTTTTGGAGATGTTGAGTCACATGAGGAGTACTTGATTATGATGTTTTTGTTTATTTTCCCTCCATGGATTAATAGCTAGGGCTTGATGCCAAAGTGCCCACATGAGATCGACATCATTTTTATCTCGATGCTTCAACCACACCTCTCGCCATCACATCTCAATTTTTTTTGAGAATGCATAACTTTACATTTCTCTCACATGAAATGTGAGAGTCTATTTTGGCTTGATCAATTCCTTCCTTAGTTTTGAACTATACCCCATAAGCTCTTTTTGCCCATTACAACTCCACTAACAAGTGTCAAAGAATAGATCTTCAATCATTCCATAAAACAATTTGAAGGTTGCCCCTTTAGGGCCTTGCTTAACACATGCCTTGACCCGTCTCAATGTGTGTGTGAAGCCTGATTGTGTAGAACAAGGATGAAACAATCTCCATTGCACACTAAGTCTGTAAACTTGCAACTTGTTTGGGATCGTTAAATCCCTTTGAGAAATCAACTCCACATTAGGTTTGAACTTTGTAATTTTGTAGGAAATAAACTTGGGATTCTTAATTTGTTATTCAAACAAGCTCAATCATTCATCGTTAGTCACTGATATCATAGGTGTTAACAATTTCGTGACCCAATTTTCTAAGATACTATTCACCATCCTAATCCATACACATTCTTCCCCATCTTCCATTTGAAATTAAAACCTTGTTACTTCCCAAGGTGGAATTTTGCAACTATTATATCCCACATATCTTCAACCCTTCGCAAACTTGCCTTATGCAACTTTTGTGCCCTTAAGATCGAAAGACCAAATTCTTTTCCTCTAAATGTTGAACCCCACCATAAGTTGATGTTCTTAATAAATTTGGCGAAATGTGGTGGCATGAACTACAAAGTGCCCCCACTATGTGTTTCCAAGGCTTCATTATTTGTCCCCATACCCTTGAGCTTGGGGAAGACACATGGCCTTTTACCAAAGCTTAATTCAAGTCCATTGTCCATTGCTTATGTCATGAGGGTTTGCATTTGAATTGTAGCAAGGTCTTATGGTTAGACTCGCTTGGCTCCAATGCTGAAACCACCCACTTGCATTGTAAGGCTAAAAGAGCATCCTCAAGATCTATAAGTCCGAGACCACTAATGCATTTTTGTGCACAACAATCAAACTAATTCACCCAAGATCTAGTGTGTTGTTCACTCCCAGACCATTGGTAATTCTATAATAGGGATTTGCATTTCACCATTGGTTTTTTTGGAACCCCACCATACACTTATAAAAAACCAAAGTGTGGAAGCCAACACAAAGTCGACCACCATTGCTCTACCAGCTAGGGGAAATTGTATTACTAACATTTTTCTTACAAGGAGACATTGCCTTGTAGTGGGGAAAGTCTTTGAGGATTGGAATTCAAACCCCTCACAATGTACATCCACCTAGCATTAGTTGTAATAAAATTTTCATCTTTATTCTTTGATGTGTGGTCAATTTTTTGAGAACGAAATTCTTTAACCATCAATATATTTCACTATTGTCCCTAGCATGTTGGAAACCAATGTTCACACTAATAATAATACAGGTTTCCAAATACACACCAAAAACAAAAAGAGAGAGAAAGAAAGGTCGCATACTTTTTACTTCTGGGTGTGACATATTTGCAAAACATGCAACTCTTTTGTTTCCAAGGTTGCAAAGAGTGCAACTTTTGAAAAACAAAAGAAAAAATCCCTGCAGGTAACACTCATCAATGAATGCTAGCTTATGAAAGCGCCCTTTCCAGATTCCAACAAGTATGGTACATTTGACCACAACCTTAGGTCACCTTAACCTCAGTTACCATGGCTTCAGCAACCATATAGGAAGGAGGCCAAGAAATATCACCCTAGCGTAGGATAAAGTGATGGCAGAAATTTTCCTTTAGTCTATGGAGGCCACAATCAACCGGCACCCACCAGCGCACCATCCACTGGATGTCCGTTATCACTCAGTTGTGGATGAACCTCAACTGAGTTAATAAATGCTTTCATCTTGGTAACCAATTCTGTAGGAAATAGGTCTCATATATAGGCAGATAGGTAAGAGAATAGACAACTTCTAGGTAAGTTGATGGATTATAAATACATAGTTAAGGGCTTTTTTTGTACCTACCGACTAACTTTACCTACCTACTAACAACCCACAAGTAGATTATTAGAAAAAAAAAGTAACTGAGTTAACCACCATGGTTATCCAGGGAACTGAAACCCAACAGAAAACGGTTTCCTGATCACTTACCATTCATCCTTCATGATGGTGCGCTCATGGGTGCTGCTGGTTCACTGTCGCCCAGTAGCAAAGACAGGCCAAGGTTTTCTGTATTAGGTAACTGATGAGAGGAGCGGGTTTATTGAATATAGTCGAGGTGTGGATGTGTTGAGACTATTTTGATAATCTGACTCCTCGAGGTGTGAATGTATTGAGACTCTTTTGATAATCCGGCTCCTTGACGTGTGAATGTGTTGAGACTATTTTGATAATCCAGCTCCTCAAAGTGTGAATGCGTTGAGGCTATTTTGGTAATCTGGCTCCTCTCGTCAGTCACGGGGCGTAACTGGGTTTCTGGACCAGGTAGGTAAAAACTAAAAACCAGAGGAGAGAAGGGAGAAATTTTTGTGTTATAACCCCTATCCTCTGGGCCAATGAACAAGTGACACATTGGACAATAAGGTCCAGAAACGGGTTATGTCAAGTAGGTGAGAATGGGGCCCAGACAGGGCACCACTTTAACAGAAACTTTTATCAAGTCGACAACATAGCCAGATACACTTGAATCTAATCGTGCCAAGACTTGTGCCAAGACTTGATGAGCAAGACTTACAAGTTCCGTGCAGAACAGCACAAAACAAACAAAATGAAGTCTAACATTCCCGAGCCCGGAGGAAAAAATCAAGGTTAAGAAGGATTGGAGCAGAGCAACAGGAATGAAGTTTTTTTTTGTCTTGTTCTGTGCTTGTGCCATCTGCATTACTCCAAAGAGTCCGTGATAATTTATTCATTCTGGCAACGGACGGACTCAAATCCCTTTTACCCTTTTAAAATACACCCCATATCCAAACTCTGAAGCAAATAATGAAGTGTCAATAACAGCAAACAAATATACTCTTTGGACTTTTTGAAGCCTATCAGTTAGCAGACGCTTCTAAGCTATACCCTCAACATGCAGTTGGAATTCAGGCTGGATTCAATGTACCTTGGTAGCCTAAAAAGTTTCCGCAGACTTTGATGCTTGAATGTTTAATTTATTTTCTCCTAAGATTTCAGCACAAACCATTAATTTTTAAAAATTAAGGTATGCTTTTTTTATACTTGTTAAGTACCTAGATCTAAATAATTTCTCAAAAGTCATGAATTTGTTTTTCTCATCATTTTCTAGTTTGGAACAAACTTGTGCTCGGTTATTGTGGTAGTAGAGATCCTTTTAAACTATTGTTTTGGCCTTTTGGGGCCATTTAATGCTAATTAACTATTAACGCCGGGGATCTCCCCAGTTGACTTACTTGAAAAACAAACCTTGCCATTGGCAAATTCGACAGTAACTATATTATTTTTAGAAATGCTGAAATTTTCCAAAGGTTTTCCAAAGAAAAAAACTATGAAAGAAAATATTGAACTTTCAGGAATTTTTTGGATGAAAATTTCGAAATTAGTTAGTTATCTGACAAACATGTGTTGAAAATGCCAAACTACTTGGGTAGTCACCTTTTGGTTGTTCAGAAGGTTATGCCACCAAACTATTACACTAATGATGTGGAACAGATTTTGTTTATTTCAGATACGAATTTAGGATCCCTGTAGGTGGGACAGAGTTCTGTCAAGTTCACTTGTGATCTGAACCAATGGTGGCGAACACTCTGGAACAGGCCTGACAAACCCGGTACCAGCTGATGGAACCGCATGTCACCCTACAAGGCTCATAGATGGATGGGCCATACCCATAATATGGTAAAGAACAAAGAAGGTTGTTGCTGTTCAAGCCCAACACAAAGAGAGGAATAAAATATTTATTTGGGTTTTGTGTGAGTGTATATCCTTTTTACACATAGAATTTGCGGCTTTTACATATGTACTTATAAAAACCAGGTGCTATTGTTATATCTCCAGTTAAAACTGCAGCTGATCATTTTGGGATGGAGTGAACCAGCACTCATGAACACCATCATGGGATGATGGAGCTTGGACAGGAAACTTTTTTTCATTGTTTTCTTGTTTTCTCAGTGTAATGAATCTGGGTTTCTAAAATTGAGGTTCATCCAACTGGATGGCCTCAAAAGGGGAAAGCAAGGGTGGTCCCTTCATGGACGCTTGCATTGCGCAAGCCATTACTTTCAACAAGTGATTATTTTGATTAGCCTCAATTGGAACCACAATAGAGGCATGAAATATAAAACTTTTGTGCGTTTGGAAAAAAGTTTGGGCACAAATGAAAAAAATTCATTTGTACATTTTGACTCAGGATACTTGTGCATAAATTAGGTGATAAGTTGGGCTGCAAGATGTAGAACTTGGGAGATTAAATTTAAGGTCTGAGGCAAGAGCATGGTTGTGTGTGGTAGAATCCATCTTTGTCTTCTTTTGAGGTGGAATTCCTCTTCTCCTACCCACATCTTCTTCACCTTCCTTCCATTACACAATATTCTTCACAGAAAATGCCAAGAAAGGTATAGTTCAAAAAGCTCATGTACCCAAACACCTTAAGGTAAGCTGTAAAGCACTCCAAGGTTTGTTTCTTGCTTTAGGATGGGGAAGGCCTACCCTAATTTTCTTGCCTACATCCCCAAATTTACCACCCTCAAATTAGGGGAGGCCATGGGGAAGGCAAGCATTCCGGTAGATATAACATCCTATAGATGTTTGCATATCACCATAACATGTAAAGTGGATGATTATGTAAGAACCCAACCGATATCTGTCCAAGGGGTGGGTGCAATTGCTTTCAAATTTGTAGTTAGCCATATTCCCTTTACTTGGCTCAACTCCAAACTAGGTATTTGGAAATAGAAAAGCAATTGGTAGGTAGATCAGGGCACTTTCAGGCAGTGGATTTCCATACAACTGCTGCTACCTATAGGATATATGACATTTTCCAAAGTACTAGAGGAGAGAGGAGTGTGCCGCACAAGCACTTCTGGACCCACAAATTATTTGGTAAATTTGTGCTTTCATTCATCCGTCCATGGCAAATATTAAGGCTATCTAAGAAAAGGGAAAAACAGGAAGAAACTCCGTTTACCACAAAAAATTATGGTTTTCTGAGTGTCTCTCCCCCCCCCCTCCCTCCCCCAATTGCCAAAAATACTTTGGAAACAAATTGCTCAACTTTCAAAACCACGAAATTGGAAGGGAAAAAAATAGAGGTATAACTATGTTGTTCAGTTTTGGTCACAATCCCCACAAACACATTTCCACTTTTTTGCCAATGAATCCTGAATCAAAGTTAGAACCCACCAGCTCACCATCCACTAGATGGCCGTTATGACTCAATTGTGAACGAATCTCAACTGGATTCATATCTGGCTTCACCTTGGGAGCCCATTCTATAAGAAGTAGGTCTTATAAGTAAGTACATAGGTGATTATTATTATGTGCATAGATGTTTTATACATAGGTGAGGGCTGTTTTCCAACCTCCTAACAACATGGAAGTGGGTTGTTCAATGGTAGGTAATGGAAAAAAAATTTGGGGGATGTATAATGTCTTGAGTGTGGTATGGAAAACACATTAATACCCTCATCAAGAATTGCTCGACACAAAAAGCGGTCAATAATGCTCAAAATGTGATTTTTGTTGCAAGGTTTGATTATTTGACCCCTATATTAAATACACAAAAAGACTTTTCAAGCCTTTTCAAGGCTCAAAAGTATCTTGTTGGTTGGCACATTTTGGTTCAAACTGGGGTCTAGTTCAACAGAACACGCATGAAATAGAAAATTATGCCTTTTTTTTGCAAAACATGAAGAAGCACGGTTAGATGTGGAACCATGCAAGGTGCAAAAGGACAAGCCAAAAAGGGCATTGGACAGAGCTCTCAACAAGGGTATTGAACATAATCTTAGTTGGAGAGATTTTTGGGACCCATTGGGGTGATAGATCCCATTCATAACTTTGTTGTATGTGATTCCATCCATCCAATTTCAGTGGACATGGGAATTCAATCCAAAAATCATGCTCCAATGATGTTGGAAAAAGTAGGGTTAAAGGCTCCACAACACAACAAATAAACAAACAAGGGGCAAAAAAAGAAACTCAAATATTTCACCATGCAATGAATATAGTCTTCAAAAAAAAATCCTCTAAAAGGAACCAAAATCCTTCAAGATATTATAATTATATAACTAATCTCAAGTTTAAACACAAACCAAAATATCATCTTTCACAAATCCTCATATAAAAACAGACCTACTACTTAGGAGCCAAAATCCCTTAAGCTACTATATACTCTATAATGAATCTAAACACAATATCCTTGCCGTGGTAGGCAAGGCCAACAAACCAGAGGAAATTTTCTGCAGTGCTCTATTTACATATTTAGGTCATTGTCTCTAGTCTCTACTCCCTTGGGCCAACAACACCTTCACCAAATTTTAAATATTTTTAAAAACCTCATTTTGTGAAACTAAAAATTTGACAAAAAATTTCCAAAATTTTAGAAAAAAATTCGTCCAATCTACACTAAAGAAAACACCATTTTCTCCCCAAAAAATTCCCAATTCTTTTTCTTGAAAGGAAAAAAAAAAAAATTCAAAAAAAAGACTTACCAACTGTGATGATGTTAATAATATTTTTAGTAAGTTAGTTAAAATACCAATCAAGTAATACAGGAAAGTTTTATTTAAAAATTGCATCAAATTTTTTCGCTCAGTTATGCCCTTGGGGCAATGGAGTTGAAAATAATAATAACACTAGTACCTTAGCAACTTTGACACATGTTTGTTATGTAATTAATTCAGTTTTGGGAATTTTCATTTCAACAAATAAAATATTCTTGAAGATTCAATATTTTGCTTCACAAATTTTTGTTATTAAAAAAAAAAAATTGAAAATTTTAACATTTTCAGAAATAATATAATTAGTGTTGAAGTTGCCAAGGTAGTAAAGGTGCCTAGTAGTCTACTGCCTTGTTTTTTACTAGCGAAATTTCGTCAAAAAGAGAAATAATTTTTTTTAATTTTCTAAATGAAGTGATTTTGGAGGGTTTCCATCGCCAGAAGTGAGAAAACAAAAATAGTGAAAATCGCCAGATTTCTATATTTGGATTTCAGTGTGTAGCCACGAATATAGAAGCTTGGTTAGAGGTTTTGTACTCCCACAACTTGTGTATAGCCAGATTTGGCTAAATCTTCCCAGGGATGATCGCCACTTGAGCTACATAAAGAGATTCGTAAAAATAAGTACTACTTAGTCACGAGTGTGGGAGTCGGTAGGTAGGTAGGTAGACAGGACGCCCGGTGCCGTGCCGGCATGCACGGTTGAATTATTTCCGGCAACAGGAAAATCGCCGGCTACACCGGACCGGGCGGGGAAGCAAGCTCTGCGAGTTCGGGGTAGCGATGGCGACTACAAGAACCGCAGCGCGCCAGCGCCTCTATCGCAAAATTTCGCTTTCTCTTCTGCTGTCTCTCTCTCTCAGCTTGAGATTCCCCCGTAGTAGTAGCGGTAGCTGCCGTGTCCTGCGCATCGCCTTCCTCTTCTCGCTTGTTTTTATCGGGATCGAATCGGTGGAGCGACGGCAGAGTAAGTTGTTGCTCGCTCGCTCGCTTGTGGTGGTTGTGGTTTCTGCGTGATCTAGTGTTTTTTTAAAGGATTTTTTCGGCCTGCCAGATCGTTGCAAATCACCTGTACGAAATGTATTTTCTCTTTTCTTTCCTTTCCTGTCTGTATGATGATTTTCCTTTGGAAGAAGATTGAGGGGATAATTGTGATGAGGATCATTCCGTTTTATTTTTCTTTCATGCGAAAGAAACTCTTGTTGTTTTGGAGGATTCTCCTATGCGTACATGGCGAGGTTGGTGTTGTTATAGGTTGCTCATTCTTCTTCTTCTTCTTTGTGTTTTGGGGTTGTGTGCAAGGAGGAGAGTGTTGTTTTTTTTTTCCTGGGGACGGTGGAGTCCTATTGTTTCTCTCTGAGCACACAGAGGAAATTCTTGGTTTCTTGTCGTCCCGTTTCAAATGAAGAGGATTCTTAGAAACAACGGAAACAAGTTTAGAGGATGATTCTACTCATGAACAAGTCGGATCTACATCGGTGTGAATCTCTTGTTGCGGAAGTCCTCAGAATTGTGTGTGTGTGTTTTTTTCCTCCAGTGCTGAATTTTGCAGTAAGGATCGCAGTTCAGAATGAGGTAGGGGAGAGTGTTGTTGAGAGACTGGAATCCGTGTGCGTAAACCGTCCGTCCGTCAGGCAGCTTGACCCGGAGTTGTTAACGAGGATTTCGTGTTCTCTGTTTTCAAATAGAACGAGGCAGAGATGGGTCCCGTGCGGGGAGTCTCGTTGGCGACTTTGTTAGCGTTGCTGTTTGCGGCAAGCACAGCAGCGGCAAGAAAACAAGGCGCAGGCTGGGACGGCAAAATCAAGATGTCGACGTCGGAAGAAGAGGAAGCGCCTGCAGACAGCGCCTCGGGAGTGCGTTGGGCCGTGCTCCTTGCAGGCTCATCAGGTTACGGCAACTACCGCCATCAGGTTTGTAGCAAGTCTTCCTCGACTGATATCCGTTATTGCCTCAGCTTCTCTCTCGTCTGAATGTTAGCTTCTTCCAGCAAGAGCGGTCACGTCTCTCTGTCCATGGTGCTTGCACTCATTCCTGTATGTTTGGCCAGTCTAAGTCGTGTGCAGCTTGCTTCTTTGAAATGAATGAAAAAATTGTCTTCAGGAGAGCTTTTCCATGTGCTAAGCTCTTTCAATTCGGATGTTGGATTGTGTGTGTTTTTTTGTTTGTGGCAGGCTGATGTCTGCCACGCATATCAGATATTGAGAAAGGGAGGTTTGAAGGACGAGAACATCGTTGTGTTCATGTATGACGATATTGCACATAATATCCAGAATCCATATCCAGGCACCATCGTCAACCACCCTCAAGGCAGCGATGTCTACTATGGAGTTCCCAAGGTGAGGTCCACCCATTCTTCTTACCAAATATATTATGATCAATCACTTCAGCTTTTTAGACTTCCTTCCTTCTGGATATTTCTCATGCTGCCTTGATTCACCCCCTCCGGAGGGAAGGAACCAAAAACTCCTCACACCCTACTCACCCCACCTCCCTCCTCTCCCCCAAAAGAAGAAAAATACTAGCCCTTCCAACTGCATGTTCAGCAATCGCATTGGCTCTTAGAAATTTCTATTCTTCACCCTATTGTGACCGTTTTTGACCTACGCTCACAGCAAGTGCTGGGAATATGGGTGTGTATTCTGTTCTTTCGCCTTCTCTGCTCCTAAAGAAAATTCTCTGTGATTCATTCTGCATGAATGAAGAGCGGAATGGTGTCTTTTGTTAAACTGTCTCTTTTTCAGCAGTATCTATAGCCTTGTTGAATACTATTTTCCAACTATTGCCCATGGAATTATATTTTTGGTATTGTTGTTGCAGTCATTTTTTGCCCTCCCTGGATTCACTTGTAGAAGTGCTGCCTGGATTCTGGTCGCTCAAAATTAGACTGAGCTGTCTTTCTGGAACAAGTTATTAAAACTTAAAACTCTCTTTTGGGGTCCAGGACTACACTGGTTCTGATGTGACAGTTAGCAACTTCTTTGCTGCAATTTTGGGAGACAAGAGCAGTATTGAGGGTGGAAGTGGCAAGGTGGTTGATAGTGGTCCCAATGACCACATCTTCATCTACTACACAGACCATGGTGGCCCTGGTGTTCTTGGTGTGTTTCCCTTCTGCTGGGTGTCCTGCAAATTTTCTCTGAAACTTTCCTCTTTGAGATAGGCTGTTGCTGGTCATGAAGAAGTCTATCACTACAGAATTAAGTTCTTTTTTGGTAGTTCTAACTGCTTTCTAAATGTTGGCTGTGCCCACAGGTATGCCAACCAGAGATAATCTCTATGCTGTTGACTTTGTGGAGACTCTGAAGAAGAAGCATGCAGCTGGCACATACAAAGAGATGGTAGGACTCTCGCTTAAGTCTTTGTACTGCAGTCCTTGTTCAAGTTTTTGAAGCTCTGGAGTGCAATTCTTTGACATCAAGGAACTTTAACTGAGGCTTGATTTCAGAAAAGATCTTCAAAATAGTGGGAAATTGCAAGGATCTGCCGGAGAGTAAAGTTAATTAGTAATTTAGTACAGCTCTTCACATGAGTACAGAGTGGCATGGCAAAGTCGAATATTCTCTGTCTGCACAGCTAGTTCACTGCATCTTGTAACCTAAATTGTGAAGCCGCAGTAGTTTTGGAAACTAGATGATTGTTTGCTCATATACTGGGTACTGCTAAAAGCAGTGTTTGAAGAGTCAGCAAAGTTCTTGTGTATCAAAGAATAGAAGCACAAAGTTCATGAACTGTGTTACAGTAACCTAATATTGCAAATTAGGATTCTAAGAAACCAAATGCTGTGAATTTTCCAAGAATCTGACAGATGTCCATGCTTGTTTAACTTAGGTGATCTATGTGGAGGCATGTGAGAGTGGGAGCATTTTTGAGGGACTCTTGCCAGAGGGCCTCAACATATATGTCACTACTGCCTCAAATGCACAGGAGAGCAGCTGGGGAACATACTGCCCGGGCATGTGGCCACCACCCCCTCCAGAATATAAGACCTGCTTAGGTGATCTCTACAGTGTTGCCTGGATGGAAGATGTGTGAGTAAACCTGCTGAACACATGATGCCAAGATTTACCTCAATGCTTGAACAGATCTATTTTGTGTGGTTGCTTTTGACTCTTATCTTAGGCAGACACAAGAGGACTTGGAGTGCAAAATTTTGTCTCAGCATCAAACATCACATGGATTAATATGTAGTTTACCTAGGCTATATCTTGGGGTCTCAGCACCAAATATCTTGTGGATAATGTGGTGTGCCTACAATATGCTGTGACTTGCAAGTGAGGGGAAGCATTTATGAGTGTATGTCTATGCTTCTAATGTCTTCATCACATTCTTTTTGGGATGCAGTGAGAAGGAAAACTTGAAAATAGAGACACTTGAGGATCAATATATCATTGTGAGTCCATTCCCCATGTATGTTTGAACATCTGTGTTCCTTGGGTTGTCATCCCTTTCTTCCGACCATTTATCAGATCAGGATAAGTATGCTTTCTTAGGTGGAAGTGCAAAGGAGTTGTGATTGTCTTCTACATTCCAGGGAAAGGTAAGGACTTTTAAAAGTAGGAAAAAGAACAGAGCAGATTCCACTGACTGTGGGTTGTGTGCCTTTCATGGTGTGTTATCCCCCTCTCATATCATCAATTGTCTCAATGCAGGTGAAATCAAGGACCTCAAACCATAACACATACAGGTCAGGGTCACATGTGATGCAGTATGGCGACATAAACATTGTTGTTCAGGAGTTGGAACGATATCTTGGCTTCGACCCAGCAAATGAGAATGTGACAACACCTTTTTTGCCTGAGTTGAACTTGGCTGACACTTTAATGGCAGGAAAGGAATTGGCTGTCAATCAGCGTGATGCGGATCTACTTCATCTGTGGCACAAGGTACACTCTTTCCCTTTGGCTTTCAGTTTCAGCACATCTGATTTTCTGTTGACCATTTCAGAAGGAAAAAGCAGAAGAAGATTGAGAGATGGTGTTGTTTTCTGATGCAACTTTCTGGTCTTGAGTGTTTGCAGTACCACAGTGCTGCGGAGGGATCAACAAGAAAATTAAAAGCAGGGGAGGAGTTGGTGAACACAATGGCATATCGCATGCACCTTGACAACAGTGTCGAGCTCATAGGCAATCTCCTCTTTGGCAGTGAGGCTGGTCCTTCGAAATTGAATGCCATACGTCCTGCTGGGCAAGTTCTAGTGGATGACTGGGATTGCCTCAAGAGCATGGTAAGATTGCAAAACACAGAATTCATACAAGTATTTACAGTTACACCTGTCCAGAGTTTGGAGGCAGCTTAAAATTCTCAAGATACCTGACTCTCATTTGAAAGCGTAATTGCTCCAACTTTGTTTCTTGAACTCGATCAGAAGAGTGATCGAGTTCAAGAAACAAAGTTTTGATTTCAGATTATTCAGTTCATCTCCCCTGCCTTCTGGCTTTGATGTCTCATGTCTCCTTGAGTTCGAACTACGCAGCTGCTGGTTTTTCTGGTCTTCTGTCCCTTTGATACCGTGGGTGAAAGACCTGACAGTTGACACTTACATTCCTCTCTAATCATTAACTTTTTGGATCCAGGTGCGCACCTTTGAGTCAAGCTGTGGTGTACTCACACAATATGGCATGAAGCACATGCGTGCATTTGCAAATGTTTGTAATGCTGGTCTAGATGCCACCAAAATGGCTTCAGTAGCAGGCCAGGCCTGTGGTGGTCGCTTGGGTCCATGGAGCCCTATCTCTGCGGGATACAGTGCGTAAGGAAAAGTGAAAGAAATAAATGCAAGTGACTATGGTAGAGTGGACTTGCATGATGCCAAGTCATACCAATGAAACCAGATACAGAGGTATGCGAACTTGAGACTTTTGTACATATGATTTGGGTGTGATGATGCTTATCAGTTTCATCAGATGTATTAAAAAAATAGGCATGCTGAAATTGAAGATTGATAAGGAATTGATTTACAAAGTGTACAGGTTTAATTTCTCTAGTTATTGAGAAACATAGGCAATTGCCATGTATACATATCATAGTCATGAATGATGAATTGACAACCCGATTTTCAATACTTCCTACACCGATTAGAAGTTTTATGTAAGGTTGTTTGATTGACTGGTTCTTATTTTCCTTGCAATTGTGGTTATGTATCAGAACTGGTTATTAGATTTGTTTTAGAACCATTTTTTTAAAAAAAATCTAAGCTTTTTGAAGATTTTGATAGAACTCTGGTCTAGTTCTAGACTCAGTTCACATTTCAAGACCCCCATCTCCAGGTTCTCTTTTTTTTTCTAAAAGTTTTAGTTGGGTCTAGTTTCAAATTGGTTCCAAATTTACTTACTTATGTTTAGCTCAAAATTGAAATTTTTCTAGTTACTATCATTGTAACACCAATAAAAATGTGACCACCTACATCAACTACATGCCTAAATATAATTTTTTAATAAGAAAATTGCATTCTTGAGACATGGTCCAAAAGTGAAAAATAGATGCCTAATGCCACCTCCACCCTGCCCCACTCCCAAATTATTAGTTAAAAAAAAGTCACTATTATTATTCAAAACCCTGATTTTTTTCTCAAACTAGGGTAGATAGGCTTGTGAGCGAACATTTAAAGAACTCATTCACAAGGTCAAATCCTCACACATTGTTCCTTTGATTCTGAAGCTCAAAGAACATTTTTAGCCTTTCACATAGTGCTTCCAACACTGCAAAAATTTCTCAATTCAATAAAGGAATGGGCACAATATGGGGTGTTTACTGTAAGGGGTTTCAGTGTTTGATGATGGGTTTAGAGTTTGAAACAGACTAGAATTTTGAGCTTAAGAGCTTTGATTGTTGCATCTTTGCCTCTGAAATATAAAGAAGTTTTCTAAAGCCCTAGTTGGCACACCCTTCAGGTTTTCAATCACTCGAACTACTCAAAATGAGAAAGATATGATGCTAGAACTAGAGAAGGGTCAGAGCTTTTTTTTCAAAAACATTGAAGCAAACTATCACTCATACTCTTCCTGTGTTTTTTGCATTGCTCCTTTACTTCTAACTCTCAAAGAACATGTGTAGCCCTCCGATTTGCACAATGACACAAAAATCACTCAATTTGGCTATGGGATTAAAAAAATACGAAAATATTCAATGATAAGTAAGTGTTTGGTGTTGGGTGGTTCTACCTTAGCAACATGTCTAATCCCAACAAAGAATTTATTAATTAAAATTAAATCAATTTCAATTTCAATTTCAATTTCAAATTTCAAAAACTTCAAAACTGAAACTTGCATATGACGGGTTTTGAGTTGATTCCAAGTCTAGTTCTAACCAGAGGCAGGTACCCCAGTTCCTTCCGATTTGGAGTTGCTTTTTTCAAAATTTAAAATCAATAATCCAAGTACCCAGTATGAGAACCAAGACCAGAACAGGCCAAAAACCGAAACAGAACAACACTGGTTATTTCCCAGTGCTTTGGCAAAGGACAATGTACAGGTGAATTGGTAGCTTTGATGCCTTGGGTGAACCAGCCCAGCACCCACATTGGTACCATGATAAAAATCCCAAAATCCATTTAAATTTTTTCCAAATATTACAAATACCACCATACTAAGACTAATCGGGATCTCTAAGTCCAAATCTAACATTTTTTTGGGCTTAATATGGCCACTAAGAGGCCTCACTCAAAAAGGCAAAAGTTCATGTGGGTGCTGATTCTTGAGCCTGATCCTCATATCTTGTTGCAGCAGTTAATGTCAAGAAAAAATAGCTTACGCATTGGGCTTGCATCTTCCCTTGTGTCCATGTTGGCTTTGCATCTTCAAGTTTTTTGTTTTCTAGTTTAAGCATGAAGTCAATTCCAAAGACCTACCACATCCAGTCATTTCATTCTTCTATCCACATCTTCCAAGCCATTTCCTTCTATTTCTTATGTCCACATCTTCCAAATTTTTTGTAGATTGCTTAGATTGTAGACCTCTTCTTTCAAGCTTCTTCAAGTTTTTCAAAAGATTTTGGGTTTTCAAGTGAAAAGGTCTTTGAAGAGTCTAGTTTTTTAAGCACGAAAGTTTCTTGAATGTAGAGGTCTCTTGAACAACATGTAGCTTTCTGGAAAGCACAAGATTTGAGCATTAGTTTTCAGGTTGTGAGAGATTCAAAGTTCGAAAGATCCAAGAGCAACCTCTAGTGACTTGGTTTGGTGGCAAACACAAGTTCGCATCTTCAACCTCCGTTGACCACTAACACCCAAAGCATCTGAACTCAACAAAAAAATTTCCCCAACTTCAAGCAAAATCTTGAAATTTTAAAGTGAGATTTAGGGCTTAAGGATCCTAGAACCTTTTGATCTTTAGTTTTCAAAGCACCGTGGTAAATAACTCTAATGAGGATGAGATTTTTTTTTATTGTTGGGGTGAAGAATTTAACTTGTGGCAATCATTCTTGTTGTCAATCTAGTCAATTGCCACATGTTACATTTAGGTGGCCCAACTTGTTCAATCCTTAGCAACCATATGGCTT
>Ga0116229_10005665_pt1 | contig 20258 bp, 11 predicted proteins | sample S1TSphgellanicum_3_FD_87313 | JGI IMG/M metagenome (GOLD analysis project Ga0116229, IMG submission 87313) | Host-associated microbial communities from peat moss isolated from Minnesota, USA - S1T2_Fc - Sphagnum magellanicum MG | ecosystem: Host-associated > Plants > Peat moss > Unclassified... | reverse complement strand
GCCGCGCCGGGGTCGCGTGAGCTTCATTTTGTGCGCACAAGAAGAGCCCGCGCGCATATACGCTCTCTCTCTCTCTCTCTCTCTCTCTCTCTCTCTCTCTCTCTCTCTCTCTCTCTCTCTCTCTCTCTCTCTCTCCGGTCAGAAACCCTTGCAAATGTTGTCTGCTGAATGGGAAGCGTCGAGAGCGTCTAAAAGACAGTCACAAAAAGAAAACTGCACTAGAAGATAAAAGCAGCAAAGGAACCAAGCTTTTTTTTTAAACCTAGAAAAAGAAAAAAACACTGCAACTCCTGCACAGATGCGCAGAAGAAGACGAAGCGTATCCGTTTGATTCTCGACCTCCACAAAGTCACACGAAGACGGACGTACCTTAGCTCCCGTCTGAGCAGCAGTCCGCGAACCTCGAACCCCACCGCTACCACCACCGATTACAAACAGATCGTAATCATATTGTGGCTCCTCCTCCTCCTCCTTAGGATTCTCCCGGATGATCTCCGACTCTTGTGACGACGACTGCGGCATATTGCGAGGCATCTCTCTCTCTCTCTCTCTCTCTCTCTCTCTCTCTCTCTCTCTCACACACACACACACACACACACACACACACAACACAAAACCAAAAAATAAATAAAATCAGCAGCAGTCCAACACAAACCTTCAGGAAAAGCTGCAGATTGCGCAAACGAAATTTGCAGAAACCAAAAAGAAATCCGCGTTTCTCTCTCTCTCTCTCTGCAGCGCCCAAGTGCAAGCACTCCTTTAGAAGGCAGAAAGTTCCAGGTGACCTTCGGGCTGTATGAAGATATCAGCAGTCCGTCACATGGACTGCTGGAAATTCAATACCCTTTTTTTTTCTTTTTTCTTTTTTGGGTCTTCGTGTCATTTTCTTTGTGTTCAAGACTAGGTACATGAAACGTCCGCCGGGGTGGCAGATTATGCCATTTTCTTTTAGCACATTCTATGACATAATCTTCTGTTGGTGGTGATCCGGGGTGGGGGCAGATTATGCCATTTTCTTCTACCACATTCTATGACATAATCTTCTGTTGGTGGGTGATCGTCATAATACTCGTGACAAGTGACCAAAATTACCAGCAGGCCATCAAACGTAAGGCTACAAGTTTTGAGGAAGTGAAATTTAACCTTTTTTTTATACTTGAGTTTAAAAGTTACCCTCGTTAGTAGTACCTTTATTGGCCAAGTTCGACACTAATTATATTATTTTCAGAAATTTTCAAAAAATTATTTCTTCCAAATCAAAAAATATTGTGAAGGAAAATAGTGAATATTTAGGAATATATTCCATTTGTTGAAATGAATGTTTCAAAATTTAATTAATTAATTAGTCGTTTGACCAACATGTGTTGAAATGGCCAAGGTGCTATGGTATTTGGTTCCACGCTTTGTGATCGATGGTGATCAAATTGTAGTCCTCAATTGCCAATTGCCATCGAGGAATTCCAAATGAGAAGGTAGTTCCACACATGGTGAGAGTGTTTTGCAACTCTTTCCATGCGGTGGTTATGTATAAGGGTAAAGCCTTAGGGTGGGGGCATTTTCAAAATAAGGGGCCTAGGACAAGGAGATAACCCCACCCATGGGCTTTACCTATTGTAAAGCACAAGGCAAAATTGATCTTGAACCAAACCTACATAGATCATGAGGCGTAGGGGTGAGAGAGGGATATTATGCCTATTCCTCAATAGTGTGGGAGAGAAATTATGGCCTACTTATAGGTGTAAGAACCCTCCCACTATTGAGGAGTCAGCATAATATCCCTCGCATTTTCTAGGGGGGAAATTGATGGATATAACGTGCCCTATAGATTTTCTTTCAATGCTTTTATGTCAAAAGATCAAAGTGCAAGAAGTTTAGCCTTATGATTATGTTTGGTTGGAGTTTAGCCTTACAATTACACTTGGTTGGAGTTTTGCTACTAGCTTATCATCATCTCAAATTGTTTTATTATCAAAAATTTAATTAATTAAAAGTTTTTAACCTAGTCCTTTGTGAAATTGTCCTTTTTTGACATGGTTTTTGTTCAAGTTTTAAAACTTGTGAATTTCTTTTTAAAACTTAAATTTTCATATAATCTAATTTTTATTTCGATTCCCTAACACTCATATTAATCATTTAACACAACTTCCTATGATTAACATGATTTCACATGACAATATATATATATATATATAGTTGAAATATGTCACATGGACTTGACATGGATTTTGGCTTGTTTGAATTCATTTTCACTCATAAACCTCTTATACATGGGCTTGTTTCCTTATGCTCAACCAACATAATCCCTCATTCCCGTACCCTTGAACAATAGTGATGTTGTAAATTAATCCCTTTGAAGTCTACCAATTTGCAAACATCATTATTATGGAATCACATTATGTTTGTTGGCTTTGTCCTACATAAGCATTATGGGAACACCTTTTGAATGAATATAAGGCTCAGAGAATCAAAAGTTGAATGAATTAATAAGGTTATAGGTTTGCATGTAAATTTGTTTTAAAAGTTGGGTGTGGGCACAGCGGGGTTTATAGGTGAAAATTTAGGGAAAGCAAAGGGATTTAATTTAATTTTTTTTTTTTTTTTTCTCATAGGTTTGGTTTTTCCTATGGGGTTTCAATGGGTATAAGGAAGGGATAATTCAATTCGATTGAAAGAATTACAAGTTGTAAATGAAGCTTTAACAAAAGGGGATGAAGGGTTAAATTTTTTCTTTTTCTTTTTCAAAAGGTTTTTTTTTAGGGTTTTAGAGGAGGGGAGGATGGGGTAATTCCATCCCTTTTCAAAGGAGTTTTTTTTTTTATGGGATTGGAAAAGGTAATTTTTTTTTTTTTTGGGGATTAACCCAAGGGGTTGTTTTTTGGGTGGCATGGGAAGGAGAAGTTTAGTTGTTTATCAAGGTAAGAAGGAGGGGTTTTTTTAGTTTTCAAGGAATATGTTTTTTGGTGGTGTGAGATGGGTGATTGGAGAAAAAGGTGGGTATATCTTTTTCTCTTTTTTTTTATTATATGGTGATGGAATGAAGATTTTTTTGTGTGTTTAAATTTTTATATGTACATGATTAAAAAGTTGATGTTTAACGATATATATAATATATATATGAGAGTGAAAATGAAAATAATGGATAAATAATGGAGAAAATTTTAAAGTTTATGTGTTAATATCTTTCAAATCTAGGTTGAGGTATTTAAGGTTCATGTGTAAACATGAGGTGCATAATTTAAATTCATAAGATGTCAAGGGCATTGATGCCTTGTTCATTATTATACCATAATTTAACCATCAAACCATGGATGTGATTTTTTATTGTCAAGTCGCATTCTACCATAATCATAATTACTTAAAGTCAATGCAAAGTTGAAAAAGGTTTAAGGTTAGGTTTAGAATTAGGCGTAGGGTTGAAGTTAGGTTTTTTCTCCCATATAAATATAACACTATATGTATGTTATCTTCTTTTTTTTCATTGTAAGAATAATGTGTTTGGTTTAGTTTCACCATTTGTTGATTTTATTTTTTTCCTTTGCAAGTGAGTGATTTTACAAGTGCACGTTTTGTGAAATGTGTGTTTTTACAACTATTAGTTTTACCAAGTGATACTTCATTTGTTTGTTGTCAAATTCATTTTGGTAAGTTCATATTTTCTTTTTTTGCACAATGGGTTTTATTTTAGTCCAAAAAGTTAAAATAGTTGTTATGGTGGATGATTTGGATTTTAGAATTAGAAACATTGCATTTGAAACAAAGGTGTTCAATAGGTATGACACATTTGATTGAATTACAAATAGGAATATGGAAGATCCAAGCTATGCATATTTGCATTGTGATTTGTTGGATAGGGTAGCTTTGTGACAATCATTTTGAAGGTGAAATTGCCTCATCTAGATATGCATGAACAACATTTGTAGAAAGGCACGTTTGTGAAGGTGGAAATTTTTGCATTGAATCAAAGTCCAAAAGGGGTTTTGAAGGGGACATGCATGTTATCATTACAATTGAGTCAATAACCATTGTGTCATCAATTCCTACATTTCAACCCGAATTAATTCCCATGTTTTTCTACATGGATTCCATTAAAAAATTCAAAAGTTATATTCAAAGTAGAAGTTTACTATCATTGTTGTCATTGTTGTTAATATAGAAGGAATAGGGGATAGCAAAGGAGAAAAACAATTGTTGATTACGAATGGAGAAGGTGAATTTGACTAAGACATTTTTGTTCTTAGTAACAATTTCATATCAAAAAATATGATTTTTGAAGTGTACAATGGAGGCCAATGTGTTATGGTATTAATTGAGAATGTGAAAACAACATCAAAAGGAGATCAATATTTAAAGGCACAACATTACAAAATTTTAACAAAGGTTATTGATGAAATTATTTGAATTTTCCTTTACATAACAAATTATCAAATGTTCAACATGCATTGAAAGAGGTAAATCTATTTCCTATCTTTTGCATAATTCAATGATTTTTTCAAATTTACACAAAAAACATCAAACAAAACCAAATGTTCATCCCATGACCAACTATACTAAAAAAGACAATGAAAAATGCAATAATGATGTAATGAAAAATAAATTTTCAAAGTTTGTTTTTTGAGCATCAAGGAAAATCGAATGCTTGCTTAATTTCTATTTTCCTAAGGAGAATCAAGTGGTCACCCCATTCTCTTCTCCTTAAAGGAATGTGAAAATTGAGCAGTTGTTCAATTATTTTCTTCTTAAAGGAATGTGATAATGAAATGATTGCCCAATTCTCCTCTTCCTAAAGGAATGGGAAAATCAAGCGACCGCCTAATTTTCCTTTTCCTTAAAGAATGTGAAAATTGGGGGCCGCCCAATTCTCTTTTACAAAAAAAAATCAAGTTTTTTTTTGTTTAGGCACTCAGGAGATTCAAGTCGCCACCCAATTCTCCTTTACCAAAAAAATTCAAGTTTTTTTTATGGGTCCAAACACTAACGATAATCGGGTGGCTATTCGATTATCCCCTTTTTAAATGAACATGAGAATCAAGGAGCCGCATGATTTTCATGTTCATTTAAGAAGAGGCCTGATTCTCATGTTCATTTAAAAAGAGGCCACCCAATTTTCTTCTTCCTAAATGAACATGAAAATCCTAGGCAGCCACCTGATTTTCCTTTTCCAAAGGAACATGGGAACCGAATGGCTACCCAAATCTCCTCTTCCAAAAGAAACATGATAATAAAATGGCCACCTAATTAACCTCTTCCCAAAGAGGAAATTCACTTATTTAAAAAAAAAGACAATTGGGTCACCACCCGCTGCTAATGAAAAAAAAAAACCATTTGATTATTCTTTCCTCAAAGAGTCCTCAAAGAGAGAAGAATCAGGCGGCCATATAATTTTTTCTATTAAAATGGTCTATAAAAAATAAAACTACATTGAGATGATTTTTCTTCATTAAAGTTGCATAAAGAACATAAATCCATGTTACATTGCATACTAGATATAAAATAAAATGTTGTTATTATAAGTGGAAAATTTGTCTTTATATAGTTCATTAGAATTCCTCTTTGGGCAAAAAATATGGAATGTTTGAAGTGTGTTTGTTCAAAGAAAAACATATTGTAATTTTAATACGTAAAGTGGACAAGTATGTGAAAAAGCTTTGTAAATAAAGTCTTATAATTTTCTCCACATTGGTCCATGGCCTTTGAACATTGAAAATATTTTGTAGCCCCTTTTTTAACGCATATAATTTAACAAAAATCATTATAATTGATTTTTAAATGAGCAAGATATGGTTTATAGGTGTAAACAAGATAACACAAGCCACACTCGCTTGCTTTTGGAAGAATATTTTTTAGAATATTATTTTAAAAGCCTTCAAAAATTTCTTCCAAAATTTTTATAATTTTTTTATATTATTATGTCAAGGTTTATGTAAAATATTTCAAAACATATGTAATTTTCAAAAGTTTTGAAGTATATTTATAAGTCTTTTTAATGCTAAAAAACACGCGTTATAATGTTTAATGAGTTTTTTTGAAAGCTTATTATTCATTGAATATTTTTCAAATTAATTCACATGTTCCAATGATATATTATGAACCTTGTTATACAAAAAAATCTTATACTTTCAACACCAAATTAAATTACCACTTCTAAACATGAAAAAATTAAGCATTGGTTACATTTATTGTGGCTTGTGTCAATATGATTACACCTTTATGGAAATAAAAATTAATTGGTGAATGTAAAGTTTAAGCACAAAAAAAAATTTATGTTTTAAAATTTTAAATGTTTATACATTGGTTTAATGTTTTTGCACTTCCAAAATTATTTTTGAAACTTCCAATTTCACACCCATAGCTTTTTAAATCACTTAAAATGAATAAAAAATGAAAAAGATATATGGTTCTAAAGAAAGGGGAATAATGTAAATTTTTTTTCATGTTCGAATGACATTTTCTTCTTGTTTGTTTTTTTGTTACTATTTTCTTTTCTTTTCTTTAGGTATTAATTCTTTAAATTATTACATTTCCACAACATCTTTTATTATGCACTTGTTATGCATTTCATTCATTTTGTTTACATATTATATGTATGTGTGTGCATGATTTTATTTCTTTCTTGATTGATGCATTTTTTTTCCACATTTAACCTTTGTTCATGTTCATGTTCATTTACTTTTTTGTTTTAACATATGGTTTTTTTTCGAGGTGACCAAGGTGTTGTCCATAATTAGCCTGGTTGCACCTCCATTTCAAAAAAAATGTGAAAATTGTCATGTAGCACATGTCATCATTTTTCAAATGGGTGGTGTTCATTGTAATGTTTGTTGTTCAAAATCAACGGTTCAGAAATCAAGCTTTCTTCATGGTTCCATTGCAACCAATGATGAACATGTGTTTTTTACTATTGAGGGCAAATGGTTTGAAACAATTATGCATATAATAAAATTTGAATTCTTGGATTTGCCTTATCCAAAACAAGTTCAACCTTTCATTTCAATTTGCAATCATGATAAATTTTAATTATCACCCACATCTACCCTTGTTGGTTTTCAAAAAGATGTCCAATAATTTATCCCATAAACATAGACTAGTTTGAGGGGCAAGGGTTTAATTGCTCTTTTGACAATTATTCCTAGTGATAATGTTTAATGTAGTGTGAAACACAAGCTTGATTTTAATAAATCAAAGTCAATTTCTAGATAAAAACCTTTTTAGACATTAAGCTTGTTGATAGTTTTTATGTGACCTTTCTATAGTTACATTTAGTATATGAATATTCTATATATGTGAAAATTTCCATATATTAAAATTTTGGTTGAAATAGCCTTTATTATATAATCATTTTCAAAAAAACAATCCTAGAGAAAAAGGAAAGTTTTCATCCATCAATTTTCCATCAAGTACCCAAGTAATTTTAAATGTAACATTTTCATATGTGAAACGATTTTTTCAATGCAAATAAATTTTCTATGCAAGTGATTTTTTTATATAAACAATTTTTCAATGCAAGCAATTTTTCAATGAAAATAAATTTAGTGTAGGAAAATTTGTAATATATATTTTTTAATTTAATATTTTTTCAATGCAAGCAATTTTTCAATTCAAGCAATTTTTCCATCTAAATAATTTTTCAATGCAAATAATTTTCCCAAAAAAATTCAAATATAAATAGTCTTGAGTGAAGCATTGATTTTATATTTTTTGAATGTGTTTAGGTCGGAACCATGCATTGGTTTATATATATTTCCACTAAATTAAAATTCATAATAATGGAAACACATTTATTAAATCTTATTGATTCATCATTTGAAAATCTATTGGATTCATATGGTCTTCATCTAGTTTTAACATACAAATATGAAATAAGTAATTGTTTTTTTGATTTTATATCTTATTTATTGGATAATCATTTATCATCAAACTTCAATTAAGGCAAAATAACATGACATATTTAAATCAATGTTTATTATTGAATACAAAAAAAACCTAAACAATGTTGTATTTGAAAATCAAATTCAAGTTTTTTGTTTGATTTGCATCAAGGCATGGTGACAAATGAACATCAATATGTGACAAAAATGACATTAAATGCTAGTATGGGAAGTTTGTGGGGAGATTTTCTTACAATATTTTGGATAATTGAATATTTACAAAGGTCAATTTACAGTTGGAATAAAGTATCAAATTGCATTATGTCTCAATGTGACATGAGTTTTTAATCTATCCCCTTACATATAACGTATAGTTCTCAACATTTTGAACCAATTCAAAATGTTAATAGTCTATTTAGGTCTTTACCTATTTTTCAAATTAATGATCCCAAAGTTACCATAAATTTAGATGATTTTCCATCTATTTCGAATCTATGGTGCAATAACCTCCTATTTAATTATCACAACTAACTACACATTTTTATTGGAATGAAAATTTTGATTTTGCATCAATGGACATTTTAAAAGATAATTAGAATTCACCATTAGAATTTGTTGCTTCATTGTTCAACATTTTTTATAATATAAATATTTTTTTAAAATTCAAAATTGTATTCAATGTTTAAATTTTTTTACAAACAACACAAATGTTCTTATCAATGAAATTTTGTCTAATCCGTTCACCTCAGCCCTTACCATAGTTTTAAAAATCCCAAAATTCAAATGGAACATTCCGATCTAATTATTGAACCTAATGTAACACACACACACACACACACACACATATTGATTGGGCACTTTATGACAACAATATTTTTGAATTATTGAAGGTTTATCCAAATCTAATTTATTATGAAAAAATATCTAAATTCATCAAAATGTTTCCAAATATTAAAAGAATCATATCAAAATTATGAATCACATGAAATATATATATATATATCACAAAAATCTTTCATAAATGAAAAAGTTCAATCATCATATGTTCAATGCAATTTTTAAAAAATTAAAAAATTAATTCCCACATGACAACTCCTTCCAAAATATGATGTTCAACCAAATAAAATATAACATATTATTAATATAAAGGAAAATACACATAATTCAATATACATTCACATTTATAATAAAAAATCCAAATTGTTCTCATAATTCCATGTTTTTGTTTTGAAAGGTCATGTTTTTAAAAACAATTTAAATGTTTTTTCAAATCAATTATCAAAACAATTTTTTACATACTTTCAAATTCAAATAGAACCTAGTTTAACATCATAAATTTGTATAAGTTGTTTACATAATATTAATGAAAATAAACTACCCTTATATTAAGTACCAAATAAAAATTTTAAAAACAAAATTACTCCATTAGTCTAAAAATGAACACAATTAAAAATACATCTTATTTTGCCACATCTGATTTTTGCTCAAATTTATAAATTCCAAAGGTATGGGCAATATAAAATGCATGGTAATGATATTAATGTCCTTGCAAATGTGGATCAAATTCAATCAATATTACCACATTTACCACATGATGGTGCAACAATAGGTGTTTATTAAGTGATGTTTCGAATACAAATTACCTTATATGTGAAAAAATGTTTGTTCAAATACAGTGATTGTCAAATTAACAAAATTTAATTGAAACACAATTATACAAATATTTAAATGTTACCATTCATCATTAATGGGCAAGTTTATTTGCTTTGCATATGAATTCAAAATATCAAATTCCTATTTATGATAATGCATCATCTAATAATTTTAATTTTGATAATTAAAAAATACATTATACACCAACAAATTCAATGATACATAATTTTTTAGATGTTCCAAAAATAATGAATTATGAAAATACTATATATTTTGTTGCCCCAAGTCAAAATTTTCACCCTTTAAGTTTATTCAAATATAAACATTCAAAGAAACAAAATTTTCAATGTTGTTTTATGAGTAACTTCAATAATTTTCTGAAGGTTTTTCATATCAACAAATAATTCAATGGGAATTATTTCATAAATCTAGGGATTTTTTTACAAATATTTCTAACTTTTTTTAAAAAGTCGTTAAAGTTTCCATTTTAAAAGTCATAGGTTTTGGTTAAGTGCAAATAGGAAAACGAAAATTATGTGGTAGAACTATAAAAGTTTATCAAATACGAAATAAACTAAATTTAAATAATATTTTCAAGTCATACTTAGGTTATTGTGATATGAAAGGTTTGCGTAATTCACTTAATTATTTTGAAAGGTTACGAAAAAAATTATTTATAATGATTCGACAATTTGGTCTTCTAACATTTTTTGTCACTTTTACATCTGTTAAAAGATTGTGAAATCCTCTCATTACAATTTAGACACATTATATGCTTTAAGATTAAATCTCCCAAATAAAATAAAAGACCTTTAATATGTTCATATAGTAGAATTGATGTGAATTGACCCTATCAAATGTTCAAAATATTATGATCATTAAAATATTTGTTTTTGCAAACTTATCGCAAAAGATCATTAATTTTTGGGATATATTTTTGATTTTTTTCATCACTAAATTCCAAAATTATGGGAATAAACATGACCACAATTTTTTATGGATAAAAATGCACCTATGTATGGAGTGCACACAAATTAAGAAATTGAACAATTTAAAGACATGTAGATTTCTTGTGATGTATCATTGTTACCAAACCCATTATAAAATGCACAAAAACATAAACACACACATAAATGTAAAAAAAAAATCATGTTGATTATAAATTTCATTACCCATTGTTTCCTATGTGTGTAATAAAAATTTTAAAATGTCTTCAAATAAATGGGAATTATCCATTTTCACAACAATACTTCCATACACAATCTAACAAAATATTTTAATCTTCAAGAGATTTTTTTAAAAAATGATGATATATCAATTTTTCAATATTAAAAATTTTAAAACCTTGATGAAATTACATGTATATTACGTTTGAAAAGTAAATTAACAAAGTCATACATTTATAAAAAACGAATTCTTAAAAATATAAAAACTAATGTATTTAGTATATGTGTTATTCATTTGTGGTTTACAAACACATGTCTTCAATTTATCTTAAACCCATATGCAACTACAACATATTATTGTCACAAATGTTAGTGCCATGGAGTTCATTCATTTGAATGTTCATCCATGTACTTAATTTTTAGTTTAATTTTAATTCACTTTTAGTTAAATTTTAGTTCACTTCCAATTGACTTTTTATTCACTATAATTAAGTTTTAGTTCACCTATAGTTAACTCTTTGTTAAATTATAGTTAAGTTCGAGTTAACTCCTAATTAGTTCCTAATTAAGTCGTAGTTAATTTTTAGTTAAATTTTAGTTAAATTTAAAATGACTTCTTGTTAAGTTATAGTTAACTTTCAATTAAGTTTTAAATAATTCATAGTTTATTCTCAATTAAAAAGGTTTTCAAGAAGTTTTTTTATTTGATACACACATATAAGCCTTTTTAAAAGGTTCCTTCAACTAAATTTCCAAAGGGGTATAAATAGAAGTAAAAATTTCTCATTTTTTTCAATCTATTCAACATTAATTTTAGGTGCGATCTTACATCATAGCCTCGTCATGTTTTTTTCATGTTTATGTTTGCATATGTTAGCATAATAATGGTTTGTTTTCACATTGGTCTTACACATCTTGTGTTCTTGTTGTCAGTTGTAATGTTCCTATTTTTGAATCACATAATTTTATTTTGTTCCTTGTTTGAAAGTTATATTTAAACCTTTCATTACCCTTTGTTATTGTGGTTCTTTGTGTCTTTAACAATTGCACATCATATATGACAAAAATAAATAATCAGTAACATTATAACTACATTTTATCATTAAAAAACGCATTGTAAATAATATAAATGCAAATACAAGAATTTAAAAGTTAAGTAATGTTTTTTTTAATGTTCAACAAATGGTTTTTCAACTTGCTACTTACCTTGTGTTTTCTTTACCATTATATCATTCATCTCAAACATTTCAATTCATAAATTATTTTCCTTTTGAAGAACGAATTTTTATGTTAAAATCACAAGTTGCATTAAATGAATTAAAACCAAATTCAACTAATATAATGTGTTCACCAATCATATACAAATATATTAACCATCTTAGTTAATATGAATTGTTGTCATTAACAAAATTTAGGTTTTTATAATATTAAAAAAAAACATTGTAAACCCAAAATTATTAGGTTTGTGCATTATAATAATAAATATACATTAAAAATTGGTCAAAATAACAAGTTTTATTATATTCACCATTTCGAAATTTTAAAAACGTGAAATTTGGAACTAATGTAATGTTGCGTGATGCATATTATTAATAACATGATGAAACTTTTAAGATTAAATTACTACCAATATCATATAAAATGTCATATCCAAATACAAAACAAATGGATGATTTAATAGATTCACCAAGATTGCATAGCTGGAAGTTCTGAAAATGTATGAAAAAATCAAAACCATTACATTCAATTAACATTTGGACTAACAATATAAATAATGATATAAATGATCCACGTCTTACAACTATTGTAACAAACACAATCAATATTGAACATTATATGATTTTTAATTTAACTGTCATTCATTCACATAATGGATCAAACTAAAAATCACAATTTTTAAAAGATAAAATTTTCACAAAATATCATATTCCATGATGATGAAAGAATTCGAATATCATGGTTTATTAAAATAATTAAATGAATAATAAATATTAATATTTTATGATGTTATGCATAGAAAATAATTTTACCCTAATACACCAATATGTTTATTTTTTACAAGAGGTGTTGGACTTGGTAAAACTTATACATTAAAACTCATGATTCAAATATTATTACAATTATATAATAAAGACATGTATTTTGACTTAACAAAAACCAAGGCTTTATTTATGGCATCAACAAGTAAAATTGCCTTCAATAGTTTGATAAGACATTCAACACTAAACATAGATGTTCAACAATGCTTGTTTAGTTTATCAAACTCATCATCAAATTCATTAAATAGGTTTACATGTCGATATGAACAATTACAACTTGTTGTGATAGATGAAATATCACTTGTTGGTACTAGAATGTTCAATTTTATAGTTAATATGCTAAGGTCCATAAAACACATTATTGGTGGTGTTGATGTTATCATAACAAATGATTTCTATCAAGCGTCCCTTATGAAAGATAATTGGATATTTCAAAATATCAAATATAATATTAATGCACTAACACTAAATTTTTGGCAAACATATGTCTAATTTATGAATTAAATAAAGTTATGAGACAATATAATATGGTTTATATACAATTTTAAACAAATTTTGTATTGCAAAAAAAATAATATAGGATATTCAATTTATAAATTCAAATTATAATTGATATCCACTCAATAATTTTACTATTTCTTATTTATTTTATACAAATAAACTTGTGAAAAAAATAATGAAAATGTGTTCACTAATACATTAAGTTCCAAAATTATTTTCAAAACAATGGACATTAACCGTCAATCATGCCCACCATCTTATAAACTCTCAAATGATTCGAGTAAAACTATGGGTTTACATGAACTATAATTCATATAAAAAAGATATGTTGGTTGAATTATGTGCTGGTAATTATGTAACATCTAATGGTCTTGTGAATGGAACTAATGGCATTTTTAATGCATCAATAACATATTGTGAAAAAACCATTATATGGATAATGTTTCATAATTCTAAAATTGGAACACTAAAAAAATAATTAATAATAATAATAATAATATATATAGTCATTATTATGACAACAACATTGAATCAAAATGGACATTAATTGAACCTATCATTAAAGATATAAAAGTTGGTAAATCCCAATCATTTATCATAACAAGGATTCAATTTTCAATTCAACTTACAACAACAAAAATTATCCATCATTCTCAAAGATTATCATTAAATGAATTAGTTTTTGATCCCACTAACGTTAAAAAACATGGGTTAACATATATAACATTATCCCACATTCGAACAAAAGAAATTTTTTTGTTAAATCCCCTCCAACATGAAAATTTCTATGTGGATCCAAAAGTACATATGGAAATGAATAAATTGAAAACAATTACACCTTGGATATTGTTTATTTTTCAATTTAAAAACTTTCATAATTCTCATGTAATTATACAAGTCTTGAATACAACTTCTTTATGCCAAATTTTTGAAAACATCAATCATGATCATGACCTTCAAATGTTTAATATTTTATGTCTTATAAAAACAAGAATACACCATGCATCAACAAATTTGCACAAATTTATAAATTCATCAATGTATTCATATATTTCAATCCTTCGTTGTCATGGGTTAATGGTGATGTATGACATACACATGCACTTAGATTCTTTTAATACAATAATTAATAATGGTTCAAAATATATAGTAACAACTTTTAATATTAATACACGAAAAAAATACATATTGTATGTGTGTATAAAGTTCATTCATGTTTAGTTTTTACATTCTTAAACAATCTTCAAATTATAATTCAATATTATCTCGAACATTGTTTTATTGAATCATTGTGGGAGATTTTAATGTTGACATTCTCAAAAACAATAACCGAGCAAAAAATAAACAAGAATTATTAAATGTTATGGATAAACTCCAATTAAAATCACAATTCAATGGAAACACCACAAAGTTAAATTTCAACTAGACCATACATAGGCAAATGTCCCTAGAAATGAATGCAAATTTGGTGTAACAAAAGCATATTGGTCAAATTTTCACAAACCGATTTATATTGCATTCAAATTACCAAACACACTTCCAATGTATAACAATAAACCATTAATGTTTCCATTTATTTAAAGTGTAATATTTGTGATTATATGCATGTAAATGTTTCATTTTCCACCTAATTAATTACTCCCAAAACATTGGCACCTTGTGGCTTGAATTTGTGTTTTTATATTTTTTTTCATGGACCATGTGTAAAAAAAATCATAAATATCAATAACAAGACAAACAAAAATTTGGACAATTTTTTTATCCACACATACACCCATCAAACACCATAACAAAACACCTTTCAAAAAAAACCCAAACCCAAAATTTGAAAAAAAAAAAAAAAAAAAGTTGTCAAATTCTTAAACTTTAAAAATGAAAATGAGACTAAAAATTTAATATCTTTCCATCTAAATTATGCCCATTCAATATTGATGTTTGTTTCAAACATCCAAATACATCGTGCACATTGCTAAAAATTGTTTACAGTATTCAATTTTGGACAACTTGGATTTTCTTAAACAATATGATTATTTACAACTTTATATTCATTTGTAAGTTAAAGGAAAGATAATGGAACTATGGTTTCAATTTCTACATATTCACAATGAATTCTAAAAAGGTTAGAAATTTTTATTTCTTAGTAAAAATGTGAAAATATAAATTTCATAAAACCAACAAACTTTCATCCAATATACCTTGAATTCATAGTAGAACATCAAATGTAATATCTTATTTTCAGGACAAAGTTTTTCGTGGTAGTGCCATTTGTTTGCTCATATGTAAATTCATGGATATGCACACATATGTAGTTCATAGGTTTGATTACATGGTGATTATAGATTTTAATGAATAATTTTAGTTAGGACAAGGATTGAAGGAGGTTTGAGCAAGGGGAGGAACTTGTGTTGCATTTTTGTAATGTTTAGTGTATTTTCAAATTCAATAACAAACAAGCAAAAATATTTGTCTTCAATCTATTTTGGAAAGGTCATTAATAATGATTTACTTTTAGTTTCCAAAGGGGTTTATCCCAATTTTTTATTTTGTTATCTTCATTTTCATCAATGAAACTATCAAAATATGAAAATTTATTTTATCTTTTCATGGGACAACATTCATGTGTTTAGGTTTTCAAATCATGGGTTGAAGGTTATTCTATCATCATTTGCATTTGATATTTGTTCAATCCATTTATATGATTTTAGGGATTACAAATGTACATAAATTACCTTAGTGGGAGTACATATTTAAGTATGGTGATTTTTTATGTTATGGCTTAAGTAAGTGTTGTGTCTTTTTTTGTTTTACAACATGTCAATATATATATTTCAAATATACCCATAGGAAGTGGGTGCATATGTAATTAGGGTATTAAGTTTAAAATTATATCTAATAACATTAAACGATGTCATTATGGGTTGTTTATTGTAAGTCAAGACAATAACAAACATAATGTGTTTTGGCACAATTGCTGATCAAGGTGCATTGCTACTAATAGGGGGAAAGGATGTAAGGTTGTCCCACATACATGATTATCACAATTGACTAAACAAATGTATAATTATTAGCCCATACTAAAAAAGTTTATAAAATTAATAATAAATTTCATTATTATAATCTTTGTATTAATAATTCCAGCTTTTTTTTAATGAAATGAATGGATGACATTAAATAAAACATGGATGTTCATTAGCACTCTATCAACCAAATAGTACAATTCCAAAAAAAACATTGAAAAGTAAAAACTTTTTAAAAAATAAAAAATGTGAAAATAAAAAAAAAACTAATTCAACTGCAAACCGCCTTCACATGTGGAAATGTTGATCCACAAACAACATCAAGTTTTTCATCAAGATTGACAAAAATATTCAAATTACATTTTATATTGTATAAGATCGTCAAAATTATAACAACATGTATGTTGTTGAATGTTTTTATTATCCAATTTTGTATAAAAAAGGTCAATGCTTTGATGTTAAAGGATTTGGTATAATTCAAAACTTAACCCAATGATATATTTTTCATACTAAAAACTATTTTTAATAATATTTGTAAGGAATCTTCAAAAAAGATGTCAAAATCACTTAAAATATGCTTTTGAGGGTGCACTAGGGCTTGAAGACGAAAGTTTATGCACAAAGTGCATATTCTCCCAATAAAATGACAAAGAAAGGACAAAGGTTTATGCACAAAGTGCCTATTTTTTTGATAAAATAACAAGGAAAAAACCTAATACTTACTAAGTTTTGGGTGGCTAGGGGTGAAAGGCCCACCAAACTCGGAGATAGCTAGTTTTTCGTGAAGTCTATTGAGATAGAGTGTATAATGTTTATGGCCTAAGGTAGAGCACTCAATGGGCTAGGGTGGCCCATTAATTGTAAAAAAATTGCTTACAATTCTAAAAGTGATCTTGTTGTTTCAATAAATATAATCAATCAATAATCAACTTTACCTATTGATAAGTTGGAGCATATAAGAGTTAATACTACTATAAGAACATTATTTATGTCATAACAAGTGCAATAACATATTTTTATTATTATGATGCAAAAAATTGGCATCAAAAAAATTTCTTGGGCACAAAATAACATTCACCACTTATAAGTTATCCATGCAACAAGTTATGTAAATTCATAAATATTATATTTTTTCAATACTTGCTATATGTTACATCTAACAAAAAGCCAACAACATACAACAAGCTAAAATAATTGTTAAAGCTAGTGTTTTCTTGCCAACAAATTTGATATAATTAGATTTTCAAACTAGTAGCCAGTTTATTAAAAAATAAGTTTTTTTTATACCAAATAAAATTTTTAATAAGCAATCTTAAAAAAAAAGATATCAAAATTATTTAAAACATGCATCGATATGAAATTTAAAAATATTTTTTATAAATTCTAAGAGCAACACTTATTAACAATTGTAAGTAAAAATTTAAAAATATTGGTTGGCAACCCATCTTTTGGGTAGTCCATTATTGATCATTAAACCTTCATAGTATTTTAAAGTTGTAGCCAACGTCGAAGTTTTTTTGCTTGAATTTACATAACATTTAAATCACTTGGCATTTTACAATGAAGTTCCTATAATTTACTAGCAAATTGGATGCACAAAACAACTATGACACGTTTTCCCAAAGATAATTTTTTTATTAAAAAATACCTTTTAATAGACCTACATGCTTGTAAGATCCACATTTGATTGCAAAGACAAAACAACAATTATGTAGTTGAAAAATTATATATATAGACCCCTTATAGGGGACAATTTTCTTATTGTAACAATGAAAATATCATAATTTCTTATTTATTTGCATTGTCTATCAATAAACACATGATTGCAAGTTAATCCAATTCAGTAACACATGTATGACCCAACACATAGTTATTGATGAAATATTGATGGTAGGTTATAATATGCTTGCCACAATTATTTATAGTTGTAAAGATTTGGAAGCCTCGACATGATGTTTATGGGATGTATTTTACAATTTATACCAATCATTAACACATTGTTGTCTTCAAATTAACATCCAACCAATTTTTACATTCACAAAATTTATTTTAAAAAGAAAGTTTATGAATAGAAACTTTTGCAAGAATTAAACTCAATCAAATAGTGTGATTGTAATAAAACAATTGTGGTAGAGTGAAAACATGAACAATTTACATGTCTTTTTGAAAAAAAACCTCAAACTAGTAGTGGATTTGAACTTTAATTACAAAAAAACGTGTTTCCTTTATCATATGAATACCAACATGTTTGATGATCCATAGAAGATAAGATCATCCATAGTTCATGATAGATATAATTTTAAAAAAAATCACAACAAAATTGTTACACTATTATTGTAATCATGAAGTCTTACAAAAACAATCCATGTGTAATGACATCAAATACATTACAAGGTAAACGTTTCACTAGTGAAACTCAAGAGCCAAAATTTAACACCTCTTTTCAAAATTTGTAAAAGAATGTATATTGTAATGGTTGGGTGTCTATGGCTACTTTGCACCAAATTTAATTGATTTCAATTCAAATTCAATCAAGTTAATTAGATTCAATTGAATTGAATTAAAATTGATTAGAATTGAATTTGCAATTAATTGAGTTGAATTCAAATTCAACTGAAGATAAATGACATCTAAAATTATTTTAAAAATATTGAAAATTTGCTCATCATTTCCATTATTTATGACTACAATGTTGACAAAAGGTAGCAAGTGAAAGCACACTATGAGGAGGCCAAGATTGTTGTCACATTGTATTGCTTTTCATAGGTCTCATGTTTGAATTTCAATCATGTCCTTATTATGAAGGATTTTCACAACGTTCTTACAAATTATGGTAGATCAAAACCCAAAAAAATCAAATGCAAAAAAACTATAGTTAAATTTTTTTCATATGATGTGATGTTAAAATATATTTGTGCCAAAAAAAATACATTACAATGTATTAAAAAGTGCAAATATATTCAAAAAAGGATTAAAATGATTTTGAGTCTTTATAAAATTTATAGTATTTAATAAATTTTTTGATTATATTTGATTGGAATAAGCTTTTGAACCATATGAAAGTTTGATAATTATCATATCACAAATTGATGTTTTTCAAGGTGATGATCATAAATATGTGGTAAATTAACATTTTGACAAACAATCACTTTTAAATGGAAGATGATAAGATATGTGAAGTGGGCCATTTAAAAAAAATTCCTTGAATTTAATTATTTAATTTTAATTTTTAAAATAATAATATTAGATATCATTAATTTATGAAAATAAAAATATCAAGCTCAAACACTAAAAATGAAACCCAAAATTAAATGTAACACATTTTGTAAGTGTATACTTTTTGCACATATTATGAAACTATCCAAGTTGGCCCCCATGTAGTGTGTTTTCACCCTAGTTTTGAAAATACACAAATTCAAAAAGACAAGTTTCCATTTCATTCATGGTAAGTTTTAAACCAAATTTTATTTTGGTAAGGTGAACAACTATAGAATCTTATGTTATAACTATTCCAATGTAACCATTTCACTAGTATGAATGTTTAAGTTAATTTTAACATATTTGTTTTAAAAAATGACATTACAAAATATAACACATGGCACTTTTAAAAATTTCATAATAATACCCATATAAAACATCTTCCAATATCATCACCCCATATTAGAATCGAACACATTCAAGACATTCACCATCAATATATATCATCTACCACTTGCCTTAGCTTCTTGTTTCACATGTTCTAAAATTTAAGGACAAACATTTGACCATTTGATCATAGAACTTTTGTCATGGATGATATATCATAACATACCCATTTTTTTTGGAGGGCGGGGGGGGTAGAAAACGGGCATCAACACATATAGTCACCACTAAATCAAGCCCTTCAATTGAAGCATACACATTGAAATGAAAATGTCTATTTATGTGTTGCTCCTTAAATTAATTTCTCAAAGATTTTTGCATTAAGTTTATGTTTGAAAATTAAAATGTAAACTATCATCAAATTGTGCAAATATG
>Ga0116229_10005664_pt1 | contig 20258 bp, 13 predicted proteins | sample S1TSphgellanicum_3_FD_87313 | JGI IMG/M metagenome (GOLD analysis project Ga0116229, IMG submission 87313) | Host-associated microbial communities from peat moss isolated from Minnesota, USA - S1T2_Fc - Sphagnum magellanicum MG | ecosystem: Host-associated > Plants > Peat moss > Unclassified... | reverse complement strand
TCAGGTTGAAACTCAGGAAACCATCAAAATTGGTGGTTTCCTGAGTTTCACCCTCCCTTGAATGCTAATGTACTTTTTTGCCCGTTTTTTTTTGAATCTCACCCTGTCTTTTCCTGACTTTACGGATGTCTCTAATAAATAAATAAATAAATAATCAAGCTGTCAAAGGGGACATTATGGGTTTTACAATATTCTATTTCTAGTATTATTAGTGTGGCCGGTGCCGTTGGCCCAAGTGTGAACCCATTACAAAATAGGGAATCTCAACATGTGAACATTGTTTTGCAATGTATGTATCAGTTTTTTGAACAGCCAAATATGAAAGGAAATCGTCGTGCTTGAATTGAATGGTAAGCCTTCAAGTGTGACCACATTCTCAACTGATTTTTCCTTCCAAAACTTGATATTTTTGGAATTTATTTGAATTTTCAATGGCAAAAATCACTTAAAAAAATCAATATCTCCCACATTCTGAATCCAGATCTTACCAAATAAATTCTATTAAATCCTGCTCATCAAGATCTTTCCTACAACAACATGCACATTCCAATTCCTCTGAAATTTTCAGCTACGATTTAATTCAATTTTCAATGAAAAAATCATTCAATGTTCAAGAACTTTTGCCATGCAAGTTCAAACGTCATGGAATCAAGCCCGTGCACCCCTCCTTGTTGTGGAGAGCTTTCCAAAGACACCAAGAATGCGATCTGAAGCATCCCGGTTTGGTGGGTCTCATAACTACAAAACAAAACAAAACAAACTACCTTCCTTCATAGATAGATTAATTCTGGCCCAGGGGGCCTTTTAGAAACATCCCTGAAAACATCACTACCCTCCTGGTGCCTTTACCATTCTTCCTCCATATTCTTGCCTTCATATTCACACTTGGTGTTAGGGACCTTTAGTGTTGAGTCCCCTAACACCATCATGCTAGTCATTTAGGACTTAAAACTTACTTACCCATAAAACATTTATGTTAAGCTAAACATTCACTTAATATGAAGCTATGGCCCATTAAACATTGGGTGCCACCTAGGATGCCACCTAGATTTTCATTTAACACGGACTTAACTTCAAGTGTGAATGCACTCCATTAGGCTAGTAAATGAAGAAGTGGGGCCACCAGAGGTGATGGTGCTTTGTGTTGGTGTGATGGTGCTTTGAAAAAAGGGGGAAAAAAAAAGGAAAAAAGAGAGGAGTTTGGAAACCCAAGTGAAGTGCGACAAAACACACTCACACACAACACGAGAGCAAAACAAGAGCAGCAGTTTTGTGTGGTTTCTGTAGTAGGGTCAAGGATTCTGTTCCTGGTTCACCTTTGCTGACGAAGTGAGAGAGAGAGAAAGCTTTTCTGTTTGGTTTGTTGATTCATCATCTCTCCTCCTGTTTTGTTTTCCTTGCCACCCACCCTTTTGTTTGTTTGTGTGTTTTCTTGCTGTGTTGTTGGGGGATTTGGGCAGATTGTTGGTTATTGTTTTTTCCAAGTGGTTGTTTGTTTTTTGGGGGCTTCTTTTTTCTTAAGTGTCCAGCTCCACCCACCAGGTGGAGCAATGCAGGAGACATGGTTTAGGTCTAAAGAGCAGGAACAGCATCCTTCCTTTTTGTTTTTCTCTGATAGGTTTTGTGCAGTCATCTTGCTGTGTATAGTTTTACGCTCTGAAGGCCAACAACAACAGCAGCAGCAGCAGCAGTTGGCTCCTGGTTTTCTCTTTGAGGGTTTTTCTTCCTCCTCTCTTCATGATTGCTAGAACTTTGCAAATTAAAGCCAGAGGTTCTCAAGTTTCTCAACAGACAGAAGAAGAAGAAGAAGAAGAAGAAGAAGTCTAATTGTGCTCGTGGCTGTCCTGTTTCTGGATTCCGAAACCTGGGCATTTTCCTTTTGTGTACTGTCGGTGGCAACGAACCCTAATTCTTCGTTGTTCCAGGTAATGTTCTTCACAACTTGGTCAATGAACGAGTTACAAGTCTCTTGGGGGGGGGAGAAGGCAACACGAGAGCAAGAATATATTGTAGAGCCATCTTTTCAGTTGCAGTTTTTAGTTGCTTGGAAGCGTGAGAACCATAGGCTGCTTTGGGGAAAGGTTTTTTTTTGGTGGGGGGGGGCGGGGGAAAGATTCTTGTTGCAGAGAATGAAGAAAAAAACAGCAGCCAAAAAGCCTACAGAGAACAATTTGGAGCTTGATTGTTTGTTGCGGTTTTTGTTTAAGAGAGCCAAGGTGTTCTGAGAAGCTAGGATCAGTGCAAAGTTTGGTTCAGAATGGTTTTGCAGGGGACAGGAGGGTTTTCAGAAAATTAGGGTTATCCTAACAGCTAATCTGCTATGTCTGAAATTCATGGAACTATTTAATTCTGTTATTCTTCAGAGAGTTTGTGATGATGGGGATGATTGCTCTACAGGAAGAGAATTCCTTAATGTTGGCAAAGAGATCATTGATCATGCTGTCCAGACAGCAGCGACAGAGGCTGCCAGAGGTGTTGGATGTCACGAGTCCAGGACCAGGGCTACTTGATGAGAAAATGCTGCTGTTAGTGTTAAGGGCGGCAAACTGGAACCCATTTCTGCTATGCACATCAGCCCAGGTTTGCAAAAGATGGGCGGATATTATGAAAAGAGTGGTTTGGAAAGAGTTTTGTCTCTCACGAGCTCCAAAGATGGTCGGCCATCTTCTGAGTGGTGGGAGAGATGGAAGCATACCTGGAGGCTGGGAGCCGCTAGGGAAGCTCATGTTCTATTGCACTGGCTGCCACGCTAGCACACATTTTATATCAAACACAATCCCTGGCCATTTTGTGTGGAAGACAAGGTTTTCAAAAACTTCAGGGAAGTGGTTCCTCGTTCCACAATGCCAGGCAGACATTTTGTATATTTCCAAAATCTGTGAACACTTGGATAATGGTGATGACGATGACCTGGTATTATACCGTGGTATCTTCAGCTCATTTGGGACTTCCAGGACACGACAAATGCTCATGGAAAGGGGTGCCAAGCTGGAGGAGGATGAGCTGTGCCCATTTTGTCGTGATAAGGTATGTTTGATCCTTTGCTTGCATTTCTTCCATGTCTCCTCTCCTTTTTTCTTGCTCATGCCTTGCCATTCCTTTCCCAGGGTGATCCTGCCAAGTTCAAAACTCCATCCAGTGTCCTCAGAAATAATGTCCTCTCTTTTCTTTGATTACCACCATACTGTGACCTTGCTCTTGTGGTTGTGTGTCATCTTTTTTACACCAGAAAAGTAAAACCCTGCATTTTGTTTCCTGTCCTTAGTGAGCAGGTTCTGCATTTTCCTACCTCAAGGTACCTCTATATCCAGCAGACTGAGCAGGTGCAGGTGCGTGGGTAGATAATTCTGGAAAGACTGGATGATGCATCAACAGATTAATGTTAGTGCAGTATACCCATATAACCACATTCTGTTTTGTCACAACTCTGTTAAACATATTCCATAGAGTAGCTGACCAACCAGACTAGGATGTGAGAGTATGATTCTCATACCTGGCATGATTCAGGTAATGGGGTTCCTTTCCATGGATATCCAAAGTGTTTTCATTCATTTCAAAGAAGACCTGATTCCAATAGGGATAAGTGTCTCCATCTTTGAGTGGGGTAATCAGTTTTTTTACTATCACAATTCATGCTGACTGTTCACAACATTTGCTTGATAATTCAATGTACAACCAGTTTTAATGTTAAGATTTAAGATTCAATTCTTGAACTATGGTATCCATGTTCCATAGTGGTCTGTAAGCTTTGAAAGCAAGACCTTTTGCAACAGCCAATTTGATGTGCTTTGTCCAATTAGCTGTGAACCACAGAACTGTTCTCTGTGTTCTAATGCTATAGTGTGTTGTAGCTGGATGTGAATTGTCAAGAAATCTTTAGGTTTGACTCATTCATACAGAGCAGTTCCATATGGTTGTAAAGTCACCACAATGGGAGTATACCTACCAGGCCAGTCAGATACTTTCTTGAGGTCATTAATAAGTACTTCTGCTGGGCTACTGGCACACTAGTATCTCTATTAGAGGTTGCAACAATGCCATGGGTGCATTTTGCCTGATCATGTGTTGCTTCAACATGCAGGTATGGAGTATGACTGATGCAAAGCTGGTGCCTCCAAGTGCAGTAAAGAGACTGGGTGCTTATGAAGACAATGTGGAGTATTTTGTGTGTGTCAATGGCCACCTTCATGGTATGGCATCACGTATCTCGCCTTCTGATTCTGAGCTCTCTGCGGAGGAGTAAGATAGGAACCTAGGTCGTCTTTTTACTGTAGTGTCCCTTTATTACATCAAGACTAGCAGTCTTGAACCTATTCATCAGTGCACGAAATGGGAGAGTCCACCCTAGGAGCTGTCTCTCTCGGTCTATTTCCTTGTTGCTCACTGTAGGCCTGTTATGCCTGGGATACAGGATCTGATTGTGCATTGTTCATATTCAGATGTTTTCCTCGTGACGAGAAAGGTAAAGTGTTTTTGATACAGTTATTCTTAACTGTCACATAGTCACAGACACAATCGCGGTTGCTTTCAGGTAAATGAGTTTGGTGTTATTTGCTACTCAAATGATTTGTGATCTTTCAGTGGAGTCCTGTTGCACATAGGTGAAGATGACAAAATGTCTTCTTTTCTCCAGTGTCCATGACGAGTTTTATACTGCCCTCTTTATGCTATTTCTATTGCATAAACCAAGCAGCACCCTCAAAGGTCTAGAACTCATACTAAGGCTTGGATCCGTTTTGTGGGCTGGAAATTGTTCTGCACCATCATTTCGCAACCAAGTTGTCCAGCCTTGCTAGTGGTCCAGAATTAGTGGACAGTTAGGTCCAATTTAGTCCTTTTTTTTTTAAGGTGGTTGGATTGACTCACTCAGTCTCAACTTAGGAGTATTTCAGGAACTGTTGGGTTTCATGAATAGGATTACCTCTGTGATACTCAAAGGTAAGTTTATTCCCATGGCTATCACCCTTTGGAGGGTTGTACTTATGATTCTGAAGGCACCCATAAGCTTTTAGATACGGCTCAAAGACTTCCAAGGTTAAGGTAGCATTATTAAAGTTTTTTTCATTCAATTTGGGTGTCTTGGAGGTTATTTCAATTTATCTTCTAATTCTGAGGAAGGAGCTTGCTTCCCCTACTAACACATCTAATGAGGTTGCAGAATTTGGAGCTTAGTCCTGAGTGGCTTGCTTTGGGTGTTTGATGTGATGGCTGGCTAATTTGAAATTTAACTTTATATTCATTCATGATCTCTTATTTGTGCCTTGTGGGCTTGTGTTGATGTTCAAGAGCAAGATGTGTCAACATACCATCTTGGTGAGGTTGCTGGGGTCTATGCCAACCCATTTTCCAAATGTTAAATCTAGTTATAAAGGTGTTAAAAGGTTTTGTTGTTGCACATCTTTGACTTTTCAAGGGTGTCATATCTTTGCCTTGTCTAGCTATATGATGGCCTTGTGAAATGAGATCTTTGGTTTAGCTTAGTAGTGATTTTGGTGCATGAGTTCTCTTCCAACCTCATCCTTTTAAAATTCTTATGGTGTTGACATTTAATGGCAGACAGTTGTTCCTTGAGGTTGATTACTTTGGTTGCTACTTCGTTTATTTGCTATGCCAACTGTGGCTCTCAAATATGCTTGGGCTAGTTTGATGGTTTCCTCGGTTACCTTAACATGTTCAAAACATCATTGCATTCAACTATTTTCTCTCAAAGCTGACTTGCAAAGCACTTGGTCCATTTTAGCTTCAATGCTGAGCTGTTCATTCAATATATAGTGTCTATTCACAGGTGTGAATTGATTTTGTATGACCTATGCAAGTGCCTAGTGTTATTGACAATATGGAGGTCTACACTGGTGCATCCTTTTAGATGCAAAATGCAATCATATGCGTGCACTGTGATGCAATACGTTCATGAAGTACATTGGTAATGAAGTGTGCCATGATGCAAGAAGACCGTTCATGCAGAACATTGGTAATGAAGAACATGCACAGACATTCTCTTCACTCTTTTTTTTTGAAGAACTGAAGAACATTGATGGAGGATGAACATTTTTCAACTAAAAAATGAATTGATTTTTGTTCGATTCCACTTATCAAATATTGAATGTGCATCGGGAGGGAGAAAAATGTTTGTTCATTGAGAGAACAAGTGTTTGCTTAGGAATTTTTCTAGCCATTGGACCCCACCCTCCCCTTTCCTTTCCTTTCCTTTGGGGAGGCATAACTTTCACATCTTTTCACCAAATCACCTTTTTTTTTGTGTGGTTATGGATGTGAGGCACAAATTCTCTTTACACACCATGCCCCCAAAAAACCATTCATAGTGCATGAGTTCTTCTAGAGTCCTTACATGAAGAAAAGGAATTTCTTAAAAAGTAATTTGGAAGTGGACCAAAGGTGGGGCAAAACTAACAATGGTTCTTTGGTTTTCAACCACTCCTTTTCAACCACTCCATGGAGAAGATCTTGCAAACTTCAAATTTCCACCAAATGCATGACATCCATGAATGGAAATGGGTTGCATTTCTAGTCTACTTTCAGTAGAAAAGAATGTTTTGCAATTGTTGTTAGATGTGATTTGGGTGTCCATAATGCAACAATGTAAGATGGATTGTTTAACATATCCCTTTAATGGATTGTGCATTACATCAAGTGAAATTTGGCCATGTTTTAGGGTTGATGGATTCTTGTCCTTTTGGGAAAGTGTGTTGGTTGGGGGGATTTCTTCACACATGCATGAATCCACATGAGACTCTAAGCTAGTTTTTTCCACAACTATTCAAAGGCCACCATAAGTGGGCCATGCCAAAATTTATGTACCCCATTCATGGTTTTTTTTCAACTTTTTCAAGTAGGTGGATTGGAAATTGCTCAAAGAGGAATGAGCCAAATTTGGATAAAGGTCAAATAAAATAGTGGGTTTAAAAAAAAATTAAAGTTGACATAAAACTTGTAAAATTCCATTACCAAAAACATCACCTCTAGCCATGAAAATAAACTTTGTCCATGTAAGGGCCAAAAAAAAGAAGATTTGTGATGACATAATAACATATTGATACATTTTTGAGAATTTCAAATATGTAAAGAAAATAAAAAACATAAAGTGATCTTGTATATGAAGTTAGATGCACATGGAACCTTGCAATATCATGCTTTTTTTTTGAAAAACCCATCCACATAAATGAGATCTTGAAGCTTTTACACTTATCAACCTTGTTCTAATCATCAACAAAATGTCTCCAAAATGATTGGTGAAGGGTTGTGCTCTTCTTAAGTAACGTATCAACTATCAAGGCCCCATTTTTGGAGCATACTTATTTGCTCACAACAAGAATAATCAACCAAAAAAGGACTTAAGATCAGTTCAAGTGCACATTAATACATTTTGGTTCAAATATAATGTATTATCACAAGATTGAATGAAGGCAAATCACTTTTTAAAATCATGTTAGTAATGTGGCATCAAATTCTAGAAATTTTGCTTCAATAATTCTTTTAACACCTTTAGCAACCTCATTTGTGATTTGCACAATCTTTTCATAATCCTTGAGCACTTGAAAAATTATGTTTCTTTTCACCTACTCATCAAAATTCAAATTGAATTCATTAGTAATGGCTTGTTGGGAACATGAAAGGTGAACTTTATGGTAAAAAACTCATTTGTTTTCTTTTGAAAATGTTAATCAATCCTTTTCCTTTTGCAACTTGCTTGCATATGGAAATGAATTGTTATATTATGAGAAAGAACATCATGAACAAAAAGTGTTTACTAACAAATCAATGAAGAGAATACAATCAAGTGCACTAATTTACATTAAAAATTACTAAAAAAGTGACAAACAAGGGCAACAACAATGAACAATCATAAGAGTGACAATAAAAAGTTATACATGAAGATATTAGAGTCATAAACCCTAAAACATGACCCCAATCCTATTTTACCTTCTTTCCAAGTTCACTTTGAGTTTCTAGAAAGTTTTGAATAGTGAACAAATGAAACAATCCTTTCCTTCCAAATTTTTTTCATTATGACTTGAAATTCATTCATTTTAAACATTAATTGCTTGAATTTTATGATTATAGGAGGGATTTTTGTCATGTCATTTTGTGTTAGTCATATCATAGGATATGATTTTGAAATAGGAAATTTGATCATGCAAAAATGTGTCATATGGTGGAGGTTGTCATATTGCCAAATGTTGTAATATTGATCTTAGATTATATGGTTCAACCCAATATCATATAAATTGTTCCACCCATTTAATAAACCACTTTGTAAACTTTGTTTCAACTATTTCATTCTCAAAAAACATTTATATACCTAGCTTTCATTTCCTAAGGGCATCGAATGATAAATTTGTTCAAATCTATTTTTAATTAGTGCATTTCTCTCACTTTGAATAGAGGGCCAAAGCCATTAATAATTGACTACTATAGTACTTTTATCATTTCGACAACAAAATATTGGATATTTAATTAAATTTGAAATCTTAACTTCAACAACTGATTTTTTAATTCTAAATTTCAACATGTAATGATTATAGCAAATAATAATCTTGGTCTTTTCACTATTATGGAATATTCTAGTGTGTTTAGACTATATTGATTTTAAAACTTGGGAGGTTTGCGATTCAAAAGTTGATAATTAAAATTATTGATTTTATTAAAATCTCGGCACAAATAATAAATAAATTTTCAAAATTTCAACAAAACGAAAAATAATTTAATTTATGTTGAAATGGTAAAGGTACTATGGTATTGTTCACAAAGTGCAAAATTTGACAAAATTTGACTAATAGATGATTGACGCACTCCCAACCTCTTCAAGAGACTCAAATGTGAATATAAGATGAAAAACAACGAAAGAGTAGGAAGTTGGGGCACATTCCTTGGCTCGCATCACTTCGGGGGTAAAGGGGCGTGTTGGAGCTGTGGGATGGGATTAGGAAGGTTGAAAAGCATTTCAATCACTCACACGGACCTGCACAAATCAAATAACAAGTTGGTTAGTGCATAGTTGGAGCACTTTTGGTGCTAGGATGAGCCATGGGCAAACTCGGATTCACAAGATTCACCACGACCCAGACTTGGGGAAAACCACCACCTTCCATTTTATAATATACTCTGTGCTTCTCCACAAGGCCCACATCCAAATGACATTTTGTTTCAGGACTCCCAAATGCGAGTCCTGAAATTTTCAAAGTTGGGATTCCTGCGATTTTGGGGCCCCATAACTTTGTATGCAAACCTCTTATTGAGATGAAGTTTGAAGCAAAGTTGTAGCCTTTGTCGAGAACTTTTCAATGGTATGTCGCATGTCACCTGCACACAAGGAAATCGAGTCGATTCCCAACTTTTAATGGTCGAAATTCAAACTGCCAATTTGACCCCCAGCCTTTTTTTTGGCCATAACTTGTGTTTCAAATGTCCCAAATGGGTCATGCGAGCCCATTTTAGACATCTATGTTTCAATAGCTTTCCAATAATATAAAGAATTTTTCAATCCAATGCGTTTTGACCCCTGAAATCGTCCTCTGAAAATTCGGGAATCCATTGGGACTCCAATTCCCAAAATGAGAGTCCACTTGGGAATGTGAAGGTTTATTCCCTCACACTTTTTTGCACTCCCAGGAACATGAGATGTGACCCCCGAGCTTCCCTCTTGGCCCGCAACCTTGCAAGCCCTTGTTTTAGTCGTGAACCCAAAATTAGGGTTGCGACAATGATGATAATTCTAATTTTGTTTCCAACTATAATGTTTATCCTTAGGTACTCCTTTATATGAAAATCTATTATCATCCAAAAGACAAGAAAAAATTGCCTTAAAATAATAACCCTTCATGGAAAACTTTATAATTAAATTTTTATTTTTTATTTTTTTGACAAAAAGAGCCAATGTTGGGTTGGCCTTTTGACAAGTAAGAATTATTGATTTTGGTTTTGATTAGTAAGAACAAAATTGAGTTTGATTTTTAAAACAAAAACCAAAATCTTCAAGGTGGACATTAGTAAAAAAAAGTCAAAAATACATGAGTAAAAATATTAAGTGCAATGTATTGGTTGTTGGGTAAAAATTATAAATTAATTTGTTAAAAAGTAGGGTACATTTTATTCAAATAATCAATTTAATTATAATATAAGGTATGTAGTAATATGAAATAATGGATTATAATTATTATATGGTGGCTTTAATATGTATATATTACAAAATTAAACAATAATTGGGTGATAAAAAATAGGTTGGACAATTATTTAATACACTCCCTAAAAATGATTGTTTGATGCATGTAGACCCCAAACTTTACACTAAGTGTCCCCCTTGAACCAAATCATAATTAATTATTTTTTTTAAAGAACTAGACTTGGAATTGAATTGTTGGTTTTATTTATTTGTGGAACCAAACTATAATTGGTTAAATGTTTTTGAAAAAAATGACTAGAACCAAAGGTTAATTGATGGTTAATTGTTGATTCCAATTTGAATTCATACAAATTAGATCATAATTTGGTTTAATTTTCAAAAGCAAAATCAAAACCGTAATTGGAATTTAGTTTTTGAAAAATAAATTTGAAATATATGTGTAGAACTGGAACCAAGACCATTTTAATTTATTCTTCAAAACTAAAATCATACTTTTTTGTAATTTAAAAAAAAATCCAACATTGGAAAATAAGTTTTAAATATGTTATAACAAAAAAATTTGCGAAGAAATGCATGAGGTGCAACTTTGTTACATAACTTATTTTTATATAAAAATTTAGTCAAAATGACCATCTTTGGTTGGGGGGGGGAGGGGATATTTTAATAAATATTTTTAATGTTTTTGATTTTAGGCATTTACACATTTACAATGATTTTTTGTTCATTTGTGTAATTATTATTGTAATTACTAAAGAAGTTTAGGTTCAGGTTTGTGTGGGAAAGTTTTTTACTTGACCCAATTTAGTAGAAAAATAAATTTTAAGGTATGGTCCAATGAAAAGTCAATTCTTGTTGAAACTTGAAATATCAAATCATTTGAAAATTATTTGCAATGGAATCTTTTCTTGATCATGGTTTCTTTACATTGGGGTTGAAGGCCCATGGACCATGAAATTTAAGAACCATTAAAACTCGTATCGATGGCCATCCATTCCAATTTGAAAGATTTTGAGTGGGCCATGATTATCAAATATAGTGTAAAGTCAAAATAGTTGTTGAAGGACCTTGGTATTATTCAATAGGAAAAATAGAAAAAAAACCTATTTCCACCTTATTTGTAATCAAATTTCATTTATCACTACATATTAGTGAGTTTTTATTTTGCGTCTTTTTTTTATGTGTTATGTGGTTTTTTCTTCATTATTTTTTTTACTTTTAAAAATTTAACAAGTAGGATCATCGTAGACAAGAAGAAGGGAAAGATTCTTGTGCTGACAACCATGTATTGGTGTTTGTGCATGATGGTACAACATGTGCTTGATATGTAAGTGTTGGCTTTCAAAAAGAAAAAGAGGAGAATGCATTGATTTTGAACATTTGTTTTGATGTTATGAATATAAGAAAGTGCGTTGAATGGGCCTTTCACATGTAATTTGGTTTTATAGATAGAATGTTATTGGGTTCTTTTACCAAGAAGATGTTCAAATAAAGAACATAAATATCTCATATTACATTGCAAATTCTTTGTGAAAATTTAGGTCCATGTTTGCAAAGGCAACATACACATTTGAAAGAACTTATTTCGGTTGAAAGTAGGGTTGCATTGTCATTACAAAGGATTGAGAATGGAAATACATTATGCATAATACAATTTTTCATAGTATTGGCATTCAAGGTAGTTGTAAGCTAAGGTGGATCACTTTTGGTAGACAAAACATTTCATATAAGTCCGTTTTTAAATATTAAAATTGGTTAAACATGAATTACATGGTGAAAATTGTACAAATTTGATCCATTGAAAAAATTGCCCACCTTGACACCTCACACATGTTATGGGGGGAAAAAAATCCAATGAAAAATGGTTAAACTACAAACTTTTAAAAGAATAGGCCATTCAAACGTCTATGTATAACTTCTTTTTATAGGCTTTGCTAACCATGTTTTTGGATCTAAGTTTGTTTTTCTTTAATGTATCATAAATTGAGTCCTTATAACATGTTTGGAGTGAGATCGATTTTTAAAAAAAAGCTTTTATATTAAAGTGCAAGATGCTATAATTGTCCATATGTAGTTATTTCAAAAGTCTATTTACATATGTTTGGTGTACATTCATAGCATAAATTTCTTATGAAAGTGTTTAGCTTCAAGTTGACAATCTAAAACCACTTAAAAATCTAGCACATTAATGTTTTTACTAAATGTTCATTACATTTTAATAGGTTGCATTGGACAAAAAATTTGATGCTAAAAGTAATACACTTTAATTTGGATTGACCACTTTCATGCTTATCGTTATCAATGATTTGATGGCCCTTCTTTTCGTTTTTGTATTCAACAAGAAATACCTTATATTTCTTTTTGCAACTCAATCATGTGTGGTTGAAGCCTTGAATGTTTGAAATCATCTAAGTTTTATCTATGTATTCATACCTACCATCACAATCCCTTAAAAAATAATAGTAATAAAAATGGTTGTGCACATAACATAAACATAACAAAATCATAGCAAATTCCTAGAAAAAAGAAACAAAAACATAACAAAGTCATAGCAAATTCCTAGAAAAAAGAAAAAAAACATAACAAAGGAAAAACATAAGCCTCCCATGCTCCAAAGCTATTCCAAAACCCAACAACTTTGGTTCTTTGAAGTTTGAAGCATGAAATGAATAACATTCCACCAAAGTGGATTGCTAGGAACATGGAAAAATAATAATCCACACCAAAGTGGGCTATTGGGAACATGAAAAAAAAAACATGCCACTTTGGTGGGTTGGTACTATCAAATGCCACAAAGGGGCCATATGCCCCTCACATGGACTACTACCTAATTTTTGAGAAAACAAATCCAAAGATTGTGAGGGGGGCTTTAAGAGGAGTTTTTCTTTCCCAAAAGAAAATAATCTATTTTAATTAGTGGATTGCTAATTTAAAAGGTTGTTGAAAGGAAAAATAATCCCACCCTTCCCATGATGAATTGTTATACCTTATTCTAGAGTTTGTGAAGGGGCTCCAAAAGGGGTTTTATTTCCAAAAAATATATATATTTCCTTTTCACCATTTTTCTGTGAACACAATTGGGGGAAGGGAGGTAATTAATTGGATGAATTGGTTGACCCCAATTGGACCAATTGGAATTTGAAATTTTATTAATTTTCCAACATTTACATATACATTTCTTATGTGAATTCTTTGTAGATTCATTCTCCATTTCATTGCAAGCCACAATTAAAGTTTGGACATAATAAGGCCATTTAATAGGGCCTTTTCCTCCTCCTTTTCATTATCTTGCAAATTTATCACATCCCTATTTGCCTTCTATTTTGGTGTCAATTTTGCTTTCTCCTTAGGTGCTTTTTTTTCCCATCTTGGCCAATCTTCTTTTAGTTCAATTGTGGCACCCTCTTCCAAATTTGCATCACCATGGAGTACCTTCAAGTATGGAGACTAAGAACTAGGTATGAAAGATTGAAATGCGCTCAAATTTGTAGGAACTAAAAAAGGACCATGCACAAAACCAAATTGAAAAAATGTCACTCAAGGCAAACTTGGATTCCATTGTTGTGATTGAGAAAACTTTCCATCTTGCAAGTAGTCATCCATTGTGAAACAATATATGAAAATTCAAAAAAAAAAAAACCTAGTTGCACACGTGTTTAAAAGCATATTGGGAAATAACTTGAGATAAGATTACACCTTCCCTTATGAAACAAATTGTGAAAAAGAAAATTCTTTTAAAAAGCAAGCTAGTACTACACATGTACGAACAAAGTTGGTAAAAAACTTGAGGAAAAACTATGCCTTCCATAATGGACAAAAATAATAATTCTATTAAAAGTAACTTAGTAGCATACATATGGGAAAAGAACTTTGGAGATAACTTGAGTACATTATGTGCACAATGTATGTATCAATTTATTCAAAAAATTATTTTGAACTTATTTGATGTTTATCATTTTAATAACATTAACATGAGTTGCTCTTGTTAATCCTTAAACTTAATGGTCTTTGGTATGGTAATTGTGAATAAAAAATTTTCAAATTTGGCATTGGTTGTATTGATATTTTAATATAAGGTTTAAGGTGGATTCCCACATGTTCCATTTTATCTACATTTTTTAAAGTGTAGGTGGTGGTGTTGTGGTGATCTTGCAACTCCTAGCACTGTTGCAAGCTTCATTAGCAACCCGTTTTAAGTGAATTTCACCCATTGTCATATTGCACACACTTTTGTTATGGTAGATTGCATACACAATCATTGATGATTGTGGTTTTGTTGCTATACATAAGATGTACAATCTAATTTGACTATAGTCTACAAGTGTATTTTATAATGATGGGTTTCAAAAAATAAATCATGATTCATGTTTTGGTTTCATGTCTAGTGCTATGACAAGTGGGCAAATGTATTCAAATTTATAAGCTTGAAGCCATTGCCAAATGAAAAAAACAACCCCAATTTCTTGAATAATTGATTTTTGTTTCCTTACTTCTAAATGATCCTACATTAAAGGGCATTGAAGACTCTTCATCTAAAGGTGTTAATATAGACATGGGAACCTTTGCCATTCAAGATCTAATTTGTAAATTTTTTATTCACAAGTTGCCAAATTTGCATATAAACTGTGTAAGTATATGTATTTGGGGGTGTAGGGTGTGTTTTACCCTTACCCTTTTAGCATGTGTTATAAGATCGAATGAAATAGCCTTTGAAGTTTTGCAATTGCACTCATGCATCGAAATTGTACACATACATGTGAAGTGTATATATTTTCAAAATACATTACACTTATTTGAATGGAATATCAAAAACCATATATATGCAAAATGTTGGTTTGAAGTTGGAGTTTTATCATCAATTTGATTTAAATATAAAACCATAATTATCAAGGTCACAAGGCATTTCATAGTAGATTGATTCCTAATGACCATGAGATTCTGAATTCACCTTGCTTAAACCCTATTTGAAATGTATCAAATGTCAAGTTGTTTTAAATGAGATGTTTGACAAAGAAATTGCTTAAACCACTTTACAGAGGCCTTGGGATAGCGTGTGTTATTTTGGGTATAATCAACATAATAAAATCCAAATCGTTTTTCTCTTCCATCTTCCCATTCAAAGTTGTCAAGAAATGACCATGTAAAATAGCCACGCACATCACACCCATCTCTATACCACAAACCACCAAATAACAAGTCATTGGATACAACAATACAAAAACTTAGAAAATCTTATAATTTAACCCTTGATTTGTGCACAAAAATTGCAAATTGAAATTTTAAGGAATGCTTGTCTAAATAAAATGTATATGGATTCCCTATCTAGAGTAAATGGATATGGGTTACCTGATGGCGGCAATTAAATAAGAAAGATAATCAAGATGAAATTTGATTCGAAATTGGTCTTGCAAAAGAACTTCCAAAGGCATTGAATAATTGTTGTATTGTTCATCAACACCTGCACATTACAAATAAGCACCAATAATTATATTTCTTGCAACTTCAGAAACATTAAACCATAAATCTAGTTTACTAATCATTTACAAATGATAACACTTGTGTTGTTAAGAATATTTTGAAAACTTCTCCATTTGGTTGTATATAGTCATTATAGTATTACATCCTACATGACATCTAACAACCCAATACTTATAAAATCTAAATGGAAGGGAAATCGATATATGAGTACCATTTTCAGTGATGTAGATTGTGGGGTTGTTGTAGCGCACTCTGATGTAATTAAGCATTTTTTGAATGCCCCATGGTACAATATAAAGCCAATCTGATGCAGCCTACATTTAATGTACCCACCATTCATGTACAATAAAAGTTTAAATTATGTTGATACAAAAACAAAATATTGCAAGGTAATGATTACATTTGACTATTTATACCATATACATGAAAAATACATTCAAAAAATGCATTCTAATGGTTATTATATCAAGCAATTGGCCATATCCTACCAAAGATCATAACATCCTTGAATGGATGAGTGTTTATGGAATACAATCTTAGGAAGGAGCCTTGTTAGTCTAAGTTTTCAATTCTTTACTTGGTATGGTGAATCATGCTTTCATTAGTGCAAAATTATATATTGGAATTGCTCAAATCACAACACCATAATGGTTGCATGGTCAATATAACATTGACCTCATGAACCCAACATTCAAGATTACAAAAATATGTAACAAGTAAAATTTGTTAATCATATTGGTGGTTGTTATTTAGAAGTTGTAAAAGGCACACATGATTGTGTGACAAGAAATGTACCTTAGGTCCAATGTAAACACCATTCTTCATTTCTGCCAAACCAAGTGGGTGACCTTGTGAGTTTATGAAAGCACAATTTATCAAATGACCCCAACAAGATGAATGAAACCTTTTTTTCATTTAAGACCATTTTTTCGAACATTCTTTGGCTAATTCTTTTATGAACTTGTCCTTCTTGTGTAGCCAAATTATTTCAATACAATTTGATGAAGGAAGTAAAATTGGTGACACGACGAAGACAAGTGAAGATTGTAAGATATTACTTACCTACTATGTCAGCCTTTGTATCTCGATACATAGGTTTACTTGGAGGGATTGAAGAATTTGGTTGATTAATGGTATAATGACTTGTGTAATGGTTAATACCCAAGAAGTCCATTGTCCCTTTGATAGCCTTTGATTCACTAGGTGAAAGGCATGGTAAAAGGTCCCCAAGTTGCTCTTGCATGATTGTTGGGTATTTTCCAAAATATATGGGATCCAATATCCTACAAAATTTTCCATGTTGCATCATTCATATACTTTACATCTATTATCATTTGAGTTGTTTAAGGTGCATATCCTTAAACTGCAAACTAGACATCTAATCCTAAGTATTAAATAATGCACCATTGATTAATAAATATTAAAATCTATGCATTTTACAATAATGGTACATAATACATACACAATTGGAGGTTTTGTCATTCTAATCTTTTTCAGAAAACTAGAATTAGAGTTTCTTTGATTTTTGAAAATTGAAACAAAACTAGAACCAAAGGTTTTTAACAAAATCACGTAATTGCATATGCATCAGTACACGAGTACATACCATTGCACTTGGAACATTTGCATTCGTTCAATAGCGTCAATATCTTCTTGAGAATTTGAATGGGGTTCATACCATTGTGCATTCAAAATGATCCCAATTACACCACCTTGGTTGGCCTGTATTGCAAAAAAAATTATAATACTTTTGTTATCAATCATACACTTTCTGAAGGACATTGTGTGAACATCTTTGATTTGATAGGGAATTGAAGTTTTCAATGTGAGCACCAAATTATTTGATTTCATTCATTAAGCTTTTGTTTGATAGATAATGTGTTTAAAGACCAATTGTATTATTCATTTGCAACATGTATTGACAAATTCATTAGAAAAACAAGCGTGAACTAACCTGAAATTTTGATTTGTAGACTTGAAAAGTGGCAGCATGAGAAAGGAGCATGTGATGCATAGTGATGTATGGCCATGACATGTTATTCATTCCAAGTTTACAATTCCCCACCACACAACCATAGTTGTTGTACTTATACGCAAACATATGGGGTTCATTAAAGGTAGCCCAATTTTTCACACGATCTCCAAATGTTGCAAAACATGTCTCAGCATACACCACAAACAAAGGCCTAGAAAGGGCATTAATATCCATTAATTTAACTTTGATTAGTCCAATAATTTATCATTCAAAATCCTTCAACGTACTTTGAAAATCAATACTTCATGGAATGTGTCAACTCTCAAGATTTGGTAACTCTTTCAAAAACTATCTATTTTTTATCAAGATCAACTTGTGGCATGCAAATACAATGAACCCTTTGATCATAGTTGCTTGCAATTTTGTGTGTAAAAAAAAATGTTATTCACAAAAACCAAGGTTGAAAACTTAAGTATATCAAGGTTCAAGGATTAAGGTTTTCAAAAGTTAAAAAAGATCACTCACACAATCAAAGGGCTCCTCCAACCACCAAATGAGTCTTGAAGTGCTTGTGGTAGGTCTAAATGGAAAAGTGTCACATATGGTTGTATTCCTATCCATGACCCATGTAGTAAGCTTAAAACAAGCCCATCCTTAAACCCCAAGACTTTTAAACATTTGAACCAAATATTAGGTAGGAGGCCTGATAGAGATGTACCATTTTCAATGAGTGCGTCAATGAGACGATTATAATATGCAATTCCTTCCTTATTTGCAATTGGTCCTTTGCCATCTAACAACACCAAAATGGAGATAGTAAGAGGAAGAAAGGAGAAAATTTATGTCCTTAAGCATTACTAAGAAAGGAAATCTAGCGCAATTAGGACAAATAACCTTGAAATAAAAGTGGGCACTAAAGGGATTGTGTACAAAATTCTTGCACTTCAAATTCCAAGCATCTTTAATAAATACCTGGAAAGATGCGAGACCAAGCGATGGAGAAGCGGTAAGCATCTACACCAAGTCGCACCAAGAGTTCTACATCCTCCTATGTTGCAAACCCCCAACACAAAAAAACTATTCTTTAACACAAAAAATGAACTTGATTTGGGCTTGTAACAAATAACCAACTTCATTTGAACGCCTACTACACAAACTCATGTGACAATTGATGATTCCCAATTTCATTGCATAGAATTCAGCTCTTTTTGTATACAGTACCTACCATTGGAATCAAACACCAATATCTTCAACTTACCAAGAAATCCATGTCACATATCTAAACTCATAAATGAATGTAGACAAATTTAACTAAGACCTATTCTCAACCCGTTTAGGTAACAATCTACAAAGCTTAAGTGTCAATATGAATAGGTTATCTTGTGTGAGAAGAGCTTGCTAAGCAGCTCAGGGATCAAAATCAAAGCAATTGCCATATAATTGTGGCGAAAATACTTTGGAAACATATTTTTTTTGCGAATTTACCTTATATCGGTGATATTGATCAGTGGTGACATCGCCAGTACTATTGTCTGCAATTGCTCCTGTTTTACATTACACCAAAAACCAACTAGTCTGATCCTGGATCAAAAATTCATTCCAAGGGTTTTTGCATAATGTGAGAACTATGAACATGAACCATCTCCTTGCTTTTGAGTGGTGACAAGATTACACACATGTATTGAAAAATGGGTGCCAAAGTTTTGAAGTTTGTGACATGGTTTCAATGGGATGTTTAAAGTACCTGGTATGTGAGAAACAGTGTCCCATATAGTTGGGCCTCGACCTCCCTCTTTCACTGCACCTTCAAACTGCACAGTTGAAAAAAGATTGTGAGACTGGTTGAAAACTTCGTGTACAAGTGCAACATCCAAAGTTCAAACTGCATAGCGGAAAGAAAAACACATAACCCAATTTGGAAAATTGCTTTAAACCATTGTTTCAATGATTTAAAAAAAAAAATCCCAAATTCCAAAAGAAATCTCCCATATCCCCAGGAGGCAGTTAAGAAATGTAATACGAGTCCAAATGATCAAACATTGGATTGGAAAAACTCCAATCAACAAAAGTGTCTTGGGCCCATATTCTACTTCATCCCCTTGAGAAGGATTAATCCAATTTGGACCCACCACTTTATCCCCTTTGAAAATGATTCATCCAAATGCAGGCAGGAGGAAGAAATCAAGTGATTTGCAGAGCACCCAAATCTTAAATTAAGTGACGTGTAGATCATGAATCAAAGGAAGATCTATATATATATATATTAAGAGGAGTGAGGATATATTGCTGCCTGGTAGGAAGATGAAGCAGTGCCAAACACAAAACCATTTGGAAAGTCATTTCTGTGGAGAGACTCTGCTGTTGTAGTAGCACTAGGTGACGTCCTCTGCAAATACATGAGCTCCGTATTCTCCTCCTCTGATCCGATGTCAAGACTTTCTGCTGGCTGGCTGCCGACCTCCGATGTTCTTATGGCTCCTATACTACTACTACTACTACTACCCATTACAGCCATGCTTATACTAAGTATAAGTACCGCCATTATTGCCCACAAGAGCAGCAGCTTCTTCTTCCACACCATGCTAGCCATGTCTACTTAGAGCCTGAGCACCAGATTCTCTTCTTCCAATGTTATGGACCTTTCTTCTCTTCTCTTCTCTTCTCTTC
>Ga0116229_10005662_pt1 | contig 20259 bp, 12 predicted proteins | sample S1TSphgellanicum_3_FD_87313 | JGI IMG/M metagenome (GOLD analysis project Ga0116229, IMG submission 87313) | Host-associated microbial communities from peat moss isolated from Minnesota, USA - S1T2_Fc - Sphagnum magellanicum MG | ecosystem: Host-associated > Plants > Peat moss > Unclassified... | reverse complement strand
TATGACTCCAACATCATCAATTACACTTGTAAAAGCCTAAACAAAAGGAGCAACATGAAAAAAGTTCGTAAGACCATAATGAAAAGGACTTTGCAAAATATCATTCCCCCATAACTAATTTTTCTTCTCTCCTACCTATGTCACAACCTTAGCCTTAGGTTTGCGATTAAAGCAAAGGCTTGCGAATGTGCGAGCCAAAAGTGAAGCGGAGTCACATTTTCATACTCTCAGGAATGCAAGAAAGTGTGAGGGAATGAACCCCCACACTCCCAAGTGAACTCCCACATTGGAAGTTGGAATCCTAATGGACTTCCAAATTTTCAAAGGGCCATTGTAGGGTTCAAAACTCATTAGATTGAAAAGTTCCTTGTATCATTAGAAATCTCTTGGAACTTAGATGTTTAAAATGGGTTCGCATGATCCATTTGGATACTTAAAACATAAGTTATGGCCAAAAGAAAGGTCGGGAATCAGAGTGCCACTTTGACTTTCGACCACTAAAAGTCGATAATCACCCCAATTTATTTGCGTGAAGGGGTTGTGCCACATACCATTGAAAAGATCTTGATAGGGATTATAACTTTGCTTTACACCTCATCTCGATCAGAGGTTTTCAGAAGAAATTATAGGCCTCCAAAGTTGTGGAAATCCTAATTTCGGGTAATTCGGGACTCTAATTTGGGAGTCCTGGGACAAAATGACATTTGGGTGCTGGCCCCATGGTCAAGCACAGAGAATACTATAAGGGGGAAGGTGGTGGCTTCCCCCAAGTTTGAACCATGGTGAGTCTTGTGAGTTCGTGTTTGCCTGTGGCTCGTCTATGCACCAAAAATGTTTTAACTATGCACTAACTAACTTGTTATTTGATTTGTGCAGGTCTGTGTGAATAATTGACTTGCTTGTCACTTTTCCTAATCTTCATCCCGAAGCTTCAGCATGCCCTTCTACCCCCAAAGTGCTACGAATTAAGGAGCGTGCCCTAACTCATTCTCTTTTCATTGTTTTCAACTTTGGATTTGTAGTTGAATCCATCAAGGAATCTAGAGGTGTGTCAACCTATCTCCTTTTTTTTTTTTGCTTCCCATTTAACTTCCCCCCCCCCTTTTTTTTTGGTTTATTATTCTTAGGTTTTCATGTCAGTAATCTTAGGCCACCACCTTTGATTAGACTTTCAAACCCAAAAAAAACTTCAAAATTTTTTTTTTACATTATATAATCACATTTGACTTTCTAATGTTTGTCAAATTATTAAATTTATACACCCTTTGTTCCTTTATCAAATGTAAAAAAAAATTCAAGAATTTATTAAAGAGTTTCAATACCATTTTTTTTCCACTGTTTGAGTTGATTTTTCATAATGAAAGATGCGCCTTTACTAATAATCAATCAAATTGAAAATGAAACATTTTTTCTCCTTTTATTTACAAGTGAAAATGATTAAAGCTTTTTACAACGGTTTTGAAATGAATTTTAATTTTAATGTTGGCCAATTTTTATTTTTAACAAAAATCATTGGGTACAAGTATAATTTTTTTGTAGATTAGAAGATATTTTTCTTTTAAATATAAAGATTATTTTCAAAAATTAAAACTTGTGGGTTTTTGGGCCAAATTGGTTTCTTTAACAACAATGTCAAGTCCAATGGGTCCACCCCTTATAAAAACTTATGGTTTTGAATCCAAGATAGAGCTAATTTTAAATGTGGGGATAGTTTTGAAGTCATTTCACTTGCAAAAACAACCAAGTTGTGTAATCAACATGTCCAATTTTTTTTCAATCATTTTTTCTTGGGATAAATGGTGTGTAGTTTATGGTTACCAAAAGCCTTTTTAATGAATTTTTAATAAAATAAAACATTTAGACTTAACCCCCAACCTCCTAGGAGAAATGAAAGTTTTTAGAATGTAATATGAATTGGTGGTTAACTATTGGTATTCACCAAAATCACATTTTAATAAGCTTTGGATATTCTTCCAATATGGAGCATTTGGGCATGTTGAAAAACTTTAGATTATGGTAATATTTTTTATAAGTTTAAGTTTAATCAACCTTAGTTTTTTTTAAGTTAAGTCTAATTCTTGGAAATTTTTATTAACTTGGAGGGAATCTTGTCCCATGTGAACCCATTGGGTCTAGTTTTTATACCCAACATAGTTGGAAATCTTGAGCATGTCAACATTGGTATGAAGCAAGATTCTTGGTTGAGCATGAAAAGACATGTAGTTGTCAACTCATGGCACACATTGGTTAGCTATCACTAACCAACCTAAAAGGTATCAAGTTAGTCCAAAATGGACATAATACCTTACTTGCCTAATATGTTTGGTTTGAAGACTTGGGAATAACCTTATTGGTAGGTTATTGCTTTTAGGGAATTGAATACCCTACCTAGATTCTTACATTTGGCACCCTGACATGTTATGCCTAAACCCAAAACCCTAATTTTTTCCAATTATCAACTCTCCTTTTGCTTCATAATTCACAAGTGTTCCATTTTTAGTTATGTTTTTGCTTTGAAAACAAAGAGTGTGCATGAGATTTAAACATTTTTGTTATGGAGACTTACTTCAATTTGAACCACATGTTTAATGAATTGTACATCAAAGGTTAAACACAATTGAAGTTGTTGATGGGAATAAGAAATCCTAGTACATGCAAATGTGTTCAATGTTTAACTTTTCTTTGTTTTTTTATAGTGTGTTTCCTTCTAAATAAAAGGTGATTTGTTCACAATTCTTAGTCCTTTTAGTGATCTATTTCATTTGTGCATTTTAAGGTTATGATTGTGAGTTGTGAATTTTAATCATTTTTCCTAAATGTGAAGTTGTGTTTCAAACGTCTTTAAAAACATTCATTTCAACAAATTAACACAAATTTTCAACTTTTTGTTTTTTCCCCTAACTACTATTACCCATTCCAACACATTTTAGAAGATGCACCATCACCACAACTCTCAATATTTTCAACATTCAATTTCATTTGCATGCATTATGTGTAAAGTTTAGGGTTGTGAGTTTTGACATTGTCTTTAGAGTGTGAACTTGTATTCCATGTGTGTTTCAAAACATTTATCCTATAACATACGAAATTTAAACCATTTCCTTTCTCCCTTAATTGTTATTGTCCATTTCAAAACATTTTGAAAAACACACAATCTTTTGCATGAATTATGTTTAAAATTTAAGGTTGTGAGTTTTGGTATTGTCTCTTGAATGTGATTTTGTGTTTTGAGTTTGTTTTGGGACATTCATATAGATAACACACAAATTTTCCATTTTCAACTCTCTCCCCTTTGTCGTTGTTATCCATTTCGATGCATATTTAAAGACACCCATCACCATAATTCTTTTGTTTTCTCCCCTTTGTTGTTTTTATTAAGTTTAGGGTTGTAAACATGTTGAAAGTTAGAACTATAGATTCTCATTTTAAGCTCCTTTTTATGACAAGTTTTTTAACTTTCTTGATGATATGGCAATGAGGTTTGAAGTTTCAAGATTTTGACATGAATATGCATTAGTTCAAATTGAAAGTATTATAAATGGTGATGTAAACATATAGAGGGCATGGGAGTTGTTGCTTCTTCAATTAAAGTGGAACTAGAAGGCATTGGTCTTTCATAATAGGTTGTTATTACCTTGGTCTTTTTTTGTGGTCAATGATGGTAGTTATATATCTCCAAGAAACACCCAAATGTTGCAAGGTATGTCATTCTATCTCCCAAGCTCATAGTTCAAGTAACACAAAAAAAAAAGAGGTATTGTGACTTATAACTTCAAGGGTTTCCATTGTGGTCTTTGGTTTTCAACATTTTATTTTATGTTTTATGGCACAAATGGGTAAAATGTTGTTATGTTTGGTTGTAGAAAAAATTCACTATGCATTTTGTAACCTTCTTGTAAGTTGATCATAATTTGTATTATATACATTTAAATTAGACATGCATGGATGCAAAATGGAAAAATGATGAAAACTAAAAGAACTTTAGCAAAAGTGAAGATGTCAAGGGTCATGTCATAATTGGGGAAAGTGTGAGTTTGGGCATTGTTTCTTTTGTCAAGAAGTGTGCAAGGGTTGAGAATTTTGCAAAAACATCAAAATATTATGGGACATTTGTGCATTCATGCAAAACTTGATAAATATTGTGAGGTTGTGAAAAGGCTTAAGCAAAAGTGAGGAATTTAATGGGCATCATGTAATTTGGGGAAAATGTAGATACATGTACATGGTGGGTGTCCTTTCTATATCAATAAAGAACAAAATTTACCAAAATGTTGAATGTTGGGTGTTGTATCAATAAATGCAAAAGGTCAAGAAATTTACAAAAATACAAAAAAAATTATGGGAGATTGTGCATTTAGGTGTAAACTTGATGGGGATTATGGAGGCTTGTCATGAAAAGGTTTGTGAGAAATGTTGAGCATGTGGTAGGCACGTTAATTATGGGAACATTGAGAAGTTTGTGATTTTGGTAATTTGGAAGGGGCATTGTTTGGGGATTGCATGGTATTTGTTGCTAAGAAGAAGAGAGTTAACTTTGAGAAAGTTGAAAAATGTGTTGTCTCCAAGAAAAATTGTTCATTAAAAGAGGGTTCATGAATGTCACCTGATCCCCATAAACATATGTTTCCTTATTCTTTATAGGTAGCACAAGTCTATTATGGCTTTGTGCATGTTCAATCATCTTAAATCAATGAATACTTTGGCTATTAACCTTGTTTGCGTAAGGAAAATTGTGATTCCTTATTATTGGGTCCTATGAGTTCATGTTATGATTTATTAATTAAATGATTACTATAAAAGACCTTTGCTTTTGGATTATAATGATGTGGTATTTGAAACCAAAAGAAAACAACTTCAAGGATTTCAAAACATTGTCATATGACAAAGAAAACCAAAATTGGCTTTGGTTTTGTTTAAATGACCTACCTAGTTCTTGGGTTGGGTATTTGAAACTTGAACCTTTTGTATGTTGAGTGGGTATTTCCAAAAAAATATAACAAATTAATGTCCAACTAATATTACTTCATTTAATTTTTTTTGATATTAGGTAGATATCCAAATTTGGAAAAATTAGTTATTAGATACCCTATGTGTAACAAAAAAAATAAAAAATTCCCATTTGCATGTTATTGAAAATTTGTAAGAATTGCCAACACTAGTACAAATTGGGGGTAGGGGTTTGGTAAATTTTGAAGTTATGAATATTATTTTATTCTTCAACAAATACCATGTTTACAATATCTCATTATTTTTTTACAAATGAAAATATTTTGAATTGGTCTTAGATCCAATTTTTTCAAATTGTAATTAATTCCTAATTTGCAAGGCAAAAAAAAAAAAGAAAAAAGGAAGAAACTTCTTGCCTAAAAAAAATCATGTTATGTATGCATTTAACAAATCTAGGAGATCAAATGGATTTTTTCTTAGGGAATTATTCCATAATATATAAATAATGTTAGTAAGTTACAAATTACAAGACAAAAATCAAGGCTCAAGTGTTGGCCAGTTGAAAAAAAACCCTAACCCTACTAATAAAAAATTAACAAATATACATTTGGGTTTTCAACTAAGGTTTTGACTAATGACCTTGATTGATTTTAATGCTTGGTTGGGAAGGTCTTGAATACAATGGGGTGAGCTATTGACCTTGCTTGAGTTTTGCATTTCTTATGTATTAACCACTAACAAAATTTTCAAATTTTCATGTTTGATTATTTATAAACATGTATACTTGCTTTGATACCTAATGGGGCTTTGGTGTCTAATTTCATATTCACCCAACATTGGTTAATACGAACGTTGTGAAATTATTTTATTTTCTTAATAACCCTTGGTATTGGGTTTATCAAAATTTCAAAATAAAAAACCTTCAAGTTTTAGGTTTTTGAAAATTTTCAAAATCAAATAACCTTCAATTGTGGGTTTTTGAATTTTTTTAATGAACCAATGAGTTTTATGAAAAATTGGCTAAAGTTCAACAATTAATATGATTTTTGAGAACCACTAGTCAAGTGTTAGAACTGGTCATTTCATATTTAGGAAATTGCAAGTCGAGGGTATACATATACACAACCCTTACCCACCAGTTTTGGGCTCCAAAAAGAAAGAAAATTTAAATCCTACTTGGTCCATAAGTGGCCACCATGGTTAGTTATTTGACATGAATATTATGGGAAAAAAATTTATTGGCGAAATTTTGCCAAAATGTGTTATATATTGGTTGCTATAGTAGGCCATTTTTGGAAATTCTAATAACTTGATTATTGTTCCTCCTTTTTGTGTTTTTTGGGAGTTTGAAATAAACGTGAAGAAGGTTGGAATCATGTCGAAGTAATGAGGAGAAGCTAGGAAACAATGTGTTTTTGGTGAGGAGAAAAACGGAGGTTGCATCACAATTGGTCAAGGAGGACAAAAGGGATGGATAAGAGACATGGTGAAAGAGAGTAAAAAATAGGAAGGAGTACACAAGGGAGATGGTGAGGTGGGGGGGAAGAATTTTGAGGTTTTAGGAATGAGACTATGGAAGGATTCATAGACTAAACCTAGACTTGGTATTTTAAATTTTAAAACAAATAATAAAGAAAAAGGGAGGACGGTGTTGTGGGAGTGTGGTGCAAAGTAGGAATTAAATTTTATGTTGTGTGTTTCTAAAAGTTGTAAGGAAGGAACTTGGAGAAGAAGTTTGATACTTAATTTTAGTTAACCCTTGGTGAAGGTGAGATTTGGAAGAAGAATATAGGTAAATTAGAGAGAAGGAAGTGACAAGAAAAAGAGGGGAAAAAAAAAAGGTTTCTTACGAGTTTTGTTGTTGAGGTGCAAATGAATAAGCTAGGAAAGGTTTGGAAGAATGGATTATATCATGGAGGGAGAGAGAGGGTGGAAGTAAGGAGGAAAAATAATTTAAACAAACTAGTCTTAGTACAACTTGTTAATACAAATCCACAAAATATATCCATTGTGTAATTTTTCAAGGGGTAGAACGAACGGACCCCAAGTCTTAAGTAGATAAGTTCTTGAGGGATGGCTGCAAAGATGTCTGCAAATTCCCCCTGTCTCTGGGCCTCCTTTCACCCCTAACCCCTCTTTTAGTGGTATCCGTAAAGTAAGGAAATTTTATTAAATCTCAGTATGAAATGCTGAAACTCAAGTACGACGAAATGCTGAATCTCAGCATTTAACGCACAAAGTTCGAGAGGAATTATAGTAGCTGTACAGGTAGGAGCAGTGAAAATCTATGTAGCAGCAAGTGGAGGCGCTCAGGAAAAAAGAAAGACAGAGTGAAACTCAGCAGGAACCATCAAAATTGACGGTTTTCTGAGTTTCACCCCACCCCACCATTGAATGCTAATGTACTTTTTTGCAGGTTTTAAAAAAAAAATCTCACTCGGTGTATGACCAAACTCTGGGTACTGGTGCTGTCTTTTCCTGACTTTACGCAATATCTCTATTTTATGTGGTTTTTATTTTGCTTAACAAAAATGTGAATAAAAAATGAAGTGATTTTTGATGTTTTCAATCGCCAAAAGTGATGAAAAAAAAAAGGGGTAAAAATCACCATAAATTCATATTGGGTTTTTAGTGTGTAGCCTAAAATATTGACGATTAAAGATTTTGTACTTCATATCTGGTATATAGCCAGATTTGGCTAAATCTTTCTATGGATGATCATCACTTTTTTTACATCTTCTTATGGATGATTGTCACCTTGGCGATCATCCACTTTGGCTTTTTTTTAAAAAAAAAATGACCGGACCGCATACTATCCCATCTTGCACGGTGTGCTGGTGGGTGCTCGAGGACATCTCCAAATTATTTTTTGGAAGTCTCAAATGCACTGACAACAAGTCCTTGCCACAAAGTCACAGTTTTTTTTTGGGCATTCCAAAATATGCCAGAAAAATGGAAGGCAAGGAAAGCATGTAAGCATGGGCACAGGTATAGCCATTTCAAAAGGATGAATGAACTTTCCTGGAATGAGACATGGGCTATCATTCATTCATATTGGATGAAACCCCCTGGAGCATCACCCTGGGTGTGTGGGGGGTGGCATCTGGGGGTACCCAAGGACCTCATTTAATAATACCCCATTCCTTGGCTACCTATTGAGTTTTCTATTAATTAGTAGGGATTTGATTTTTGATTTTGATTTTTTTTTGAAGTTTTAAAAAAAAGCTCATGGGCTTCTTTGATTGGTCAATGACAAAAAATTGTGATGAAATTGTGGGCAATCAAAAAATAGAAACCATCCTTTATCGGGCCTAGTTCGACACTAATTAGATCATTTTCAGAAATGCCAAAAGATTCAAAAATAAAATAAAATTTTAGAAATATTTTTTTTTCCAAAAGAAAAATTAAGAATCCAATGGAAAATTTTGAGGAAATGGAAATCCTCCAAAAATTAATTAATTAATTAATTATTCAACATACATGTGTCAAAGTGGCCACCTTATTACTACTCCGATGGTTATCATATTGGCCTCCACTCATGGAGGTCCTCCTCCATAGTCGGAAATCGAATATGACTCAGCTCGGGATTAACTGAAACTGACTTACCATGGTTGACCTTGGTAACCCTATCCTGGAAACCCTCCAACCTTCCCCCTTACCATGGTAGAGGGTTCCCTAGGGTTACCAACATGAACCTTACCATGGTAGGGTTCCCTAGGGTTACCAATGTGTTGAAACCTTACCATGGTAGGGTTCCCTTGGTAATAGGTAGCTCAGGTATGTAACGTGGGTAAGCATCCTAGGTAAGTAGGTAAGGAATGTAAGTGATTGCTGTGTAAGTAGGTGCGTATGTTTAATGCATTTGGTAGCTTACTAGGTAGGTAGGTAGGTAGGTAGATGCATGTGGATGGTCGGAACGTAACTAACTACAATGGTTAACCGTGGGACATCAAAAGAAAGACTAAAACCAGTGCTAACTGGAGGAGGGTTTAATCATCATGGGTTAAGTTAATCATAGGTTCCAATCTAGGTTACCTGAAATGGGAGCAAAATTGGGTCTGATTTTTAGAACTAGAGCGAGACCGCAACTCCTCAATTCCATTTTTTGTATGGAATGTGAACCCGAAGGTTCTTCAATAATAGTCAAGAACTAGCCAACGACACTCCTATTGACCATTGTTCGTCGTCAACAACATGTGTTTTTTTGGGCCTTCCATGCTTACGCACTTCTAAAAGCACACACACAAACGCCTCGCCCCCGCCCGCCCTCATCCTCCAATAGCCTACCCAAATGGATTGGGAATTTTTGATTGGAATCACAATGGGAAGAAGAAAAAAGAAGACGAAGAAGAAGAAGAAGAAGAAGAAGAATTTATTATATTCCTAGGGTTAAGGATTTTTCATTGATGAGGAAAAAAAGCCATTTGGGTGAGTAAAAATTTGGGGGTGAGCATGAGGAGACTACTACTACTACTACTACTACTACTAACCTAGCTAGCCTATTTTTGATATGAGAAAATAATGATTTAAAAAAAAATAAAAATGTGAAAAAAAAAATCCTTAGAAGATATTAATGAAAAGGTTGGGAACAAGACAAGACTGAAACAAAAAATTTAAAATTTAAAAAAAAATTTAAAAAAAAAGAAAAAAAAGCTCATGAAACAAATTTAGGTTAAAATGGATTTGGAAAAAAAGGGTTGATCCAAAGAAAGCACAAAAGATGGATGGGAAGATATTACTGCATATCTTTCTTCTTTACAGAATAGGCAGTCGGTATGAGAAGATGGGACTCTTTTCAGATCTGTCTTTTTGATGTTGTTGTTGTTGTTGTTGTTGTGTCAGAGACAGATGATGCCCAACAAATCAATAGTTTAAATTTAACTTCGTTTCTTTGTTTTGTCTGTTGCATTTGATGGGAGCTTTCTGAACTGGGTTTGTTGACCCCGCATGTTGTTGCAGCTCTGATGATGATGATGATGATGAGGAGGAGGAGGGTGGTGTTGTAGGGGAAGTCTGACCCCCACCCCCCAAAAGAAAAAAGAGAAAAAGGTAACAACAAGAGGAGGAGGGATAGGGAGCAGGAAGAGGAAGAGGAAAATGAGGAGGAGGAGGAGGTCAACTTGATTGAGGAGGTTTTGAAACTCAAATCAGTTCCATTTTTGTTGTGTGATCTGTTATTGTTGTTGTAGGTTTTGGGGGGTTTTGGAGAAGTTGAAATAGATAGTGTTGAGGTTTTTGACAAGGTGTCCTTGCTTTGCTTCAAAGTGGGTTTTTGTTGGGTGAGTGGTTGGGTGAGTTGGGTTTGAACTGCTGCTGCTTCTTCTTCTTCTTCATCTTCTTCTTCTCTTGGACTACTACTACTACTACTACTACTGATAGGTGTTTTTCTTCTCCTGGACTTTGTGAAAAAGGTTTGGTGGGTAGTATGTATGGGAAAGCATTTTTGGGAGCAATCAATCCAAGTGTTTACAGTAAGCTTTAGGAATTGAGCTTTTCTTCTATGTTTTTGTTTACTTGGGTTGTTCTGTTTCCAGCTCCTTGGCCAAGTGGGTGGGTTTGAATCTTCTGTTGCTATCTTGTGGAGTCTTGTAAGAATTTTCTGGCAATCCTATCAGCTTTGGTAGAGTTGGATGTGGTGGAAAGTTGTGTCAGTTCACATGTTTTTGAGTTTTGTAGATTGAAGCTTTTTGTTTTGGTCAAGCTTCAGAAGTGAGTATTTTTGTGTGAATCTCACCAAGTTGTGAAGAAAGTGTTTGGGTTGATTTCCAAGATCTGTAGAAGCCCCCCCCCCCCCACTTCCCCTGAAGCATGTTGAGTTTTGGCCTAACTTCGAATCTTGTCACTGTTCAAACGTCTTCTTCTTCTTCCTGGACTTCTCTCACACATCACTGATCTTAGCAAGTACCCCAAACAAGAAAGGGAGGAGCAGCTTCAAGCTTTGGCAGTTTCAGATTTCTTTGGCTATGAGGCTGAGCTTGGAGGAGAAAAGGATAGCACACACCTTGTGGTTAAGGTATTTTGTGATGCTCTCCTCTTCTGAATTGCTTTGCAACAGAATGACACAGAGAGACACAGAGGGGGTGGGGGGTTGAAGAGGGTGGGTGCATTTTTTGTGGCTTTCAATGGATACACAGATGTCTCATGTTGTGGCAATCTGAGCATGAAGAGGGAGATGTCCGAAGGCAGTGTTATTTAGAGCTCCAAGGCATCTATCTCCTGCTGGTATTGCTTGAACTTGCTGTCTGTGGACTATGGTTTAGTGTGTGTGACTGAGACTTTGAGCTCCAGTGCATGAGGGATTTTGTTCCTTTATGTTTCTGACATCACTTTTGTATGTGGTTGCTTCCAGGGAGTTCAAGAAAGCTTGAGAGGGATAAAAGAAGGTTCTTTCTTGGAGACAATTGCAAGCCTACAGACTTTAGAGCCTTCTGTCATCAGGCTTTTTTGCTGTGTTTGAGGAGCAGGAGAAGGAGGAGACTCAGAAAGTTTGAGGACAGAAAATAAGACTTTGAAATCAAAATCAGTATGGCTGCTGCATGCTTGCCAAAAGCTTTGTCCTCAGTCATGCTGATTATACTCATACTGGTGGTTATGTTCTCCAAGGTACAAGGAGGACAACCCAGACAAGTAACAATCAACACCATGACAACAACAAACAAACTCTCACCTGAAGTCTTGTACACAACCCAAGAAGTTCCCCCTATTGCTGCTGCACAATCCCAGATTCCAAAGCTTGCAAGATCCGGCAGCATGGGGACTGATATTTCAACAACATTAGTCAGTGTTGCAATTGTGTTTATAGTGGGTCTCTCAACAAGCTTCTGGTGGAAATTTTCAAAGAAGGTGGAGCCTCCTCCTCCTCCACAGCAGGAGCAACCTCTCCATCGATCAGATTCAGAATCTGGCAGCAGCCATGGAACCCCCCAGAAGATGATGACAATGATGAGGAGTCCAACAGATGTGCAGGTGGGGCCTCTCAGAAAGTTCACACTTCAGGAAATTCTCACCATGACAAACTCGTTTGAAGTAGTCTTGGGGAAGGGTGGCCAGGGCACTGTGTATGAAGGCTCTCTCCCAGGTTCAGAACCGCAGCAAAAAGCTGCAGTGAAAAAGCTCGACAGGGACAAAGCTTTGGATGGGGTGTCGACCAACAGATCTGAGGATATGAAGAACCAAGATGCAACTGAGAAGGAATTCTGGAGTGAACTCCGCAGCATCTCCAAGCTCCACCATAGTAATATTGTGGCATTGCTTGGCTATTGCATTGAAGGTGAAAATCTTTTTCTCATCTACGAGTTTATGGAGAATGGCTCACTGCAACAGCACCTGCATGGAACAAAGAGTGAGGACTCCACTGAGTCCACTGGGCATTTCTTGGACTGGCACCAGAGAATGCAAGTGGCATTGGATGTTGCACAGGGGCTGGAGTATCTCCACAACTATGCAAAGCCGACTCTTGTCCACCGTGACATTAAGCCAAGCAACATTCTGTTCGATGCTGGCATGCATGCTAAAATTGCAGACTTTGGGCTCAGCAAGACGCAGACTTTGGATATCACAACCACTGTGCACCTCAAGGGCACTCCAGGGTATGTTGATCCTGTGTACTATGCAACAGGACAAGCCAGTGAGAAGAATGATGTATACAGTTATGGGGTGGTGCTCCTTGAGCTTGTGACAGGCAGGAGAGCCATTGAGAGAACAACAAGCTTAGTGACCTGGTGCAGAGAATTTCAGTACAGTGATCCAGACTTGGGGCCGTTACTTCTACCCAAAATGGTGGATGATAAGCTCAAGCCATGCAGTGAGTCAATGCAGCAGCAGCTACTGGCAGTTGTGCAACTGGCCATGGCCTGTGTTGATGATAACCCAGATCGACGACCCAACATGAAGGAGGTTGTGAAAAAGCTTTACATTGCAGATTGTGAAGAGCCGTCAAGCCCTGAAATTGGCAATGAGGTAAGTTGAGAACTATCCATCCTCAATTGGAGATTGAAGGCTAGTGATGAACATGATGAAATTGAAGTCCCTTGTCAGTCAATCTGAACCCTTACAATGAATGCATCACGTAGCTAGCATGATCAAGGATTGCAACACAGCACAGGCACCGATCAGGCTGGAGTGATGAAAATGTGAATGGAATAATGTGTTTTACAGTGTCACTTGAGTAACAATGGAAGAACATCAAATCATGCAAATGGGAGTTCTGCAGCACTGACATACTCTCGAGCAAACTCTAGCAATGGGTATGATTGAGACACTCAAACTTTGATTGAAGTCAGATTTTCCATTATTTTCTTCTATTGTCATCACAGGTTAACATACTGTCATTGCATATGTTAACTGCAGTTTCAGAAACTGTTTTGTTTCAGGTCCAATGTTGAGAAGAGCTTGTAGATAGCTTGTCTGAGGCTTACAATGTTTGATATAGAAAAGCAGAAATTGTGAAGAATGACTCTGAGGCTGTTATCCCCATCTACATTTATTCCCGAACATTGCATGTGCCAGCTCTTGGTTTCCTACTGAATGCTTTTTTTGGGGGTTCTGGCACTCTTTGTCTCAGGTGGTCACGCTATGAAATCACAGAAACTTCTATTATCATCAAGTACACATTCCAGAACAAGAAGATAGCAGTTAGATGCAAGATTTGGCCAACAATTAAAACCCTCGGCATGAACAAAATTGAGGCGACATTGGATAATGCACTTATGTGGAAAAAGGGTCTATGGATTTACAATGCCAACAGCAGTAGGGAGTTCACTGTGGATGAGGTTAAGCTTCAAGCTGAATGGCAGGTTGGTCTGAGGTTCCGCCGGCATTTACTGAAGGAAGGTGATCCTAGGCGAAGTCAAGGTCCATTCTGTGTTGAGTATTTGGCCCTGAAGGATGAAGATGGAAACCCCTTAATTGAGTACCATGGTGATAGATCACCACTTCCTCCCCCTCATGTAAGTGCTTCTCAGCATCTGAAAGTATTAATATACTAGAGAATGTGTTGTACAAGATCAACGTTGTAGCAAACTACAGGCTATTTGCTTTGTGAAGGGTGTCAGATTTAATCGAGGTGGGACAATTGTGCTTCTGACTGTTTTGTTTTTCATATGCCTAAGTTTAGATGTCATAGTCTGTTAGCCATTCGCCAACAAGTTCAAAGATGACATCATGTTTTTGCAGGGAGAATCCTCATTGGGGTCCTTTACAACTATCCCCTTCCAGCGACGAAGATCCTCACTGATGCAAGATGGTTCACATGTAAGAAAATCCAGAATGGCTATAACGAATTATTCTGCTATTCAATGACCTAATTTGACATGCCTGTAATACCTGAATTTGTTTTGGCTCTATGGGCTGCCTAGTGCCTCCTATAGCTTGTCACCTTGCTTTGAAGTTTATCTTCACTGTGGTATCTTTGAGGGCAAATCTTTGATGGCATTGAGCTGAGGGATGACCTATTATGGATCTGGCTTGCAAAGTAAGGTGGTCACATTCGTAGCCACTTGAAGAGAAACTGAGATGAACACTTATTAATTGGAGTGGTCATACGGATGAGAACTAGGCTACATTTTATGAGAACCTTGATTGGGTTGTGAGTGTGGAGGATGACTTACAGACCTGTTGTCACCTGACTGACTGCTTTGATATTTCAACCAAGAGTTGCTTGAACTGCAACAAGTCGAATCAAGAGCTGATCAGGAGGGACTCACAGCATTGGTCAGCTAGCAACTTTAGAGAGTGGAGATCAACAGACAACTAATTTGAATGGCTAGCTGAACATGGGAGTGAATTGCTGGATAATTGGAATGATCAGCAATATTGGAGCTTCTAATACACATATTGCAAGAAGCCACTTCTAGGTATTTAAGCTTGCACAAAATTACCTGAGATCGAAAAGAGAGTTTGCAATTTTCTTCTGTCACAAGTCCAGGCTGATTTTCTCTTCAAGTCTGGGTTTGCAATATTGATCTTCAGTCAAAAGTTGGGCCTGAATTTATTTTTCTTGAAGTCTCCCACCCATTTCAATTTACAAGACATCAGTCAGAGTACAAATACAAAGGACCCATTAAGTATCATATCACATGAGTCCATTCAACTGGTTACAGATCCAAATGTATGTGTCTGGATCAGTACTCAATGTACATGAATTGTCCAATGGATTGACCCAATACAATTCTAGCTTTGGGAATGTGTCCCTTGGGCACCCCACCCAAGAGGTGCAAGGGCATCTTCTTACATGCCAAGGGTACAATTATTTGGATGTGCCTCTTGAGATGAAGAATTGCTTCAAGTGATCACACCCCTCCTGGATGAAGAGACACGAGAATATAATTCAAAGATACAGAGATCGATCCCAAAGCGACACAATTGCACCAATGGTGGATCATCACTCCGAGTGAGGACGGTACAACCCAATCAGGATCAGTTTCCTGGACCCTAGGAAAGCTCAAATTTGCCCTCCAGCAGCACAATCCCTAACACAATGATGATACTGACTGGGGCCTTGTCTCTCCACCCTCTTAATTACTAGGCTCTGCACATCTCTCACAACCAACTCTAATAAGATTCACTAATCTCCTCTTTCTTCTTGCTTGCCGATTGATTTCCCAGAAGAAGAGAGGGGTGGGAAGAAAGGAAAAAAAAACAAAACAAAACCATACAAAACAAACAAAAATGAAAGACATTGCACCACCACGATCCACATTGCTACAAGATGCAATGTTGCATCTGAAGCAACGCAAAGGGGCAAGCTTGGCACAGATCCGGAAGCATCTAGAGTCAAACTACGAAGAGAAGCTAGATGGTACCAACAAGAAGCTTCTGTCATCGGCACTGACGGGTATGGTGCAGACAGGCAAGGTGAAGAAGCTAGGGAACATGTACAAGCTGAGCAGCAATAGTAACGAAGACGATAACCTCACCAAGGGACGACGTCGGCTTCCTGTAGGCTATTGCAAGAGTCACCATCGCCCTCATTTCGCTGGTAGCAAGCGCAAACGCAGTCGCAAAACACGTCGTCGTCGTCAACATCGCCGACGCCATCATCGTCGACGCCATCATCGTCGTCGTCACCATCGTCGCAGGCACCACAAGCGACGCCATTCACGTCGCCGACGCCATTCTCGACGCCGACGCCACTAAGCATCAATCGCCATCATCCAACAAACCCTAGCCGGCTGCTAAAAGCATCCTCATCATCATCAATCGCCAGCCATCCAGCCAGCCAGCTACCATTTGCCATTAAAATCAATTACCGGCATAATTGATTTTGTAGCCATCATTCCAATTTACCAACAACATTGTTTCAAGACCTAAAATTAAATAATAGTTTGGTTTTAAATTTTTTTTATTTTTTTATTTTTTTTGTTTGTAGGTGGTAAATTCATTGTTCACAATAACTAATCTGAAATCATTTGTTTAATTCTTTCCCCAAAAAAATGTTTGAATTATTATTTTAAAATAAAATAAAATAAAATATAATACATATATTTAGTAGGTTGCCAACTAACTAATTTGAAAAATAACAAATAACCCAACACAACACAACACACACATTGCCACACACACATGCATATGTATTCCTTTTTTTAGAACAATTGATTTTTTTTCTCTTTACATGTTTGTTGGAATATGAAAATGTAAAAAAATTCTCTTGGTGAGTACTCACAAATATTATATAATAATTTCTAATGTCAAAAAAATATATGCAATTTTGACCAAAATACTCACATATGTACATGAACTAATTGTACAAGAATTCTGAATTTCACATTAAATTTTTGTCATTACATGCACATAGGATGAAATTTTAAGTCATGCTATTGTTGTTCTATGGGAGCTAATAAATGTTTGAATGAAAGATTGCACAACCATAATGATTAATGCATGCCTTATCTAGGGCCATTTGGAAAAAAATTAAATCATTTTTTGAAACCTTTAATCCACCACTTCACTAAAAATTAGATATTTCAACACCATTCCAAAACACGTAATAGGCACAAAAATGAAAAATCATTTTATTTTTATAAAAAAATTATTGATATAAATTTGGAAATTTTATATTGATCCTTATGTTATAACCATGTTCATGGTTGCAAAACATTACATATAGTAAAGGACATCATGAAGCATCATTTCATCCATTTGTCTCGTCATCCATTCATCCAGTCATCCATCTGTCTCGTCATGGTCTATTTACTCCGACGAGGCCAAGAATGAGTGGAATACAGATGCAGTGTGGCGGAGAATAATATATATTATATTAGTGTTGTAAATTTTTATTTTTATTTTTATTTTTTATTTTGGGGTTTTTGGACTTAGGTATACTCATCCTGTCTCTTTCTCAACAACTGAAAGAGTTGGGTTGGACTTTTATTCTTTCTTTTTTTTTTGAAATTTTATTTAGAATATTGGCAATTTCAAGGCTTGCGTTTGCCATAATAATAATGGCAATGAATGTCAGTTGCCATTTTAGCACACAAACTTAATTGATATATTGGTAATTGCAATGATCAGATTGCCCAGGAAAACAATTTTGCCAATAATAATAATATGTTGGATGCCAAAGGTATTATTATGATGCATGTGAAAATTGGCTGCAACAGAAACCCTAACCATTATGAACAGGGAGGGGGTCTGGATACTGGAACTTATCAACATACAAAAACAAATAAATAATTTTCAACAGATTGATACCTACTAAATAAGTAACTTATTATTTACTTACAAGTTGAACAACGTTGGGGTATATTTGCTGTCTCTGGTCTATTCCCATGGTCAGCTGTATGTATGTTGCTATCTCATGAGTCGCAAGCAGTGCAAACATCAAGATTTTCAGCGGCCACGGTCCCGATGGATACATGTGGAATGTCGTATATAAAGAGGTTTTGAAAATGTAGTTTGTAATTGTAATTTTGTAATATGTATCGTCAAATACACACACACCTGTGCATTGGGCATGGGGTTCAAACTAGTACCACATTAAAGAAGGCCTAAAAATTACACATCACAAGAAGCATGAAATACTTAACCACTTTCATTTCAATTCATTTTCATTAAGGATTTTTTTCGATTGTCTATTGTAGCCTCACTTGGAGAAAACATCCCAAAATGGATTTAGAAGCCCAGGTGCAAGGTTTAGAAGTATGGCAACAAAATTCCCCAATACTTATTCCCCAACAAATCAGTCAAAATGGGGCAATGTTTTCAACACAAAAAAACATTTTCTAAAAATTCTGGCAATAGCATATTCACTTCTTTTATTGGTCACCAACTTGTGAAAATTTGTTAGAATTTTTTTTTAAAATTTAATTCTTTCCTATCCTTTCAATTATGATTATAACATTCCTGAAGTAATTGTAGTCATTTCTCACAAGCGTATGTCTCCATGAACACCATCTTGTCTATTTTCACAATTTTTAGTATCAACTTTAATGCTTCAATTTTGTGTTCGAGTTACCATGGCTCCCCAACAGACCCAAGTGTAGATAAACTAGACAATCATGGCTAGCTCCAACAAAAGATCAAGAGATGAATTGCACACTCTTGATGCTTTTGTCTAAAATTATTTCCCAAGATCATATACCAAACATATAAATCTTTGAAGTAATAAACATACTTGTTGAGTGAAAGTAGGGGAAAAGAATGGCCAAATAGACACAAACACCAATGTCCTTTCAAGTTAAAAACAACATTGGACTTCTTTCAGGGCCAACACCATGTGAACCCATCTAAGCAACACTTAATATTGTTAATTGAATTAACAATATGGAGAGAATTGCAAATCAAGGACATGGTTACACTTCTCTACCAACAAAAAGAGATTGTTCTACATGTTGTTATTTGTCGTCATTTGACCAACATAGATATCATAGTTTTCCAAATAGTTGCCAACATAACTTGTTAATTGCGTCAACGAAAAAACACTATTATAGCTGTGGACACATACCATCAATGCAGAAAATGAGAAGTGACTAGCAAGTCTCCAATTTCTTCCTTGCAATGTCTAAAGCTACTAGTAGATTACTTTCAAACTTGGAGCTTTGACAATTCACATCTATTCAAAAGATAAATTGCCAAGCACTATGTCAAATGATGTGTGTACCACATAGCACATGGTTATTAGTTGCAAAACACAGAACATAAAGAGGATAAATTAAAATGAGTCTAAAGCATACAATATAAGCATCCCCAATGGTGCTCCCCATGTGACACTTCACATTACTATTGGATGACAAAAAGTCAAAACATGCTGGTTTGGCTCAGGAAAATAGTTTTTCTCCTACATATTTGCACAGCTTGCTAGAGTTGGTAAAAGGCGCAACAAAGTTGTGCACTTGCTAGAGAAGAGTGTAATAAATATGATTTGACTGGTGTTCCATGTTTTGATTGGCCAATCATAAGGACTTGTCCAGCTGGTTTGTTATTAGTAATCTCCCCACCTATTTGTGAATTCAATTTTAGTTGTATGGGTGGGGTTGTGAAATAGGAGTTAACTAAGCTTGGATGTGAAATAATTTGGCAAGGTCCCATACTAAACACCCCTAGGGATGCTCTTAGAGCATGCCCAAGGGTAGCAATAGATTGACTTTTACACTAATTTTGGATGAAGATTTACAACCAAAAACAAAAATGTGAGCTAGTAAAAATGCACATGTTCGCAAGAGCATATGTAACAGGAAATGATTGTTTCTCATTGGCCAACTACAATGATTGGCTTACGTTTTGAGAGTTAAGTAGTCTCTCTTCTTGTGTACAATCCATCTTTTCAAGTTCATTAGGGGGGGGGGGGGGGAGGGGGGGTATGGGGAAAAAACTAAACAGTACACACTGGATGTGCTACATACTAATAGAGGTTGCTGTTCAACAGGTACACTTCACAAAAGGTGTGAAATCCCTAACCACTTAAGAATTTTATTATACCATTAATCAAAATTTTTTGCAATTGTCATAATAAGGCCAACATTTCTTTTAAAAAATTTACATAATTTTTCAATGAACAAAAACCCCCATGGATGCCAACTTTAACATGATTAAAACACCTATGGCAGCAATGTTTATTTTTTCCCTAACAAAATTTGTTGTCTTTTCCCAAAAAAATTGGGATTTGTTGGGAAAAAATTCAGTGTAAATTCTACTAATTTGCTAACTTTTTGAAAAAAATTCCTAATCTTTCATATCACAAAAAAAAAAAAAAAAAAAAAAAAAAATAAAAAAAAAAAAAAATTATATTTTTTTTTTAAAAAAAATAAAAATTTTAATTTTTTATAAATTTTTTTTAATTTTTTTTCTTATTTTTTTTTTTTTATTTTTTTTTGT
>Ga0116229_10005661_pt1 | contig 20260 bp, 18 predicted proteins | sample S1TSphgellanicum_3_FD_87313 | JGI IMG/M metagenome (GOLD analysis project Ga0116229, IMG submission 87313) | Host-associated microbial communities from peat moss isolated from Minnesota, USA - S1T2_Fc - Sphagnum magellanicum MG | ecosystem: Host-associated > Plants > Peat moss > Unclassified... | reverse complement strand
GCCGACCCGGTACCGGATGCCGGCTGCAGCGTCTCGGGCGGCGCGCTCTCGCTCGCGAGCGCCGACAACGGTGACGGCGACTTCGCGGTCTTCGGCTTGTTCGACGCGAGCGGCGAGCAGCTGGCACGGCAATATATTCCGATCTACAATCCCGATGCGTCGGCCGAGTTGATGCTGACGCCGGTGGGTTCGGGCGACACGGTGCACAGCGTGAAGTGTTTGGCCGAAGCCAGCTTGCGCCGCTGCAACGATCCGGATTGGCCGCCGGTGGACGAGGGCGTGGTCGTGCAGCTCATCGGCTTCCTCCTCGGTCCGGACTATGCGGTGGTCTCCGCAAAAGGCCGGTACAAGGGCCCCGAGGGCGCGCCAGCGATCTCGCTCGACGGCACCGCGCTCGGCTTCGCGCTCGACTCGCTCCCAGTTGAGTGGAGCGCGCTCTACGACAGCCGCGATCAGGGTTCGATGGCGTTCTTCTCGATCACGCACGGCGAGCACACGCTCACGCTCGGAGCGCGCGACCCCGAAACGCAGGCGTTTCTCCCGCAAGAACGCCTCTGCTTCAGGACGTGATCGTCGCGCGCTAGATCAAGCCGCGCTGTTTGACGCGCAGGTACTCGTCGATCACCGACGTGGTGAGTTTTTTCGCCGGGACGTCGATCGTCAGCGCGCCCGCGCGCCCGAGGATTGCGGCGGCCGTGCGGCGTTCTTCGCTCAGGCCGAGGGCGACGCTCGCGCGGTAGGCGTCGACCGCGCCGGCCGGCTGCACGGCCAGCGCCGCTTCGACGGCCGCGTCGTTCATGAAGACGCAGAGCAGCACGTGCCGCTTGGCAAGCGACCCGAGCTCCGCGAGCAGCGCAGCCTGCGCGAGCGGGTCGATCACGTCGGTGAGAAAGACGATCAGCGAACGCTTGTGCAAGTGGTTGCGGGGGTAAGCGAAGGCGCGCGCGTAGTTGGCTTCCTCGAAACGCGGCTCCAGATCGTACAGCAACTCCGAGAGCGCGGCCACCGACGAGCGCGTCGAGCGCGGTGCGCTGGCAGCGAGAATCTCTGCGGCGAAGGCGACGACGCCGACGCGATCGCTCGCGAGGCCGGCAATGGTGGCGAGCGAGAGCGCGGCCGTGACGGCGTAGTCGAACTTGCGCTGACTGTCGATGCGCGGCGTCATCAGTCGCCCGCAGTCGAGCAGCAGCATCACGTTTTGACTGCGCTCGACTTCGTGCTGCGCGACCATCAGTTTGCCGCGGCGGGCCGTCGCCTTCCAGTCGATCGCGCGGAACGCGTCGCCGGCCGACCATTCGCGCAGCGACTCGAACTCCGTGCCGGTGCCGCGCAGACGCATCTTGCGCAGCCCGGCCTCGATTAGGCGGTTACGGACGTGCAGCGCCCCATATCGCTCGACCGCCGAGAGATCGGGATAGACCCGGAACGGTTGCGGCGCTTCGACGCGCATGCGTCGCCGCAGTAAGCCAAAGCCGTTCTCGTACCACACGTAGAGCGCGCCGAAGGCGTCTTCGCCCCGCGCCACCGGCATTGCCGCGCGCAACAGCGTCGCGCGGCTGCGCGCCGGCACCGCGCCCGTCGCCTCGTCGACGAGGTAGCGCAACGCGCGCACCGGCGTCTCGACGACGCCGGCCCGAATCGCGCGGTGCGACCGGTTGGAAATGCGATAGCCGATCTCGACCGGCACGCGCAACGAGAGGTGCTCGGGCGGCTCGCGTTCGAGCGTGAGATCGCGAGGACGCGGTCCCACGAACGCATCGACCGTCGCGGCGACGAGCAATGCCGCGCAGAGCAGCACCGCTACCGGCGCAAAGAGCGGCACGCCGGGCGCGCACGCCGCCAGGAGCGCGATGCCGCCGAGCACGTAGAGAAAGCGCGCCGTGACCCAGAGCGGCAGCCACACGATCAGCGCTACACACAGCGCAAAGACCACCAGCCCGGCGCGCGCGAGCGCGAAGACGTCGGGCAGGCACGCCACGAGCAGCGCGATGCCGGCGATCACGTATTGGAAACGCGGCGCGCGAAGCGCCGCGAACCAGGACGCCACCGGACCCTTACTCACGCGGTACCGGAACGCTGGCGAGAATGTCGCGCAGGACCGCGCCGGCGGAGATGCCTTCGATCTCCGCTTCGGGAGCCACGATGAGGCGATGTGGAATCACCAGCGGCGCGACGTCTTTCACGTCGTCCGGCGCAACGAAATCCCGCCCGCCGATCGCGGCCGCGGCCTGTGCCGCGACCAGCAGCGCGATGCCCGCGCGCGGCGAAGCGCCGAGGGTGAGGCGCCGCTGATCGCGCGTCTGCGCGACGATGCGGTAGACGTAGTCGCGGACGCCGTCGGAGACGTGCGCGCTACGGATGCTGCGCTGCGCGGCGAGCACTTCGGCGGCGTCGGTCACCGGCGCGATTCCCGACGCCTCGAGCGCGCGCGCGTCGAAGCCGGCGGCGACGCGCTGCAAGAGGTCGAGCTCGCTGGCTTCGCTCGGGTACGCCGCCTCGATCTTGATCAAGAAACGATCGAGCTGCGCCTCGGGCAGCGGATAGGTGCCTTCGTATTCGATCGGATTCTGCGTGGCGCAGAGCAGAAACGGTTCGGGCAACGGGTGCGGCGTGCCGTCGATCGTCACGCGCCCTTCTTCCATCGCCTCGAGCAGCGCCGACTGCGTCTTCGGCGGGGTGCGGTTGATTTCGTCGGCCAGCACGACGTTGGCGACGACCGGACCGAGCCTCGTGCTGAACTCGGCCGTCTGCGGATTAAAGACCGTCGTACCGACGACGTCGGCCGGCATGAGGTCCGGCGTGAATTGAATGCGCCGAAAGTCTAACCCAAGCAGCAGCGCGAGCGCGCGTACCGCGAGCGTTTTTCCGGTTCCGGGCACGCCCTCCACCAGCACGTGCCCGCGTGCAAGCAGCGCGACCGTGAGGGCGAAGGCCGTGCGGCCGGAATCGACGACGACGCGATCCATGCCGTCGGCGATGCGGCCGGCCAGGTCCTTAACGGTCATACCAGTTCCTTTCGAAGGCGGTAATCGAGCACGGCAGCCTCCACCAGCGCCGCATCGGAGGGGTGAGGAAGCTCGCGCAGACGCGCGAGCCGTTGCTGCGCGGCGACGGCCGCTTCGCCGCCCCGGCGGCGGGCGCCGTCATCTGCAAAGGCTTCGATCGACGCGCGAGCCGCCCGCGCGCGCCGCATCAGCGCGGCCATCGCGTCGATGTAGGCCGAAGAATCGCGCTCGTCGGGCGGCTCGAGGGGAATCGCCGGTGCGAACGGCACGTTCGCGCCGATCAGGCCGAGCAACACGATCGCACCGACGATCCACACCGCCGCGCGCACCGGCGCCGGCAGCGCCGCCCAAAAACTCAGGTCGTCGTCGTAGCCGTGCACGTACTCGTCGAACGCAACCGGCCCGTGGCCCGCGATCACGTTGTACGCAAAGCGCGCGTTGTCGCCGGCCGAGAGATGCGCGTTGGAAAACAGCGTGGGAGCCGTGATCGCGACGACGGTGCCTTTGCCGAGCGGATAGGCCAGCGCAACGATACCGCCGTCGTTCGCGAGCAGCGGGACGCCCGTGCGCGTTGCGAATGGGAAGGCGGCGACGATCGGTACCGAGACTTCGCGCACGCCTTGCGTGTAGCGATCGCGCGCGACGGGGAACGCCGCGTTGCCTTTGACGGCAACGACCGCCGGCACGCCCGGCACGACGTCGGCGGCGCCGGCGAATTCGTCGTCGAGCACCACGAGGCGTCCGCCGCGCTCCACGAACTGCCGAAGATCGGCCTTGTCGTGCAGGTCCATCGGCTTTTGGCTTTGCTCCGGGTCGATCGCATACGTCGAGATCACGAGCGTTCCCACGTGCGGGTCCAGGACGCCGAGCACGCGCGAGAACCGGCTCGCGTCGACGCCGGCCGAGCGCAGCACGTTGTAGAGCGCCTGATACCCGTTTGGCCCCGTATCGTTGGTCGAGTAGACCGAGTGCGTCTGCGCGTCGAGTGCCGCTTGACGGCCGTAGGCCAGCCCGCCGATCGCGACCGCGGCGACAATCAATACGACGACTTCGACGCGCGCCTTCACGTTGCGACCTTCTCCGGCGCGAACGAGAGAAACGCCGCGTTCGCCCGTTCCCAATCGGCCGGCGCCACCGGGCGCTCCGCGTACGCGCTCGCGACGAACGGTTCGGCGACCGCATCGAACGTGGGCACCAGCGACGCGGCCCGCGAACGCAGCGCGCGGCGCAAGTCGCCGACCGTCGCGCTCGGATCTTCGGCGACGATGCCGCGCAGATCCAGCGCCACGACCGCGGCGGCAAACAGCAAGCGCGACGCGCCCGCGTAGTCGCCGCTGCTCGCCGCCCGATGCGCGCGCGCGTACAACTCGCGCGCGTCCTGCGACGGCGCGAGCGCCTCGACACGCGCATTCGATGCCTTGACGATCTGCAACTCAGCCAGCAAGCGGATCGCGGCAAAGAGCAAGGCCGCGACGGCCAGCGCGATCAACAGATCGCCGATCGCCATGCTGCCGGTGCGCCCGATATGCACGCGGCCGAACAGCGCGTTCCAGAGTTTATGGAGCTGCGCTTTGAGCCAATCGAGGATTTGCCCGTACCACGGCTGCTGCGGCGGCGGTGCGATCTTCTCCGAGAGCTGGTAGCGCCCGGGGACCGCGAGTTCGCGCCGCGCGGACGCACCGAAATCCGGTAGCGCTACCGGCGCGACGGATTCGTCGAGGCGCGCGCGCAGCTTCGCGAACGCGGCGCGCGCTTGCGCACGGGCTTTCGGATCGTGAATCGCGGCGATCTGCGCCTCGCTCGCGCCGGTCCAGCGCGCCACGAGAGCGTCGCGCTGCGACGTCGCAGCACCCGCGGCGATCGGGAGAAGCAACGACAGCACGAGCGCGCCCAACGCACTGCGCACCCGCACGTGCGTCACGCGGCCGGTGCGCCCTCCGCCAGCCGGTCGAGCCCGGCTTCGAGATCGAAGCCTTCCCGCCGGATGCGAACGTCGAAGTAGTACACCGCCAGCAGAACGATCGAAAACGGCGCGATCGCGGCGCGGAAGAGCGAGGTCACGATCACTTCCAAGGCGATCTGATGGAAGATCAGCGCCGCATAGCTGAAGATCCCCGCGACCATGCCGGCTCCGCCGAGAATCGCAATTGATGCCAGCGCGAACAGGATCGAGCGCCAAAATTCCTCGCGATTGAAGACGCGCGTAAAGCCCGAGCCGATCGCGGCGATCACGGCCTTTTCCTCGATCACGACCGCGTTCATCGCGAACGTCAGTGCTACGAAGACCGGCGCCAGCAGCAACAGCGCGGCCAAAATCACGAGCCCCGCAATGATCCCGACGACGACGCCCAGGGCAAGCTGCGCGCTCCCGACCAGCACGGTGGCGCCGATGGCGAGCCCCGCGACGATCACGAAGGCAACGTACCACGCCAAAAAGATGGCGAACTCGATCAGGATGGTGCCGATCACCTGCGGCCAGCGCCGCAGCGACGCCTGATAGCAGGGGCCAAAGGCGACCGGCCGGCCACGGTAGAGGCGCGCGACGCCGATGGCAACCGCATTGAGGGCAAACGGATAGACCGCGTAGACCACCAGGAGCGTGAGCGCGAAGAGCGCCGCGACTCGGGGGTCGGTCAAGAACGTCGGCATGATCGGCGTGGTGGGCGGCGGGGCGTTCGGATGCGTGAGGATCTTCATCGCCTGATCGAACTGCGGCATCGAACTCAAATCGATGAGATACTGGAAGACCGCCAGCGGCAACACGACCACCGCAACGATACCGGCGAACGGCACGAAGTTGCGAATGTAGAGCGTAATGGCGCGATCGAAGATCTCGCCGAAGCCCAGCGGCCGAAGTTCCATCGCGGCGCGTTTCCGGCAGGGTGCCTCAAAAACCCTCGGAAAGGTGACTGGATGACGCATATTGGCGCCGTGGCAGCCATATGGCTCTATCCGATCAAGAGCTTGCGCGGAGAGGCCGTGGCGCAAGCCGAGGTCGAGGCCGACGGGCTGCGCGGCGACCGGATCCGGGCGATGGTGGTCGAGTCGGGGCACGCCCGGGCCGGCAAACCCTATCGGGGCAAGGAGCACGAGCGGTACCACTTGGCCGCCGACGGGGGAACCGCGCGCTCCATGGCCGCCGTGCGTGGGGTCGAGGTCGCGGAGCGCGACGGCGAGCGCTTCTTCGACGACGCGCCCGTTTCGGTGCTCGTCGATCGCTGGCTCGACGGCCTGAGCGCTCACGTGGGGTACGCCGTCGAACCGGAACGCTTTCGCCCAAACGTGTTCGTGCGCGCGGCTGCCGGATTTGCTCTGGACGAGGACGCGCTGACGGGATGGGAGTTGCAGGCCGGCGACGCCCGACTGCGCGTGCGCAGTCCGATCGGCCGGTGCGTGACCACGACCTACGATCCGGCCGGCGGCGCAAGCGACCCCCGCGTTCTGCAATTCGTCGCGCAATCGCGCAACAACTGGATGGGCATCTACTGCGACGTCATCGAGCCGGGCATCGTCCGGCTCAACGATTGGGTGGGAAGCCGGAAGGGTAACGGGGGGTAAGATGAGTTGTTCGTGCCGCGAGCCCGGCGACGTGCCCGAGCATGGCATCCTCTCGATGCGCGCGCGGGTCTCCCACGTTCTGGTACGTCTGCAGGCGGCGCTCGAGTCGTCCGGCATACCGTACGGCAGGGACGGAGAGGTTCTCACCGTCACCGTTGACGGGGCCGCGGCGCGCGACACCGTCTACGATACGCTGCATCGCATGCTGACGTCCGTGGAGCGGGAGCACATCCGGGCGATGTTCCTTCCTTCGAGCGCCCCGGCGACCTACGCCGACTACTTCGATGCCGACACGCTCGACCATCACCTGGCAATGATGCAAGCCGGCTGGCTGCGCGAGGTTCTGCGAACGGGTTCGTTGACCAGCGTCCTTCAGCCGATCGTCTACGCGGCCGATCCCGGACGCGCTTTTGCGTACGAAGCATTGCTTCGATTGAACGTCGGCGGGGAATTGCGCTCCGCCGAAGGCGTGTTTGCCGTCGCGCGCGAGGCGCAGCTACTTCCGGCGCTCGATCGCGCGGCGCGCGAGTCGGCGATCGCCGTTGGAGCCGCATACGCGCACGATGCGCGCATCTTCATCAACTTCGCACCGTCGTCGATCTACGACCCCGTTTCGTGCCTGCGAACGACGCTTGCGCTGCTCGAAGGCACGGGCATTTTGCACGAACACGTCGTCTTCGAAGTCATCGAGAGCGACCGGATCGAAGACGTCGACCATCTCAAGAACATTCTTCGCTACTATCGCGAACGCGGTTTCGGGATCGCTCTCGACGACTTAGGGTCGGGGTACGCTTCGCTCAAACTGCTCAACGATCTGCGCCCGGATTTCGTCAAGATCGATATGGACTTGATTCGCGGCGTCGACAGCGATCCGTACAAAGCGGCGATTGCGTCGAAGCTCATTGAGGCCGCGGCGAACATCGATCTCCCGGTGATCGCGGAAGGCGTGGAGACGGCGGAAGAGTTCGGCTGGGTAGCGGATCGTGGAGTTCGCTTCGTACAAGGATTCTACGTAGGCCGGCCCGCCATGCCGCCGGCGATCAGAACGCCGTCGATCGGCCACGCCTAAGGCGACCTTGCGTCGCGGACCGCTCCACTACGGGTACTGGCAGCGTGCGTGAAGCTGATCGAAGTGCTGGCCGCGGCCGCCGTCGCGTTCGTCCTGACGTGGCTGCTGGTGCGTCTCGCCGGCGAAACCATCTTCGCTGCGGGCCATCTCGACGCGCGCCTGACGGCCCGTAGCGCCACCGATCGACTGGCCGAGCGCCTCGAAAGCGACGCCGCCGGCGCCTGGTCGATCTTCGTCCCCGCCGCCGACGTCTTCGGCGCGAGCAACGCCGACGCGCACGAACTCGACTTCATGACGGAAGACGCATCGCATCGCACCTACTGGTGGGCTTATGGCTACGCGGCGGCGACGCAATGCGTCACCGTCTACGCGTATGCGCCGGGCTCGTCGCCAACGGCCGGCGACACGTTCCAGGGCATCACCGGATTCGGCGCGGAGACGCACCCGGTGAGCGATCTCGCCAACCCCGCAAGCGACGTCTACGACGCGCTTTTCAGCAGCGCGAGCGCGACGCCCGTCGCCTTCGATTTCGGCTGGAGCCAGCACGCCGCCGTGGGCGGCAACGCCCTAACCCGCGTTCAGATCGAAGCAACCGGCGTCGATCGAACGCTGCTCCTCTCCACCGCGACCGCACCAACGCATTTCACCGTCGTCGTCGACTACACGCCGCCACCGACCACGCCGACACCGTAGCGACAGGCACCGAAGCCGGCGACGAGCCAACGGCTGAATCTACAGTTCGCGCCGGCCTTCGAGCGCGCGCGTCAGCGTGATTTCGTCGGCATAGTCGAGGTCGCCGCCGATGGGGAGGCCGTAGGCTAGGCGCGTGACGCTCACGCCGAGCGGTTGCAGCAGACGGGAGAGATAGAGCGCGGTCGCTTCGCCTTCCGCGTTGGGGTTGGTGGCGAGGATGATTTCGTGCGGCGACTCGCGGCCGATGCGTTCGATCAGTTCTTTCACGCGCAACTGCGCCGGGCCGATGCCGTCCATCGGCGAGATGAGTCCGCCGAGCACTTGATAGCGCCCGCGGTACGCGCCGGTGCGTTCGATCGCGTAGACGTCTTTGGCTTCGGCGACGACGCAGACGATGCTGCCGTCGCGCCGGTCGTCCGTGCACAGATCGCACGGATCGTGTTCGGTCAGCGAATAGCAGATCGAACAGAAGCGCACGTGGTCTTTGACGGCGAGGATCGCTTCGGCGAGCGACTGCGCTTCGTTACGCGGGCGATTGAGCAGATAGAAGACCAGGCGCGCGGCGGTCTTCGGACCGACCGTCGGCAGTTTGCTGAACTCGTTGATCAGGGCCGCAACCGGCCCGGCGATGGAGCCCGGGGTGGGCACGAAGCCCTACGAGAACCCGGGTATGTTCATGCCGCCGGTCACCGACGCCATGCGCTTCTGCGAGGTTTCGTTGCTCTTTTGCAACGCATCGTTGATCGCGACGACGATCAAGTCTTCGAGCGTCTCCGCATCCTCGGGATCGATGGCCTCTTTGCCGATTTTCACGCTCTTGACGCGCTGGTCGCACGATATCTCGATGGTGACCGCGCCGCCCGCGGCGCTGCCGGTGACGATCGTATTGGCGAGTTCGTCTTGCGCCTTCGTCATCTCGGCTTGCATCTTCTTGACCTGAGCCATCAGTTGGGCTTGATTCATGGTTCTATCGTATTCTTTCGCTAGCGTAGTTGAACAGCGCGTCGGCGTCGTCGGGGGGCGGCGGCGCCGGCGGGGGCGTGGCCGCGCGCGGTTCGCCTTTCGAGCGCGCTGCGTTTCCTTCGACGCGCAGCGTCACCTTCAGCGTGCGGCCGAGCACTTCGGCGATGGCCGCTTCGATCGACTTGGTGTGATCGCGCAGCATATCGGCGGTCGCCGCATCGCGCAGTTGCAGGATCACGGCGTTGCCTTCGACCGCTTGGACTGCCGCGCCGCCCAAGGGGATACGCAGCGGCGGGCGTTCGCTCTCGACTTTGCTGCGAATGCTCTGCCACGCGGCCCGGACCTTTTGTACTGAGACCTCGCCGGTGGGAGCCGTCGCCGGCGAAGGGCCGGCCTCCGGTTCCGGCTGGGGTTCGTCGTACGCCGGCGGCTCCGGTTCGGGCTCGTCGTACGGCGGCGGCTCCGGTTCGGGCTCGGCAATGCTCGCGACCGGCACGGGCTCAACTGGGCGCGGAGCAGGCGCAGGCGCCGCAACGGCCTTGGGCACCGGCGAAGCAACGGCCTTGGGTGCCGAGGATGCAACGGCTTTGGACGGCGGGGCCACAGCGCCGCGGCCTTCTTCCAGCGCTGCGACCCGGGCGGCGAGCGCGTCCATCGACGGGTCTTCGGCCGCGAGTACGAAACGCAGCAGCGCCGTTTCCAACTCCAGTCGTGCGTTGCCGCCGCTGCGAGCGAGCGACGCCGCCTCCCCCAAGACGCGCAGTGCGCGCACGATCGTCGCCTGCGGCACGTCCTTCGCGCGCTCGGCGGCGCGCTGCGCGTCCTCCGGGGCGAGATCGCGCGCCAGCAGCGCGGCGTCGACCCGCGCCACCAGCAGGTTCCGAAAGGCGGCGATCAGCGAGCGGATCAACACCTGGATATCCGTGCCTGCATCGCTGGCGGATTCGATGGTCGCCAGCGCTGCGGCCGCATCGCGTGCGACGATCGCGTCGACGAGTTGCCCGGCAAAGTTGCGCCCGGTGGCGCCGAAGGCGATGTCGAGCGTCGCAGCCGTCACGCGCTCGCCGCCCGCGAATGCGGCGGCTTGCTCGAGCATGGTCAGCGCGTCGCGCAGGCCACCGTCGGCGCGGTAGGCGATCGCCGCCAGCGCTTCGTCGTCGACGGCAATGCCTTCGCTGCCCGCGATCTGCTTCATCCGCTCGATCATCACCGGGATGGCGATCCGGCGGAACGCGTACCGTTGGCAACGCGACAGAATGGTAACGGGCAACTTTTCGGGCTCCGTCGTCGCCAAAATGAAGACGACGTGCGCCGGCGGCTCTTCGAGCGTCTTCAGAAACGCGTTGGCGCCCTCTTTGGTGAGCATGTGGGCCTCGTCGATAATATAGACCTTCATGCGCATCGCTGCCGGAGCGAACTTGACCGCGTCGCGCAGCGCGCGAATTTCGTCGATGCCGCGGTTGCTGGCGGCGTCGATCTCCAGCACGTCCATCGCCGTACCGGCGATCATGGCCAGGCAGTTTTCGCAGGTGTTGTCGGGCGTGGAGGTCGGCCCGTGCACGCAATCGATGCAGCGTGCCATGATTTTGGCCGCGGAGGTCTTGCCGGAGCCGCGCGGGCCCGAGAAGAGGTAGGCGTGGGCGAGCTTTCCGCCGTCGATCGCGGAGCTGAGCGTGCGAACGACGGCGTCTTGACCGACGAGGTCGGCAAACGCTAAGGGTCGCCAGGTACGGTAAAGGGACACCGGAGGAGAGTTGGTGGCCCCGTTTGGGGGCGCCTGCCGCCGGGTAGGAGTGCAACGCGTCAGTGCCGAGGAAGGTTATATGCTAGACACGAGGGAGGCTTTCGGCCGCCCCGTCCTTGCTGATTTTCGAGTCCCTGCCAGGACGAGAAGAGAGGTCGCCGTGGATCTTCGCGCCGAGCTGCGCGAGAAGTTTGGCTTCGAAGCCTTCTATCCGGGCCAAGAAGAAGTGATCTCGCGCGTTCTCGCGGGCGAAGATACGCTTGCGATCTTGGCGACCGGGGCCGGGAAAAGCCTGACGTACCAACTCCCCGCCTTGCTGCTGAAGGGCACGACCGTCGTCGTGAGCCCGTTGATCGCGCTGATGAAAGATCAGCTCGACATGCTCAAAGGCCTGGGCATCGGGGGCGTCGTCGCGCTCAACTCGACGCTCTCCGAAGAACAAGAACTGCGCGCGCGGGAAACGATCGCGTCGGGAGCGATTCGCATCGCCTACACGACGCCCGAGAAGCTCGAGGACGAAGCCTTTCTACACCTGCTGCAGTCGATCGAAGTGCCGCTCTTCGTGGTCGACGAAGCGCATTGCATCAGCCAGTGGGGGCACGACTTCCGGCCGGCCTATCTCGCGCTGGGCAGCGTCATCGAAAAGCTGAAGAATCCGACGGTCCTGGCGCTGACCGCGACGGCGACGCCGTCGGTGCGCGAGGATATTCTCCACCAGCTCGGCATCGACACCGTCAAACCGATCGTGCGCGGGTTCGACCGCCACAGTCTGGTCTACGAGGCGCGCAAGGCCGATAAGGAAGCGCACAAGCTCAAGATCCTCAGCACGCTCTTCACCGGGAACGAAGCGCTGGCCGGCACGGGCATCATCTATACGGCGACGATCAAGAACGCGCTCGAAGTGCAGAAGTACCTCGAAGAGCAGCTGCACGTCAAAGCCGCCGTCTACCACTCGAAGCTGCACAAAGAGGAGCGCACGCACGTCCACAACCTCTTCATGAACGAAGAGATCCGCGCGGTCGTCGCAACCAACGCCTTCGGGCTCGGCATCGACAAGCCGAACATCCGCTTCGTCGTGCACTACGACTTGCCGGGATCGCTCGAAGCCTACACGCAGGAAGCCGGCCGGGCCGGCCGCGACGGCTTGCCGTCGCGCTGCATCCTGATCTATCGCATGAGCGACACGCGCGTGCAGAACTATTTCCTGACCGGCAAATACCCCGACGTCGAAGAAGTGCAGCGGGTCTTCGGGACGATCGAAGTGTTCGGCGGCCAGGAGGCGGGCGTCTCGATGACCGACCTGCGCAAGATCCTGCAGTTGCCGCTGACCAAACTCAAAGTGATCCTCGCACTGCTGCGCAAATCCGGCTACATCGAGATGGCCGGCAAGAGCGCCTACTGCCTCACCGATGCGGTGCGCAAGAATCGCAAACTCGTGCTGAGCTTGGCAAACTACGAGACGAAAAAATCGTACGACCAGAGCAAGCTCGCGATGATGCTGCAGTACGCCGAATCGAGTTCGTGCCGGCGGCGCTTCATCCTCAACTACTTCGGCGAAGACTTCGAAGCCGCCAACTGCGGGGCGTGCGACAACTGCCTGCGGGCCCTTCGGCGGGGTACCAACGAGGGAGCGGCCACCGGAGGGTTCAAGATTGCCGACGTGGTCGTGCATGCGAAGTTCGGCATCGGCACCGTCGAGCGAACCGAAAAGGACTTGGTCACCGTGCTGTTCCCCAGCGTCGGCTATAAGACGTTGCTGGCTTCTGCCGTCCACCGTGCCGAGGCACAGATCGCTTAGTGACGCCTCTCGCGTGCCACATGCGCCGGCTTGCAATCATCGCGGCGCTGGCCGCGACTTTGGCCGCCGCCTCGGCACAAGAGGCACCCCCGCCACCATCGCCGTCGCCCTCACCCGTGCCGTCGCCGACGACAACGACATCACCGGGGACGTCGCCGTCATCGTCACCAAGCGCCGCAGCCTCGCCGGCCCCGGTCGCGTCTCCGGCGGCTAGCGCTAGCGGGATACCCGAGACCACGCCGCTCCCCGTTCCCGAGGGGTCAACGCCGCCCGAACCAACCCCGCCTCCAACGCCCCCGCCGGTGACCGTCTCGCCCGAGAGCGCGCTGGTCCCGGTCGGGTCGACGCAGCGGCTGAGCGTCGGTTCGGCACTCAGCCCGCTAACGGCCACCGCCGCCGACCCGTCGATGATCGACGTCTCGATCGACCAGAACACGCAGTCGGTCTTCCTGACCGGCAAGGCGCCCGGCAGCACGAGCGTGACGATCGTCGACGCGCGCGGCGAATCGCGTGCGGTCGGCGTGCGGGTCGGCTACTACGCGGGCTCGATTCCGCCGCACGTCGATCTGCAGATCACGGGCGATCCGGCCGGCAGCGACTACGTCCGCGAGCAGGTCGTGCGCGCGGTGCAGCGGGCCGTGACGCTGCGGCAAGGCGCTCAGGCGGTGCTGGGTGTCGATCAAGTCCCGTTCAACGGAACGCTCGCGCAGGACCGCGTCGTCTCGCTCGAGGTCCCGGTGCTGCTGCAAGGAAGCAGCTACTTCGAGGTCGCCGGCAGCACGCGCGTCAACGTCGATAACGTCGCCGTGCCGCGCATTTCGCCGGCTTCGCTGATGGTCAGCGACTACCCGGAGCGGCTCGAAGAGAACGGCGTGTTGTTCAGCGCGGACCTGCAAGTGCAAACGCCGTCGCGCTTTCTCTACTTCCACTACAATCCGTCCGGGCAGCCGGACCGGCGCATCGTGTTGCGCGCCGACAATGCGTCGGCCGAGCCGACGATCGTGCAGTTCATCAGCGGCCGCGGCGGCCCGCTCCCCAACGAAATGGAAGCCGGCCACGCGTCGGCCGAGAGCTTCTTGGTCAACGTCGTGCAAAACCAGGGCAAGCTCATCACCATTCCGGCCAACACGTCGGTGAACATCGCCGAACAAGATCTGCCGGCCGGCAACGTCGTCTCGAATCTGCTGCAGTTGCGCGTGCTCTCCGGCGGGAACGTGCACCTCACCCTCTTCGCGCAGAACGCGCTCGACGATCCGAACGTCGCGCTCGCGGCCTCCGGCCTGCTCGAGGCGGAGCACAAGCATGCGCGCGGCATCTACGCGATTCCCGAGTTCTACTACGCGACGCAATGGAACGTGACGAGCGACTATCTGGAATTGCCGATCGGGCAAATCCCGTTGCCCAACCGGCTGCAGGGAGAAGCGTTGGCCGGCGACTACGGCGTGCTGCAATCCTTCACGGTGAACGTTCAGAACCCACTCTCGACGCCGCAAGCGATCGCCATTTACGAAAACCCGCGCGGCGGCCGCTCGACGGCGACCTACCTGATCGACGGTACGCTGGTGCAGTCGCATCAAGTCACGGCCTACTCGCGGTACAAAGTACGGCAGTACGTCGTCCCCGCGCGGGGATTCGTCCGGGTGACGATCGTGACGATGCCCGAACCGGGATCGAGCTACCCGCTCAAGCTCATCTTCGCGCCCGACGACGGCAGCGTCGCTCCCGGCGCTCCGGGTTCGCCGATCCACTAACGCGTCGCGAGCGCACCCTCGTACACGTCGCGCATCGCGCGCGCGCCGGCGGGCCACGCAAAGCGCTCGATCGCGGCGGCGCGAACGCCGGCCGCGCGCGCGTCGTCCTCGCCCGCCAATTGCGCGCGCAACGCCGCGATCCACGCGCCGACGTCGTCGGCGCCGAGCACGCGCGCGTCGCCGCGCGCCACCTCCGGCAACGCTCCGCGATCTGCGACGATGCAAGGCGCTCCCGCGCACAGCGCCTGCGCGGCCGCGTAGCCGAACCCCTCGTAGTGCGACGGCACCGCCACGGAGCCCGCCGACGCGTACAGCGCGAGCAGTTCCGCGCGCGCGACGTATCCGCGAAACTCGATGCGGTCGCTCACGCCGAGCGACTCGGCGAGCGCCGCGCACTCCCGTTGGTACGGCGTCGGCGGCCCGACGGAGACAATTCGCGCGCCTTCCAGGTGGGGCAGCGCACGCACCAGCACCTCGAGGTTCTTGCGCCGTTCGACGGTGCCCACGGCGAGGATCGTGCGCCCGTCGCCGGCCTGGCGCTCGAGGCTGCAAAAGTCGCTGGAGACGCCCGGATACACGACGCTCACCAGCGACGCGTCGACGTCGGCGAGCACGCCGAGCAGTTCGCCGCGCGAGAACTCCGAATCGACGACGATGCGCGCCGCTCGGCGGTAGCGCTCCAGTGAGAAGCGGCCGAAATAGTAGCGCGCGTACGGACGCGCGTGCGCTTGGACCCGCAACCAGGCGACGTCGTGGACCGTCACCACCACCGGGACGCCGGGCCGTAGCGGCACGGTTCCCGAAGCCGCATGCAAGAGATCGGCACCGCACGCACGCGTGCGCTGCGGCAGCAGCACTTGGTCCCACACGACGCGCCGGTCGAAGCGCCAGGGATCCAGCGACGGTTCGGAGAGTTCGACGACGTCGACCCCCTGCGCGCGGAGCGCCGCGCCGAGACCGAGCACGTACTCGCCGATACCGGTCGCCGTTCCGACCGCGAGCTGCGCATCCAGCGCAACCCTCACTCGATGACCCGGCCCTTCGCAAGATCGCGTTCCAGCGCGCGCACCATCAACGCTTGCGGATCGAGCGCTCGCGCGCGCGCGAGGTAGAGCCGCGCCAGCGACGCGTCGCCGGAAGCGAAGGCCGCGATCCCCAAGCCGGCGATGGCGTCCGCGCCGCCGGGATCGATTTCGGCGGCCTGCGCGAACAGCGCGCGCGCGCGCGCGAAATCGCCCAGGAGCGCCGACTGATTGCCGGCCGACAAGGCATACTTCTCGGAAAGCGGTGCAAGCGAGACCGCCGACTCGAAATCGCCGTCGGCGCGGCGCAGCCACGCGTGCTGCTCGGCGCTTTCGGGGACCTTGCGCCACGCGCTCTGATTGCCGTACTGACCGAGGTTCCAATACGCCTCCGCCACCGCGTCGGGGTGCGTGGTCAGCAACAACAGCCGGTCCTTGAGCTGCAGCTCGAGCCGGTAAGCACCCTCGGGATCGGTGCTCGCGCGCGCGAGCGCGGCACGCGAAACGGCGTCGACGTCGGGCGCCGCCAGATCGTATTCCAACGCCAGCGTTTCGTCGCCGCGCGCGAGCGCCGTTTGGGCGAGCAGTTCGTCGCGCGCCGGCGAGGCCGGCATCCGCAAGGCGTAGTGCTGCGCTGCGTCGTCCTCATCGTTCGCGAGCGCGTGCGCCGCGAGCGTCGCTTCGACGAACGGCGCCGGCGCCACGCGATCCAGCGCGCGATAGACGGCGAGCCCGAACGCCGCCGGTATGTGGGCGGGGACGCTGCCCGGGACTGCGGCGCTGCGGTCGAGTGCGTACGAGGCCAACTGCACGACGCCCAGTGAGATCACGAGCGCGGCGATGGCTAGCGCCGCAGCCGCCCGCACGATGAGGAAGCGACGCGGCAAAATCTACAGCTTGACCGTCAGGTTGACGTTCCCACCCAGGCCCGAGAAGGCGTTGGCCGGGGCGAGGTTATCCTGATAGTGGTACTGGCCGGCGGAGACCGAGAGTTCGCTGGACCAACGCGGAATCGCGAACGTCACCTTCCCGCCGTAGGAATTATCCATGGCGTCCAGGCTGCCCACGTTCGGCAAACCGTACTCGCCCAACAAGCGCTGCGCGTTGTAGTTCAATCCCAACGTCACCGTTCGCGTGACGGGAACGGCGACGTCCGCGCCGAGCGCGAGCCGGCTCATGTCGGAATACGTCGGCAGCGCCGGCAGCGCGCCGACCTCCCACTGGGCCGCCGACGGCAGCGCCGGCGTGGACGACATGGTGTCGTCGTGCATTAGGTGTTCGTAGCTGCTCGACACGTCGACGTTCACGCGATGGCCGCCCGCGCGAACGTTGAAGTTCGCACCGGCGTCGTACGTGCTCGCGTTCTCCCCGGACGACGAAGACCCAGGCGCTTGCGTCTCCGATCCGGTGTACTGCCCGTCGAAATCCAAACGGCCCACATGCACCGAAACCGGAACGATCACCGACGCCGGCGCGAGGCCGCCCGCCAGCGAACTTGGCTTCTCATCGAACGCGCTCGACCCGAAGCGGATCGAGGGCGCGGGGACGGCTACCGTGGACGTGGTCGCAGCGCTCTCGCCGGTCGCGGCCGGCGGCAGGGTGCCGGTCGCAACGCGCTCGGGAGCGTCGACGACGATCGACGGTACCGGCGCGTAGAACGCGACGGGCGTAAACTGCGACAGGCTCGGCGCATAGAAATGCACGCCGGAGTCGGCCGGATTCGGCGCGGCGAACGAGGGCAACAACGCGATGCGATCGGGCAGAAACGCGAGCGGCGCGACGAGCGCCGGAACGGCGCCGCGAGGACGGAAGACGTCGTGAACGCGGATCGCGAGGTCGCGCAGCGGCGATTCGCTCGCGCGGTCGCCGTACGAGGCCGCGAGCGTCGCCTGCGCGTCGCTCGACTCGCCGAACGTCGCGCGAAACGCCATGGTGCCGAGGTCGTACGCGGGCGTGGGATTCGTGCGGACCGACGCTTGGGCAATATTCACAACGAGCGCCGGCGCCAGCGCCAGTGTCGTCAGAACCCAGGCCGTAACGGCCAAGCGTCGCATCGTCTCCCCCGAACGAACCGTTTCCCCCGGGAAATCCCGGGGACTACTACTATCGGAAAAATTGGACGGGGGTTTCAGTTACGATGGCTCCCCGCTCTTGCCCTGTTCGTCAAGATATCGTCTCGCGATCAAGATGGCGGCGTAGTCGTCGACCGGCCGGGGGGGTTCTTGCAAGCCGAGCGGTACCAGCCGCCGCCAGCCTGCCGGCGGGTGGTCCGCAAAGTAGAGACTCCGTGCAAACCGGGTGGTCTCGTACTCGTCGACCTTGGCGATCGGCAGGCCGAAGTTCTCGACGGAGCGGGCGACGGCGGCCGAGTTCGTTCCGCGACCGATCGCGATCGCTTCCGGGCGGTAGCCGGCGACCACGTCCGCCAGCCGCGAGGCGAGGGTGTCCAACGCCTCGATTCCCTGCGTCAGGACGCTCCCGTCGGGCTCGAGCACGGCGTACCCCGCCTTTCCGGTGCCGGGGTCGATGCCGAGAACCCGCCCGCCCGGCATCAGCGCGGCTGCGGCGCGAGCACGACGACGATTGGAATCCCGCCGAGGTGCGGGTAGACGTCCTGTTCCGCGTACGCGGTCAGCAGATACGTCCCCGGCTTCGCAAGCATCTGCTGCATCTGCGCGAGATTGGGCAGCAGCGCGCGAATGTCCGAGTCGGTCAGGAACGGTGGCACCCGCTTCTGCCGCGCCACCGCCGAGACGGCGCGCTGGAGTTCGCCGATGGCGATGCTCGCGCTCGCGCCGCTCTGTCCGGGGATCGGGATGGTGACGATCGGATCGCCGCGCGCGAACGTCTGCACGTCGGGCGTCGCGCTGATCTCGAAGTGAATCTGATCGCCCTCGAACAGATTCTGATCCGACGTCACGCTGAGCAGCAGATCGGATTGCTGCAGATGTTCGGCCGCCTCGATATTGTCGGCCAGCTTGGCGAGTTGCTTGTCGATATCCGGCGGATTGACGTAGGGCTTGAGGCCCAAGCTGGGATAGGTGGCGTTGACGTAGCGCACCGCGTTCGAATAGTAGTCCTCAATCGTTGCGAGCCGCTCGCCGGCGGTTGCGTCCTTCTTGATGATCCGCGCGGTGGGGATCATCAGGGTGTTGTCGGCGACGACCAGATGGCCGTTCTGGACCTTCTGTTCGAGCTCGCGCTGCCGGGCTTGCAGGTCGGCGATCTGCGCGTTGATCGAGCTGAGCTTGAAGAAGGCGGTCTTCACCTCTTGCGAGGCGAGGATCGCACCCAGCGTCACGACCAAAGCAATCGTCATGCCGGTGCCGATGGCGATGATCGTCGACGTATAGCGCGGCCGAATGTTGAACAGCGTCAGGCGCTTGCGGCCCACCTGGTGTCCGACCCGGTCGCCGACGTACGCGATCCCGCCGGCGATCGCCATCACGAGCAGCACGTTGGCGGCGCCGCGGACGAACTCGACGAAGTTCATACGAGCGCGGCTCGCCGCAAGCGTCGAATGCCGATCGCGGTAAAGATGATATTCGGCATCCACGCCCACAACCAGGCCAGCGGCAGCCACGCTCCGCCGATGTACGAGCAGATGACCATGACGACGTAGTAGACGAAGATGATGACGATCGAGAGGCCGAAGCCGATGCCCACGCCGCTGCCGCCGCGGGGCGGCCGCAGGCCGAACGGAATCGCGATCAACATAAAGACGAAGCACGCGAACGGCTGCGCGAGCTTCTCTTGGTACGTCGTCACGTACTTCCGCATTTCCGTCTCCGTCAACTGGCCCGACCGCACCATGGCGGCGATCTGAGAACGGCTCATATTATTCGGATCGTCGTTCTTGATGCGCTTCACGATGTCGGTTGGATTCTCCCCGATTTCGACCTCCTGGCTGGCGACGCGCTCGGAGAGCGTCGTCCCGTCGGGGTTGAAGCGATAGCCGCTCGAGTTCTGGAGCGTCCACTTGTCGGACGCGAAGTCCGCCCGGTCGGCAAAGACGATCTGCGTCGGCTGGTTGTCGCGGTCGTACTGAATCAGGGTCACGTGCAGCAGCGCCGACGAGTTCGGGTCGAACGCGGTCGCGATCGTGACTTGGCGGCCGCCCCCCGGGAGCGGGGCGCTGACCGTGAGGTCGCGGCCGAACGCGCTGATGTGGTTGATGACCTCGTTCTCGATTTGACTGACCTGCACGCTGGCGTACGGCACGACGCCCTCTTGCAGCGCGAACGTCACGACCGACATCACCAAGCCGGCCGCGAGCAGCGGTGCGACGATGCGAAAGAAGCTGATGCCGCCCGCCTTCATGGCGGTAAACTCGCTCTCGGAAGAGAGGCGCTGCATCGCCATCAGGGTTCCCCACAGCAGCGCCATCGGAATGACGAAGACCACCTCGGCGGGCAGCTGCCAGAGAAAGACCGCGACCGCCGCCCAGAGCGGCGCGTGGTCGTTGGTGACCATCCGGCCGATGTTGAGCAGTTCGGTGGCCGCGAAGATCATCGCGAAGGCGCCGAGGCCGAACATTGTCGGACCGGCCAGTTCGGCGAGCATGTAGCGGTCCAGGATCGTGTAGCGCCACGGCGTACCGTGCCGCGCTTCCTGCGTTTCTATAGCCGGAACCCTTCGCCCAAATAGAACGTTCGCG
>Ga0116229_10005660_pt1 | contig 20263 bp, 18 predicted proteins | sample S1TSphgellanicum_3_FD_87313 | JGI IMG/M metagenome (GOLD analysis project Ga0116229, IMG submission 87313) | Host-associated microbial communities from peat moss isolated from Minnesota, USA - S1T2_Fc - Sphagnum magellanicum MG | ecosystem: Host-associated > Plants > Peat moss > Unclassified... | reverse complement strand
TTGACTGCCTCATCAAGGTTGTGCTTGTTTTGATTTGGCTGGAACTGGCACAGCAGCTACCTTGAAAGTATATTTGTGGAGTTTTCTCTGCAATCTCATGGATATATTTTGTCAAGCATCTGGCCTTATGCAATGGTGGGAGAGGATGTCTAGATAAAATGTGTTGGTAATGTCCCCATCCCAGGTACAAGGTTGAAAGCTGTCATTCCTCCATGTTGCCCTTGCCTTCTTCTACCTTTCCCTGGCTAGAATGAGCTAAAAAGGATCATGTTTGTTTCAGGTACAAAAGAATCGGTATCACATGTTCCAGTTCTTGTTGAGAATGTCCACCTCCTGTTGATCATGTGACGTGGTCAATGTGATGAGGGTCTGCACTGTTACAAATTCCAATTGGAATACCCACAGGTCTGTTTGAGTGACGACTTGTTAAATTTTCAGAGTCAAGTAGATTTGCAGTAGTTCTGGGTCTTTCGACACTTGTTGTAAGGGGCTTGCACTACATATCAGTAGCTATGTCTCTTGATTCCCAGCCAACATCATGACTGAGTCTTCCCATTGCTTTTGGAAATGCAACATAAACACAGCATGCAGGTTTTGTATATTGGTTTGCCCAAAATCTTGGGCAGATTATTGTGTACCCTAATTACCTACACCTGCTGTTGGGAGCTGATGAAGTTGGTGGGTAGTCGCAGCAGCGTCTCACTGCTATTTGTGATCAAGGTGAAGGTCGAACAGTTTGTGAGTGGCTATCATAAGGAGGTTATGACTGCACTCATTGTTCTGTTAGCTTCAAATTGTTGTTGTGGAGATTTTTCTGCATTTTCATAGATATATGTAGTTGAGTTAACAATTCAACTGTGATGGTCATGCAAGGAATTGTTCACCATGCTTTGGTCTAGCAAAACTCGGTTTGAATCAACTACACATCTCCTTGCCCCGAATGTGATCTCAAGAAGGAATGAGTGCATGATCGTTGACTGTAATAGTGTTACTGATATTCCCTTGTTTTCAAACTTGTGGCAGTTATGGAAAGGATTCCTGCTTATTTTGTCTATTCCCCTGACTTTCTAATGGCCCTGAATGATGTGCCACCCATGACCAGATGCATGGCTTCTCCTGCTCTGTGGAAGTTCTATGCATGGTTGCAATGTGTTTGGTGTTTGAGATTGTGATCAATGTCTTCAAGTTGCACAAAGCTGATCGATGTGCTGGTTGATGATTGTCTGTTCAGTGTCAAATCAGACTCAGAGCCAGAGGAGAAGTCCATTGTGATGGAGGGAAACAGTGCGTGATTTCTAAGAAAGAGAAGAATGCTCAATGCTGTACTGGCAAATTGTCCTTGGAATCCAAGAATGGATCTTTGATTCACATTTGTGAGAAATGTTGAGCAGCATGCTTTTGAGAAAAATCAAAACCTTCTGGATATCTTTAGTGGCCTGATCTTTGTATCTGAAAGGCAATGGCCGGTCATGGCAATGGTATTTGCACATCACATTCTTTTCTCTGGTGTAACATATTTCTGCATGTTAGCTAAAAAGTAGTAGCAGGTGCCACCATTGTCCTGAGCCCTGGTCAGTGGACCTCAGAAAGTCTGAGGAAATTTCTTATTGCTGGAGTGACTTTGGAGGTGTAACTCAGGGTGACATTTTGTGGAGAGGTTTGATTGTTACTGTATTAGGTCCCCTTTGCTTTATTCATAACTGAATAACTGGATAAACCATTTCTCCATTGCTTCTTGCTGTGCTTATTTAGTTTGGAACAAGTGGGAGAAATAGGCCCTATTAAGTTCCAGTTCCGGACAGTTTGCCATATACCAAACCAGTCTTTCATTTTGTGGGTCCTATCAACAAGAAGAATGGGGTCTGTTTTTGTTGTTGATGATATGTCTTGCGATTGAGTTTCGAATGTTGTTCTTATGAGCTTCTCTGCCATATATAGGTCTGTGACAGCATTTGGCTCATGTTGAAGTTTGACAATCTTTCAGCCAGCAGTGTATATTGTCATGTGAGGTGAGTATTGCTGAATGGTCCATTGTCTTCACAGGTGATGCAAATGTTAGTCTGTGCAGAGTTGGTTTGTTGCTAGTCAGTTTTATGCCATTGGGTGTAGTGGAGCCATTGTTCTATCAGTCCAAGTGAATCACCGAGTCAAATCAGCTAAGTTAAATGGAGTGGGGAGTGGGCTGTGGACTTGAGAGCCTCTTGAGCCACTGATGTTATTGCCCTTCAGATTTCTTGTGCTTTCCTGCTACAATTCCAGTTGCCTTATAGAACTTCCTGTGGTTCTTGGAGTCTTCTTCCACATTCTGAAATTGCCCCTCCTGCATTTGTTTCTTTATGTATTCATGAGTTACAAGTTTTTGTTGTGCAGTGTGATTGTCCTTAAATGATTTTCACCTTTCATAGACCCTCCCATTATGTGTGTGCCAGCTGCAGGGGGATCCTCTATTGCCTTTTAGAGAACATTGGATCTACATGGTCACTGTTTCACACAACTGAATGGAAGATCGGCTTGTCTGGGAACAGTTGTTTGAAATTGGTTTGTTTCTAAGCCTGGTTGCATATGCTAGATCCGAAGGGACTCTCAAATTTAGTTCCTTGGGCCAAAAGGTATATAAGGATAGGGGACCAATCAAGCTGTTTGATGGAAGAGGCTTCCAGGAATTTCATCTTTCTCCAACTTCAAACTTTAAGAAAAAGGAAGAGAGTATCCTTGGGATGTTTGGCATGCACTTGGTGCTTCACACAATTTGGAATTCTTCTGGACATATTTTGGTGAAGTCTGGAAGGGAACTGATTCCCAGTCATCCTAAGCTCTCAAAGGTGGTGGCATTTTGTCATTAGTGCACACATTGAAAAGATAAGTGGCATGTGCAGAAGGTTATGGCCATTGAAAGGGAAATTAGTAGGTTCATCAACAATTCACTCCTCCGACCCAATGTCGTTACTAGCAATAGTGTTAATTAGTAAATTTGATGACAACTAATGATAAAACCTCTATTATAAGCACCAGCCATTTCTTCTTTTATGATTTGTTAAGAATTAAGTTTTTTCTTATATATTTTTATGACCTGTACATTTTAGAGTGTATCTTTCAATGGGCAGATTGAAATTATTCTTATCGAATTTTATTTCCATTTGACTTTTGTTTTATGTCACTTCATGATTTGGGCATTGATGAATGCATATTCTAACTTTGATGTATGCAACAAAAACCCAAGGGGAATAAAAATTGATGAAATTTTTAAACCAAAAGAACTTAACTTTAACACTTTGTAAACTTTTTTAAAATATAGTGATTTCATCCCATAATGTCACTTGTCTAAACAAAGCTATTGCAAAGCTCTTTAATCATGGATACTTAAATGACCCATGTGAACTAGTAACGAAACCTGAATCCAGTTTACTACCTGTTTCCTTGGAATTTTCTCGATGCCACATGTGATCAACATATGACTCTAGAAGCCTAGACCAATTCTCGGTTGTCCCATGACGATTGTTAGAGGATAGAGCGTAGGTTAATCACTGTCAAGGGCATGTTCGTGGCCAAGGTGACAATTTTGACATGTGCTCTAGTCAACTTGCCATTGGCTGTGCTAAGCAACTGATAGGATAAAGATGGTGTGGGTAAGATTTTGCATAATGACAGGCACCAGCTATGCTAAGCGACTATTAGAAACAAATTTGGTGTGATTAAACTTTTACATGATGTAATGGACCTAATTGTGCTAATACCTAATTTGGTATCTAGAAGTGTTGTGTAATGTCAGTTTGGCAACATCAAAATGCCAAGTTGACATGCTTTAGTTGACGCACCCTTGTTGGGTAGCCAAGTCAACTTCACAAATTGACTTGGCAAGTGGACTATGGCAAGCCAATAAGGGCAAGTTGGCTTCGCACTAGGGTGGTTTATCAAAACTGAGTAAAATTTGCTTGCATGGAGACATTACCAATGTTCACATTTTGTCTCCTAGCACTTGCCACCCAAGGTGGTTCACCAATCTTCAGTAAAGCTATTTAGTTGAACATCATGTGTTACTTTAATAGTTTGGGTGAAATTCACCTAGTTTGAGTAGAAGGGTAGATACATTCCTTGGTTGCATTTATATTATGTGTACAACATAAGGCTTGGTTGCAACAACTCTTATGAGACACAAGAGTTATCTGTAAAGTCATGCTTTATTTGGCCCAATATTTTTTCTTTTGGTGAATTGGGGCAAAATTTCACCTTTAGTTGGAAAGGCACAACCACCACAATAGGAGTTTATAGCTTCAAATGTCCAGACAGTGTTATTAAATGAGGTTTAAGGTGCTAGGTTGCATCTAGTGACAAAGTAATTTTTGCCAAATTTGTATTGCATAGAATAATTTTTTTGTTAAGTTTTTAGTATTTTGACAGTTTTTAAAAATCTTTTCACCATTAAGGCTAAAAATTTTATGGGATCATTGCCACTCATGTTAAATCTCTTGTGGAATCATTGTCACCCACATCAAACAAATGGAAAAAAAAACATTGGTTGGGCTTGAGTTGCACCCCTCATTTGATGTTTCATCCCCTCTTAGCTATTATACACAAAGTCGTGAAATTTTATTAAATAAGGGTATGAAATATTGAGATTCATGATTAAATGAACCAAGTTTGAGAACATTTATAGCTACAATACACATAATAACAATACTGATTGGTTGAAAGCATTCAAGAAAAGAAAGTACATGGCAAATTAAGTTTAGCACCAAATCTACTGTTAAACCAAGTATCATGCCTTGTTGAAGGCCAATGTACTTTTTTTTCTTGTTTTTCGAAATTGTATCCCCTATGGGACCAAACAAGGGGGTTCCAATGTTGTCTTTGCTTGATTTTATGGATAACTTTACTATTGTAAAATCTTGTAGAAAACATGGTGAACAAGCATCAGGTATACAATATGGCATTTGTCAAAAATTTCATGGCTTTTGGATATGAAATTCCAATCATCTCATCATCTTCATTCATCTTCTTCTTCAACTTGATTTTGGGATTAAGTGGCATTTTAATGGCTTTGTAATCCTCCATGCAAACAAGCTTAAGGATAGATCCTTGAAATACTTGATTTGGTTCAATTTTTCTCCACTTCCATGCTTAAGAAGAAATTGTAACCTCCAAGATTTAATTTAATTTCAAACTTTTGACTATGCTCCTCCTTCATTTGCATAAACATGTTTCAATCATTACACGTCAAGATGAAATCATCCACATAAATAACAATGAAGAACTTGACATCTTTCACTTGCGCAAAATACATATTAAAAATTGACATCATTTGTTACAAATCCAATGTTTTTCAAAATTGCATCAAACTTTCAGTTCCACATTCTTGAAGATTGTTTTAAGCCATACAAGGATTTGTGAAGCTTACACATAAGATGTTTGCCTCCTTCTTGTATGAATCCTTGGGGTTGTTCCATGTAAATCTCCTCTTTAATAAACTTGCATTTAAAAATGTAGTCTTGATGTCCATTTGGTGGATCTTCATGTTTTCAATCATCGCAAATGCAAGGATATAATGTATTAACATAAACTTTGCCACTAATGGAAAGGTTTCGTTGTAATGTACTCCATATGTTTGGGTGAAGCCTATTGTCATGGGCCTTGCCTTGCAATGTTCCCCTTTTCCATTCACACCATGTTTGATCTTAAACACCCTTTTGCAAAAAACAAGTTTCCTACCCTTGGGAAGTGACACCAACATCCAAATGTTGTTGGCAACAAAATAATTATATTGTTCTTGCACAATAATCTTTCATTTTTTACATTTTCACTTTTCAACTTCTTCCACACTTTGGGGTTTTTTTGGAAAAAGTTATGGTGGCATGTCCACCTATTTGGTGGCAATCCACCAATCATGAAGCTTCTCCTTAGATTGTCTTTCAAGCCTCTATTTTGTCCATCTTGTCATAGTTCATTCAATCCATCATCTTGTGGTGGAACAACTCTTCTTCCAAAAAGGAACTTGACATGGACATGCGTTTTGTTGATGTCTCACTCAAGCATTTATGATTATCAAACTTGACTGTTCATTTTTAATTTCTTCATTCATGATTTCATCTACAACATGTTCTATTTCCTATAAATGACTAGCATGAACACCTATTTGATTCCCTCCTTCAAGAAATACAACATTTTGACTTTTGATGTTTTTTTTGGTTTCTACCACATTAAGTGATATGCTTTGGTCCTTTCACAATGCCTTAAAAAGACACAAGGTATGGATTTGGATTCTACTTGCTTCTTTTCTAATTTAAAATGTGAACATAGGTTTTGCAACAAAAGATTATCAAATGAGAACATTGAATTTCCTACATTCGATCCATGCTTCTTGTGGGTTTTTTGAATCACAAGCTTTGGTTGAACATCGATTTTTGATCTAAATCATTATGTTCAATATTTTTGTCCAAAACTCCAAGTCAAGTTTTTACACAAAAATCATGCTTTTAGCACACTCCACAATTGTTCTATTGGTTTTATCCACAATCCCATTCTGTTGTGATGAATATGGAACACTTATTTGTTGTTGGATCCAAATTCACCAAGAAGGCATCAAACTTTTTGGAAACAATTTTTTAATTAATTTTCATGCATGTTTTGTTCTCCACCAACACATTGTATCTTTTGAATATTTCAAACACTTATCCTTTGGCTTTTAAAAGATAAAAAGTGTGTCTTTTAAAAAAATGTGACAAAATATCATGTGTCCACCATGGATTATCTTAAACCTACCTACCTAGGCCTAAGCCTACTTTCCTACCTACCTACTTGTTTAATTTCTTAAAATGGGTTTTTGAAATTGCCATGTGTCACCATATAATTGGTCTTCACAATGGACATGTGTTAAAATTTGATTCACCCTTTACTAGAATATATTAATTTATTAATAATGATGAATATTGAAATAAAGTTCAAATGTCATGTCACTAGTAAAAAAATGCCAATTTGCGATTATGATTTGTGATTAAAAAACAATTGCAATCAACTTTGTAACAAAAAAATCCTTTAGTTGCATAAATAAAATTACATTGAACCTTTAGTTGCAAATGATAATTTAATGTGATGTTAACACGTTTCTCATAGATGAAGTATATAATCAATGTATACACTTCCATGCTTTGACTAACATATAACATTTGTAATTACCATTATTTTACAATTAATAAATAACCCTATCACTAATTGCAACATAATAATTTTTTTGGCAAGATTTCTTTATTATTGAAATATTAATCGAAGCCATAGATTTCAACACCTTGTTTAATCAATTTTGCCTTTTGGAAAAACTTGGAATTTTTTAATAAAGGATTTTATATAATATATAATCAGGAAAAATTAACATGGTCAAATTTCAACATTTTCATAATAACAATTGGACAAAGGAAATTTGACACATGGCACGATAAAAAATTACCATGTGGCATATTGATTGAATTTTGGAATAAATAAATAAGAATAAATAATTATTTACATAGGTAGGTAGGTAGGTAAGTAAAATTATGTGCGTAAAAAATACCCACATACTTAGGATACATACCTACCAAGGTTCTTTATTTAATTATTTACCCACCTACCTACTAAGTGAAAAAATAGGTAAATGAGTAGGAAGGTAAAAAGGAGGTGAATTAAAAAGTAACCATGTAAAATTTATTTTATTTTATGTTTTGTTTTTAAGGTTAAACTTTTAAAAGTTCATCCCAAATAACACATGATTTCTAATGTAAAATAGAAAAGAAAACACATTTTTATATACCTTGTAAGATGACATTAGAAAACAAAACATATGGGTTAAACCTTTTAGTTACACCTTAGTTGAAAATTTAGTTGTAATTAAAAATGATTCTCCCACAAGTTTTGTGTTTGTGTTTAGTTTTGTAATTATACAACTAAATAAGTGAGAAATAAATAACTAGTTAACTAACTAATTAATTAGCTAGTAATTAATTACCTACCCACCCACCCACTTACAAAACTACCTACTACATTTTTTAAAAAGTTATTTTAATAATTTTAGAAATAACATTGATCATTATTATTTCTTGGTTCCAATAATTTATCAATTGGTTCATTAGTAATAATTCAAATTATATATATATTCAAAAAATCACGAATTAATCATTAATTTTTTTGCTGTATCTAATTATATGAAAAATATTTTTAAAATTTTATTCAATTACTTAGATAAAAATATTATTTTTACCTCTGAAAGTAACCCTTTTAAAATGCCAGCAATCAATAAATTGAATAAAAATTAATTAGGTATTAATTGACTATCTACAAAATAAAATTTTAATTAATTGGAAATTACTAATTATTAACTGAATCAGTTTTAGTAAACCATTAATATTAATTAAATAATTTAACTCATGAATCATTAATTGTGTTTTATTTTAAACTAACTATGTATTAACTAATTAGTTTTTATTAGCTATTAACCATAATTCTTGATTATTAAATATAAATAAATAATAAATAACTAATTTATATTTAAGTAATATTAACTGATGAATTATATATATAAGTATATGATGAATTAAATTATTTTATTAGGTAAATATTTAATCAGTTTTAATTAATCACTAATAGTAACTAGAAATTTTAATTTGTGAAGAATTCGTTATTTATTATTCATTGGCTGAATAAATATTATATAATAATTAATAAATTATTAAAAATCATACATTGATAAATATTAAATATAGATTATGTATTTACAAACTTATTGACTTGTTGATAAAAACTAAATAATTTTTAATGAACTAACTATTATTCCATTTTTTTATTTAATAAATTTATTGTATCAATTTATGATTTAACATTTAATTAATCAATGAATTTTTTTGAAATAACTTAATAATAATAATTGATTACTTAATTAGTTGCTATTAATTAAAATATGATGAAATGATTAAGTAAAATTATTTAGTTCATACTTTATTAAGTAATCAATTATTTGATAATAATAATTTATCAATAATTAATGATAGTTTTTAATACAATGCATATCATATTAGTACGACCTCACTACTATAATTTAATCGTACATTAATAAAGGTGGTATATTTAAATGAACCATACAAAATCAAAATGAAATTTTTTCAATCCAATATGTCCATAATATGGGCAAATATATGTTTAATATACCTTGAATAAAATCTATATAGTATATTCTTAATATGTTCACAAAACCCTAATGTACATTAAATACATAAACACACCAGAATAAGTAACAAAATTGGAACTAATTTTGCAATTAAATGAACATAAAAGGCTATTCTTGGATGAAAATTTCACAAAGATAGTCAATATGGAAAGATGTGTAATTTAATAGTTGCACCGTAGTTGCAAGAATAGTCATAAATTTAAAAAGATGATGACTAGTTGTAAACATGATAAAATAGAGTAGCAAATGATAGATAATTGCATGTAATCACATGTGGTTGCAAATTGAATTGTTACATATTACAAGATTTCTTATAATGTGTTGTGTCATACAATTGATCTTCAAAAGGTCATTATTGTAATTGCACTTTAGTTGCATGGGCAACCCCCATAGAATAATACATATGGATAAAGTATAAAATCCATACCATATATTGTCCACATACATATTGTTGCATGCAACCATTGGTTGTGTACAATTTATTTTATGTAACTATGGGGTCTAGTAGTTGCATGTGTCACATGCAATTGAAAATTACTTGTATACAACAATTGTAAATGACAATTCTTCTTCTAGTTTTACTTGCACTAGGCTCATTCTATCCTTCCCTAACAAAAAAATTTAAACATATTCTAACTCTGTACTTCCTAATCCATGTACTTTTATGGTTTCAATTTGTTTACATTCACTAGCATAAGGTTAGAGTCAAACTTGTTTATGTCCAAATGTGTGGATGGAAAAACTTGTTCAAATTTAACATTTTCCATGTTAGAAAAAAAAATCTTGAAATTTAAATATCAAAAGTGAGTTCACATTCTCTATTTGGATATATATAATTCAAGTTACGACAAAAGAATGAATTGGAATCACATTGGTGATTTGACTGACTCTTGACCACTAAAAGCCAAGAAATAAAGGTCAAATGGCCTATAAATTGAGTATGTAATAAAGCATTGGAAATCTCTTCAAGTGCTACAACATTTCCCTTTGAAGTTCCTTAATCAAAAAGATTGTGCAAGAATTATGAAGTTGCAAAGTTGCAAACTCATATTTTGGTAGTTGGGAATTTTGATCATTTCAATGTAGTCTCCACCACCAATCACCTATCATATTATAGGGAGGAGAGTGGCACCTCCTTCCAAGGCTTTCGGCCATTTGAATCAGATAAATTCAAGTTGCCCATGATTAAATCCTAGCACCAATTGGCTCCAACTTGTGCTAACCCAACTTATTTATTGGTTTATGCAAGTATGTTCATAAGCTTACACTAGCACTCTCATCCCCTTTGACCCCCAAATGCATGGGATTAGGAAGCATGCTTTAGGTTACATTTTTGCTACAATTCATTACAACAAAGCATGGTATTTTTACTAGGGATATTTGAAAAAAAACCCAAAAATGACACCAACCACTTTGATCAAAATGCATGTTTGGACAAGTCAATTTCGACATTGTTACTTTTGACCAATGGTCTTTTTGACTAAACCTATAAGGCTTAGTTTGACTAGTCAAGTCAACCAAAGGTCAATTTAACCACTATTATTTTTTACCAAAGGATTACTTGACTAATAGTAATGTCAATAATCAAAATGTACATTGTGTATAGGATACATTTCAAAAGATTTAAAAAAAAAATCAAACCACAACATAAAATCAATTTTGCCACATGTCAAAAACTTATGGGAAATGTTTATGTCCATATTTAGTGTCATTTCCATGTGCCACATGTGCCACATGTCACCATATTATGGCATCTATTTAACAATGTTGCAACATCTTTGATTGCCACGTGGCATCATAATAATGCATCCTTCGTTACCACACGTCAACATATCTAACATCTTCCATCAGCTCATGAAAGAACTACTCACAAGACATGGTGGTTTATTTGACCAAATTTGGTCAAATGGGTCAATGGTTTAGTTGTCCAAGTGGGGTGATTTATTTGGCCAAATCTCGTTCAATGGGTTTTTTGTTTAATTGGCTAGTTTTAATTGTCAATGATTTCATTTTATTTTTTACATTATGAAAAAAAGGTGTTTTATAACTAGGGTTGTAGCTTAATTTTTGAGTTGTAATGACCATTTGCAATTCATTGTATTTCTACACTCATGTGTGTTATTGGACAAGTTGCATGAGTTGCAAAAAATGCAATTCACCATATATACGATCACATTTTAATGCAACTCATTGTAATTTAGTTACAACAAAGTCGCAACAACTCTTTTTCAACTACTATGCAACTCCCTTGTGACTACAACTATAATGTCATGTTAACCATGTGACCATCAAAGATGCATGCAATTGTGGAATATCTTACACATTGAGTATTATTTTTGTTGTGAGCTTGAAAGGATCAATCAAAGTAACCTAATTTTTAGTTAATTTGTTCATTTGTAACATGTCACAATATCCATATCCTTGACACTCTTGTTGAACACTACTAGACTTGGACTTGTACTTGTCTATAGAAAAGAAACTGAAGAGTGTAGATGTAAAGTACCAAATAGAGGATACTATACATCCTTGTTAAAGGTTTTTTCTATTTTTCTTAAATTTAAAATTTATTGTCTTTTAATTTTTTTAATTATGGTTTTAAGTCATATCAATAGGTTGCTTCATATCGGTAGTTTGTAAAAATTAAATATAGATATTCTTCCCAAATGCAAAAGAAAAAATGAATTATGTATTTCATAGCAAGTTGAATATCAAAGTTCTAAGTGAACTTGTTCATAAACCAAGAATGAAAGTAAGAAGTGATTTTTAAAAATTAAAAGAAGAAAGAAGTTCCAAAATTTCAAAAGTTTACAAGAAGTTCCAAAAGAAGATCCTTCACTATCCTCCAATCTTTCTATACATACCAAACATAACACAATTTTAAATTGTCATAAGACAATATAACAAAACTTTAAACTTAAACTACAACAACTATTATCCACAAGTTGAAACCAACCTATTATTGTCAACTCCCAGTTATTATAATAGACTAGTTACCAATTTATTTAACCCACTAATTACCCTAACACCTGTTACTGGTTATATTAATAGACCAGTTCATTTAAGGTCTTGTTACCCAATATTATCTAAATTAAATTTCAAAATCATATTGCCCCATTGGTTACTAGTTGGTAAAAACCCGTTATTATATACATACTTGAAAGATTAGGTTAACATTACCCCCCTTTGAAAACGAGATTTCATCTTCAAAATCAATCGCTTGTTTGACTCTTGTAGTCAAATCATCAATAGGTTATTCACTTGTGGTATCAACATGTTTAACTAAAATAACATGTTTAGATCCTAGTCTCTCAACAACATGTGTGTCCTTTAATACTAATATGGAGTCCTGAAGACCTTAAAGGCATGTGTGATAATGTCAATCAAGGTAACCTTTACACCTACCCCAATCTCTGGTATAATTAATGGTAAAGGTTTAAAAGTAACATGTTCTTCCAACCCTTCTACCTAAGTATTAACAACTAGAACAAATACTTTCACAAATTATGTGGGCAAAGACAAAGTACAAGAAATAATGGCAAGTTTTGCTCCTCTGATTGGCTCTAGTTCTTCAATGGTAATGACAATAGGTTCACTCCAAAAATTCATAACTACAGTCGTTGCCTACACAAATGAAAAATTCTAGGAAATAATAACAAGTACCTCAACTAGTTTGCTAGTAAGTTGGTCAAATGTATAGCCATCAAACTATAACAAGTATGCAACTAGTTCATTCAAGTAATTTTGTTCATCTGCATGAGCTATTTTTAAATTGTCTTAGATTTTTTTTTCCATAATTTTTCCACCATTCATTCCATTTTAGGTTTTTATTCACTAATGCCTAGTTTTGTATGTTAAGCAAGGCATTGTCCAAAAGTAATTCCTCAAATTCCTTCAATTAGTTATCCATGTAGGTGGTTTGAAAAACTTTACTCGGTGCTTGACGAAGTGTCTCCAATTTGCCTTTCAATTCTTGGATTTGTACCCGAAGCTCATGGGTATGAGTCTCCATGTCAATGTTGATTTTCATCAATTGCTCCCTTTATTGCAAACATGTGTTCTACATCTCTAAAAAATTCTTCTTTCATTCTACACTAATGGCTTCCATCTTGCCATAATCCCTTGTCAACCGTTCAAGGTCAGTCTGTGGGGCCTTCAAGTCATTACGAGTTTTTTAATGAACCAAGTTTAGTTCATTATATTCCTGTTACAGAACTTTAGCTTTCTTGATTACCCTTTCAACTTCAACATTTTTGGCAACCAAATGTTTATTCTTTGTATGTAGTTTAAAGCTTCATAATAGCTAGGTCCTTATCTTTATTTTGTAGGGTTTGTTTATGGCTAACTAGTTCCAAGCAACAAGCCTATAGTTGGTTGTTGGTGTTTTCTAACAAGTTTTTAATAAAATTCTATTTAGTCTTCAAATCGGTTAAGTTGTCTACTATCTGAGGCCAAGTTTGGGCAACTAGGGCTACTTGCTCAAAGAAAAGTATAACATGTTTCAAGCTTTCATTTTAAGCATAACTTGCCGATGTTTTAAGAAAAATATAAACAAGTTTAGGCTAAACTAATTCAAGGAGCTTAGGTTGAATTGATTGAACTGGTTCTATACTTGTTAGTAATAGGTTGTTAACATGTTCAATAGGAACATAAGTTTCTTGAACAAGTAAAGGCTCTTGATTTGATTCACTTCTATCTTCCATGAATTGGTCACTTTTCGTCCTTATCGATTTGTTGTCATGCTACATAGGAACATCAACTTCCATGTCTTCATTTCCTCATTCCATAATCATAATTCGCTGATGGGTGTGAGGTTTTTTTTTTGGTGGTCAATTAGTTTGTTATGGACTCAACCAATCCTTTGGTGTTAATGGTTCAGTTTGTATTTTCACCCAGTGTGATTGTAAAACTGGTCATGGCAATATATTAGATTAACACACCGATTGATGTTCATTAATAAATTGTTCCTTGGTGATAACCTCAAAAATCGTTTTTAGATGTTTCGTAACAACTTTCTTTTTTCTCTCTCCTGAATTAGTTGTGGTTTTGGAAAGTCAACACGTGTATCATCTTTTGATAATGGAAACTAATATCATATATATACTTTTATAATTGGTTCAAAGTAATAGGTTGTCACTTTCTTGTTAGGCATTGGCAACTATGCCACGATTTGCTTTTAGTGCCTTGTCCACAAAGTTAGTTCTATTGACATTTGGGTCAACATAATGGAGCACCAGTTGATCTTTTTCCCATTGTTTGCCAAATTAAGAGTAATGGCAATGTGATTATTGAAATAGATTAACCTTTCTTGTTGGTAAATGATTTGTAGAATTAATACAAACTTGGTGTGGTACTCCTCCATTCAAATGACATTCCATTTTTTTTGTTAACAAATGTGTCAGGTGTGTTGGTTTAGCTACTTAATTAGGTTCTCAATAATTAGGGATAAATTGGGTTAGTTAAGTTAATTAGTTAATCACAAACCAATTCATGTGTGAACGAGGTTCATGATATTTGTTATGGGATATAATCCCATCTTATGTGACCTCAAATCACTTTTGGTGATTTGAGATTCCAGAACATAATTTTTGTTTTGTAGTTTTATTTGTTATGCAAGTTATTTGGGCTTGCATTCTTATGTTGTTGCAAGTGAATCACTAAAAGTCTAGCTAGTTGTTTTCGTGTTATAACTAGGCTATAATTGTTTTAGAACTAAGTTTTTTTGGTTTTCTATTGTGTGTGTGTTATGACGAGAGTTTGGGTTAGTAGTAAATGTTGTGTTGTTTGTTTTGGTTTTTATATTGTAGGTTAGTTTTGCTTGGGCTGTAAATATTGCGAATCTTGGTTTGGAGATTTTGATGTTTTTGTATGCATTTTTCATGTGTAACTCATTTGGGAGTTAAACCCAAATATGGCCTAATATTTAGAATTTGGAAGTTGCAAGAAAAACAACAAAAATGTTAAAACATGCACAAGAAGAGGGCCTTTGTTTTGGGCATAAAAAGACCCCTTTGTGTTTTCTTGTTTTTATTTCTTATCTCTCCTCTCTCTCTTTCCCTCCCTTATTCTTCTTTAGCGTCAATAGGAGCAAATAGTAGTGGCAGCAAGAAGTGTTACCACTTCCACCCAAAAAGTGTAGGGTGTTCCAAGCTCCCGAACTTCGATTATTCATTAATAGAGCTTGGAAGGAAGGCAAGGAGGGTTCACCTCCCCACGTGTGGTCTTCATTGTTTAAAGGAAAGTGCAATAGCAATAGGGAGGGGTGGGTCCCCAACTAGCGCCCTTCATGGGTTTTCCTTCGACATGTATCCATGCACCATGCAAAGAGTAACGTAACAACAAGAAAAGGGCAAGGAATTCCCCTCCCTAGCTTCGTTTTTGGTTCTTTTTACCAAGGAGCTGCAGCTACAATGAAAAAGAAGGAAAAAAAATGGGGGGGAGCTCACGGTGGCAACTACCACTATTAGAATTCTTATTTTTTCAAACGAACCAAGTTGATTAAATGGGTCTTTTTTACTAGAGGAAATGTATTTTTTACTAGAGGCCAAAGGTTTGAATGATAATGGGTATTTTTCATTAATCAATTTGACAATTAGTCAAATCAAACATCTAGTCAAATTGGACTTTAAAATACCACCTAATCAAATTGGTTAGTGGCCTAATCAATAAGACCACTAAATTTAGTCAAATTGGCAAGTGCCTTAGTCAATAAGGACACCTATTATATTCAATCAATAGGGCTAACTAAATAGTCCTAATCAAAGTGGCCAATGGCCTAATCAAAAGGGCCAATTACGAATTTTAATACTAGTTGGGTATCTTGGGACTACATTTAACATTTTGATTATGTTTGACCAATTAGAAAAAAATTGAAAAATGCAAAAGTTAGCTAATCATAACTAAATGAATCATAACCAAATTAATTATGATTCTATTAATTATGTATATGGTTTATCTAACTATGGTTACTTTGATTATATTGAAATTAATTATGGTTCAATTATTTATCAAAAAATAAATTAAAATTTAAATTAACCATAATTAATTTAACCATGGTCAATTGACCATAGTTTGTTTAGTTGTATATGTTTTAACCATAGTTAGTTTAGCCATATTTAATTTAACCATTATTCATTTATCCATACTTAATTATTCCATCATTTTTTAGTTTAATTACGTCTAATTTAGCCATAAGTAATTTAGCAATTATAAATAGTTTAACCACGGTCAATTTAACAATAGTTGGTTTAGCCTTAATAAATTTATCCATGATAATTGATTTAACATAATTAATTTAACCATTACTAGTTGGCACATTGTTGGTTTTGCCATAATGAATTTAACCATGGTTATTATAAACATAATTAAGTTAGCTATATTTATTTTTAACATATTATTATTTTACCTTAATAAATTTAACCATAATCAATAGACCCATAATTAATTTAAAATTATTTTTAGTTTAACCATGTTTGGTTTTGCCATAATTATTTTAAACATTTTTATTTGAGCCATAATTATTTCACTTATGTTTATTTTAACCAAATTCATTTTATTCATGGTTAGTCTTTAACCATGGTTGGATTTGCCATCATTATTTTAACCATTTTGATTTTAACCATAATTATTTCATTCATGTTTATTTTAATCATAATTAATTTTTACATAATTGATTTTTCCATAAAATATTCATTCGTTAATTAATTTAACCGTATTACTTTATTAATGGTTAATTTAGCCAAATTTATTTACTCATGGTTAGTTTAACCATTTCTAGTTTAACCATGGTTAATTTTGCCATAAATATTTTAAAGATTTTGATTTTAGCCATAATTATTTCATTCATTTTTATTTAAACCATAATTAATTTGTGCATAATAGGTTTAGCCATAAAATATTTATTCATTGGTTAGTTTAACAAAATTAACTTTATTCATGGTTAGTTTAGCCATTTCTAGTTTAACCACAGTTGGTTTAGCCATAAATTATTTATTCCTTAATTAGTTTGGTGATATTTATTTTACTCACAGTTAGTTCAATCATTTTTAGTTTAGTCATAAAATATTTATTCATTAGTTAGTTTAACTATTTATAATTTAACCATGGTTGGTTTAACCATTAAATATTTATTCATTGGTTAATTTGGCCATATTTACTTTACTTATGGTTAGTTTAACCATATTTATTCATTGGTTAGTTTGGCCATATTTATTTTATTTATGGTTAATTTAACCATATTTATTCATTGGTTAACTTGGCCTTCTTTACTTTATTCATGGTTGATTTCACCATATTTATTTAGATATGGTTAATTAAACCATAATTAGTTTAGTCATGGTTATTTTATCATGATTATTTTTTATTTTTGGTTGGTTTAACCATTAATAGTTTAATAATCATTATTTTTTCCATAATTAATTTTTCCTAGGTTAAATTAACCACCTACTTAACTTATGTAATGCAATTATGTGGCTAAATAACTTAAATACAATTAGTTTATATCTAAGTGTATTTATTTATACATACCCCAATTACATTCCACCTATTAACCCATAGGTAATCTAATTATATAAACTAGGGTAGGCCATTTATGTACCTATGATAAATTATTAGTTGGTTAACTAGTTATTTACTTAAAATACACTAATGAATGTGTAATTAAATAGTTAATTATTACAAATACATTAATGATAATATATAATGAATTAAGTCAAATTTGAAAAGATTAGTTATAATTTGGTTGTAATTATTAATTATAACTAAATAACTAAATATTAAATTTGATTTTAACTTAATTAATGTACATATTTACCTACCTCTTTATTTATTTACTTAATTTATGTATTTTACATAGTTATTTAGGAATAATTTTATGTGAATTAAAAGGCTTTCCAAATGGTGAGCAATATAAATGGATGCACCATAAACATCCAAGACATAAGAAATATTTTAAAAAGGAAGGCCACTTGGGACAAGCTAATTGAAAAGGTTCAACTTTAAAGGCCAAATTCAAAATGAAATAAGATTTTCCTACCTAGGTCATATAGGTGTAGGCTTAAGTTAGGTGGTGTACATTTAAGCTTAGTAAAGGTCATAGTTTAGGTTGCTTTAGCCTACTTTAAGCTTCTACATTTAATTGCTAGTTATAAGTGTGAGCCATGGATTATAGCTCAATAATTAGTTAAGGTTTAGTTTCGTAATTTTCCTTAGTACTAATGATTTGAATGCTTATAAGCCTCCAAGTAGTGATTATTAATAGTTGAATCAACTTTTGTGATATTTCTAGGCATATAATACTTATTTCTTTTAGTTGATGTAACATTTAATCAGTTAAGCACTTAGTAAACCTTTTAAAGTACATTAACCCTTTTATGTCGTAGAAAAGGGAAAGGGGATGTAGAATTAGATGTGATTTATTAATATATAGGGAATACAAGCTCATAATTAACAATAACATTTCACCATGATAAGGTTAAGTTAGTCTGTAGAAGAATCTTTAAGCACTAATGATGTACTTGTAAGATTTTTAGGATGTAGTCCTAATACATCTTTAATTAGTTCACTTCTATTAGACTTTTAAATAGAATCAAATCAAACTTAAATATTAACATTTCCGCCTGAGTAGCCTCATGTGAATTACAACTTTATAACCGACTTAAAGGATAGATCATAATTGCAAAAAATCTAGAATGCGACGAATGGTGCGAGCGAGGTACTTGGCTCAGTGCTCATGGGAAGGGGGTTGATTGACCCTCGTAGCCAACGATAATGGCCATCACCGGGAACCCACGTTCGACAATGGAGACGAACATCATCATCTTCGCATTGACACTCTTCAAACCTTTCTAGTGCGGTTCCACGAGTAGGAACGAATTCTAGATAGATTGCTAAAGCATGTGGGTTAGGAGACAATCGATGATCCTATACCGAACAATCGATTCGAGTGCGCACCACTCGCCTGGGCGGTTCTTCTTCGTGTGGCCGTTGAGAAATAATCACGTCGAGTGGTGCTTCTTCAAATTCTTCATGTTCTACTGGTGCAATTGGAGGATTCGAAGGCGTAGCGACATCATTCACCATGACTAATTCTCACTTGCATCAACAAAAACCAAGAAGGTCAACGAACGAAAAGGATAAAGATCAAGCTCAAAAGACCTCATCAAGATATCCAAAATAAAGGAAGGGATGAATCCTCCAATCCCATTAGTCATGAGGATTGTCATCCTGTTTGATTGGAGGATGGAATATTTCTTGTGTCTCATTGGGCCCAAGAATTCTCATCCTAAACTCAATTGGATGGTAATTTATTCTCAATTCTCATTGGCTCTAGAAGGATGAGGAGGCCATTTATTGAAGCAAAGGATTTCAAAGCTTTCATTGGACAAGGGGAACAAGCTCAAGGAAGGTCATGGAGGCTTACCAACCTCTATATTGTGTGTATGTGGAAAAGAAAGAAAGAGGAAGAGGTGTGAAAAAGAATTTTTAGTTCTTATGTGTGGAGAGGTGTTTATGGAAAAGGTGTGTGCAAGAATCAAACATGGAAGGAAGTTGTGTGTAACAAGTACTTGTAACAAAGCCTCTAGATTTTTGGTTCAATTAGTTGTTCCTCCCAAATCCATAGTTGGATTTGTGTCAAAATGAAATCAGTTTTAATTTGGAAGGTGTAGAAGGTTCTCCCCAATTTTCAGCATCATCGGGTTTGCTATCAGGGAGCTACACTGGTTGGAAATAAAGGGTGTTGTAGTGGAATTCATGGAAGGATTCCATGACAAGGCCTCTGGATTTTTATTTCAATTAATTGTTCTTCCCAAATCCACCATTGGATTTGTGTCAAATTTAAACCAGTCTTAGTTTGAGAGGTGTAGAAAGTTCTCTTCAAAATTCAGCATCATTGGAGTTGCTGTAAAGGAGCTACACTTGTTGGAAGTAAAGGGGGTTGAATTGTCTGTTTTTTCTTTCAATCTAAGCAAAGTGGTTTCTAGTTCAAGCTTAACTCTTGATCTAAAAATAAAAATAAAAAATAAAAACTTATGAGATTTTGTAACATGGCTCCTTTTATATTAGCTTTCCAAAAATTCA
>Ga0116229_10005654_pt1 | contig 20285 bp, 13 predicted proteins | sample S1TSphgellanicum_3_FD_87313 | JGI IMG/M metagenome (GOLD analysis project Ga0116229, IMG submission 87313) | Host-associated microbial communities from peat moss isolated from Minnesota, USA - S1T2_Fc - Sphagnum magellanicum MG | ecosystem: Host-associated > Plants > Peat moss > Unclassified... | reverse complement strand
TCCGGCTTCACCTCCCACCTAAGGAGCTTCCCCGCGGAGGGGGTCTCGGTCGCTGTCCTGATCAACACCATTGGCCCTGTCGGACCTGGCCGCTCGCCGTCCGGCCCCGCCGCCAAAGCCATCGAGATCGCCGCCGCGCGCTTTGGCCTTAGCGCCTAAAGCGAGCGCCGCCGATGCCCCTTAGCCCGATCGCCATCGCCCTCGTGGCGCTCGCGGCCCTTTCTCCTCAGAACGCAGGCGCCGTCCCGTCGCCGCATGCGTCCGACGCCCCGTTTGACGTCGTCATCCGGCATGGGAAGGTGATCGACGGGACCGGAGCGAAAGCTGTGGTCGAGGACGTTGGCATCAGGCGCGGCGTCATCCTAGCGCTCGGCAATCTCGACGGGGCAAGGGCCCTTAAGGTGATCCAAGCGCGCGGAATGGTGGTCGCGCCGGGCTTCATCAACATCCACGACCATGCCGACCCCAGGGCCCTGCCCACCGCGCTCAACATGCTGACCCAGGGGGTTACCACCGCGATCCTGAACCCCGATGGTCAGAGCGATATGGACATCGAAAGCCAGCTCCTCGCCTCGGGCAAGGGCGGCCTCGCCATGAACATTGGGGCTTATATTGGCTTCAACAGCGTCTGGGCCGACGTCGTCGGCAACACCGACCGTCGTCCGAGCGCCGCGGAGGTCCAGAGGATGCGCGATCTTTTGGAGGCGGCGCTCAAGGCGGGCGCGTTCGGCGTCTCAGCGGGCCTCGACTATAAGCCTGGATATTTCGCCACCGCCAAGGAGGTGACCTCGGTCGTCTCTGTGGCCGGTCCCTGGCGCACCAACTTCCCGAACCATGACCGCTTGACGCCCGAGAGCGGCTGGAGCTCAAAGGTCGGGATCGCTGAGACCATCGCCATCGCCTCCGCCGCCGGCCTCGCCCCCGAAATCACACACATGAAGGCTCAGGGTCACGAGCAGGGATCGGCAGGAGAAATCCTCGCCATGATGCGCAAGGCCACGGCGCAGGGCCACTACACCCCCGCCGACGTCTACCCCTATCTTGCCGGCATGACCTCGCTTCAGGCCTTCCTCGTGCCGGGGTGGGCGCAGACCGGCGGCCCAGAGGCCATGCTGACGCGCTTCAAGGACCCAGAGTTGCGCGTCAAAATCGTCGCCGAGGCCAACGCCGCGATCGCCGCCCGGTTCGGTACGGCCGACAACATCTCCCTGCCGACAAGCGGGCGCAACCTCGGCGCGCTGGCCCGAAAGGATGGGGTCTCGGGCGGGGAGGCGGCGCTCCGGGTGCTCGAGAGCGGGGAATATGTTGCGATCCTCAAGTTCGGCGCGGAAGCCGACCTGCGGGCTTTTCTTGTGGCCCCCGAGGTCGCGGTGGCCTGCGACTGCGGCGCGGTTCTGCCGAACGCCAAGGGCGGGTTCACCGGTCATCCAAGACTCTATGGCACCTTCCCGCGGGTGCTTGGCCACTATGTCCGCGAGGAGAAGCTTCTGTCTTTAGAGGAGGCCGTCCGCAAGATGACTGGCCTGCCGGCGAGCACGGTCGGGATCGTCGATCGGGGGTTCATCGCGCCTGGCATGGCGGCCGACATTGCCGTCTTCGATCCTAATAAGATCATCGACCACGCGACCTACAAGGATCCTGCGGCGCTCTCGGACGGGGTAAGGGACGTCCTCGTTGGCGGGGTGATCGAGCTCAAGGACGGGGCGCCCACAGGCGAGACGGGCGGGGCGATCCTTCGTCGGACCTCCCACATGCCGACACGGCCGCAGAGCGCCGCCCCCGTGCCCGGGCTCGCGATCAAGGCGACCGTGGAAGGCGAGGTCGTAGATGTCGCGGTGTCGAGGGACGCCTTCGGCCACGCCAAGGGCCGCGTGACGATCAAAGGCCGTGGCGGCGGCCTTAAGTCGGTCCGGCTCGGCATCCTGCAGACAGCGCCTGGATGGGCCGCACTGAGCGGCGTCGCCCGGGATCCTGAGGGCCGCGACGTTCCCTTTTCCCTCATCTTCGACGCCGCCGACCCGGTGAGCGGCCCGGGCTCGAAGCTATTGCTGTCCCTTGCCTCTGGTCCCTGGCGGGCGGGCGCGGCCGAGAGCGTCAATCCATGACTGCGAAAGCCTGAGGCGCCGAACTTCTGGCTTTTTTCCAGGGGCGGATGTTCGGACGTCACTATGACCGAGCGCTTCTTCAGGCGAAGTCATCAAACGATCAATCACCGTTCAATTTGCCGATTCGCCCTCGGTTTTTGCGCTGCGGCTTCGTATCGGCGCCGCTTTCGACATCGGCGTAGACGCTGATCAGCTCATTCATCTGATCGTCTCCATCGCTTGCACACGCGCCGATAATCGTCGCTTCATCGCAGCCGGCTCCCACGACGTAAGCGTGACCCATATTGCTGTCGATATAGATCGACTCTCCCGTCTCCAAGACGATTGTATCGTAGTATTCGGTGTGAACCTCGACCCTTCCCTTAACAACATAGAACCATTCTTCTCCCGAATGCCTGACCAGCTGGCCAAACTCAGCAACAGTCTTGGCGCGAATATGGGACAGAATGGGCAACATGCGTTTGCGGCGAAGCTCGGTGCAGAGATAGTGGTAGTCATAATTCTTCGTGTTGACGCGGACGGCGTTATCCAGAGTGCCGACGCTGCGACGCGCCAAGACGGGGCGAGCCCCTTGGTCTTCCGGTTCGGCGAAGAGCTCGGACATCTTCAGACCGAGCCCATGGCTCAGCTGTTGAAGCTTGTCGTAGCTCAGGGTCAGCCGGTCGCGCTCGACCTTTGAAAGGGTCGAATAGGGAATTCCGATCTTCGCGCTCACCTGCTTCAGTGTCCACCCATTGCGGCGGCGCAACGACGACAGCAACGAGCCGAGGGTGGGTTTTGTATCTGGCGCTTGATGTCCGCGCACGGTCTGCGCAAGCGTCATTGGGCGTTTGTCAGGGCTATCATGCCTCATACCGTGCAAACTAATCTCGTTCAGAATGCGCTCCTTGGATGTATCCGCGCACAGCCCGATGATAGGGGGCGGCCGCGTGTTTGCAAAGGTGGCGCGCCGCCTTCGCTCAAGGCTGCGCCTTGTGCGGGCGCGTCGCAAGACGGCTTTGCATAAGGGACCGTGAGGCCCGACGAGGATTTCAAAGGTCCGTTTACAGCCCTACTCGGCCGCGACCTTGTCCTGGGTTTTGGTTTCGAAATCGCTGGCGTCATGGCGTTCTCTCAGCTGGCTGGCCAGCTCGCCAAACACCCGATTGACCATACGTCCGCGCTGCACCGCCGGACGCTCGCCAATCTGGTCAGCCCAGCGAATGACGTGGGTGTACTCGTGCACCTGAAGAAACTCCCCGCCCTCATAGAGCAGCCCCTTGGCCATACCGCCGTACCAGGGCCAGACGGCCATGTCGGCGATGGTGTAGTCTTCGCCGCCCAGATAGGGTGTATCCGCCAGCCTTCGGTTCAAAACATCGAGCTGTCGCTTCACCTCCATGGCGAACCGATCGATGGCGTATTCAATCTTCTGAGGCGCGTAGGCGTAGAAGTGACCAAAGCCGCCGCCGAGATAGGGCGCGCTTCCCATCTGCCAGAATAGCCAGGACAGGCATTCAGCGCGCGGCCCAGGCTGGGTTGGAAGAAACGCCCCGAACTTTTCGGCCAGGTGGACGAGAATAGCGCCCGATTCGAACACGCGGATCGGTGTTGGTCCGCTTCGGTCAACGAGGGCCGGGATCTTGGAATTCGGATTGACGTCGACAAATCCACTGCCGAACTGATCGCCCTGACCGATATTGATCAGCCAGGCGTCATACTCCGCGTCCGCATGGCCAAGCGCCAACAGCTCCTCAAACATCACGGTAACCTTTACCCCATTCGGCGTCGCCAGGGAGTAAAGCTGGAAGGGGTGGCGGCCGACCGGCAGATCCTTTTCATGGGTCGGGCCGGCGATCGGACGATTGATATTGGCGAAACGTCCTCCGCTATCCTTGTTCCAGGTCCAAACCTTCGGCGGAAGGTATTCGGTCGGGTCGGACATGCGGGGCTCCGGAGCGTGGGTATGGCGGCAGATGTGATGCGCCCAGGCTGGCTTGGCAACGGCCCCAGAGACGATAACACCGGGCGAGTGTGTGACCTCTGCGCCGGGCGAGGGCGGACCCGCGCAGGGACGAAGCGTATTAGAGGGTCTGGCGGCCAAAGGCTGCCTGTGGGATGAACCGGCCGTCAATCCAGCAGGAACCCGATGGCCGGCAGCGACGCGCATGTCTATGAGCCTTTGCAGGGCCACGGGCTTCGGCATGATCCGTTTAACGCGATCGTCGGGCCCCGGCCGATCGGCTGGATATCGACACAGAGCGTGCAGGGGGTCCGAAATCTTGCGCCCTACAGCTTTTTCAACGCCTTCAATTATGTCCCGCCGATCATCGGCTTCTCGACCGTCGGCTGGAAGGATACAGTGGCGAACGTTGAAGCCACCGGCGAGTTTGTCTGGAGCCTCGCGACCAAGGCGCTTGCCGAGCAGATGAACGCCACCTCAGCGAGCCTCGCCCCCGACGTCGATGAATTCGAGCACTCAGGACTGACACCGGTGCAAAGCCGGCTCGTGACGCCGCCGCGTGTCTTGGAAAGCCCGGTTAATTTCGAGTGCCGCCTCTCCGAGCTGATCCAGCTAAAGAGCGCAGGGGGTGCATTGGTCGACAGCTGGCTCGTGCTCGGCGAGGTGGTCGCTGTCCACATCGACCCCAAGCTGATCGTCGATGGAGTCTACGACACGGCGGCGGCCCGTCCCATCCTCCGCGCCGGACGGATGGGCGACTACGCCGAGATCCGGCCCGACGCCATGTTCGAGATGAAACGCCCGCGCTGAGCCTCAGCGCCAGGCGCTCACGCCCCCCGGCGCCAGTTCCGGGCCGCCAAGCAGAAACTCTGTTCCGACGGGCGCGGGCGCTGTTCTGAGTTCAGGGGCGAAGTTGACGGCGAAGGTGACGCCATCGCGAGTGCGCGTTCGCACCCCCTCCTCAAGGTCCAGGATGGCGACGCCAGCCTCGGCGGCGGCGGCGGCGATCACCGTGTCGAAAAGCTCCGCCTCTGGCCAGGTGGCGAGGTAATGGAACTTCCCGTCGGCGATCCAGGCCGGGCCGCCATCGGCGAAATCGGCCCGGGACCGGAGCGCAGTATCAATCGTCTCGCGCCAGAGCCGGGCGCTGAGGAGCCGTTCGGCGATCTTAACCTTCGGGCCCGCGCCTGGCCTCAGGCTTTCGACCCGGATCACCTTGATGTCCAGAAGGCGCTGCAGGGGCCCTGGCGGCAGGTCTGCCGGGATATGGCCCTCTTGGGTCCTTGACCCAGTGCGCGGGCCCATAAGCACGACCGCGCCTGAGGCCTCAAGGGCCGCCAGGCTCGCAGCGTTCAGGAGCGGCAGCGACGGACAGACCACCAGCCGGTAGCCCGTGAAATCGGCGTCGGGAGGCAGGATATCCACATCCAGACCACGTCGGCGCAGGGCGCTATAGGTTTCGAACGCCAGCTGCAGCCAAACAAACCCCTCCCCCTGCGGCTGGATCTTCAGATGCCAGTCCGCTTCATAACTAAAGACCAGGGCGACCTGCGCTGGGCGGCAGGGGCCAAGGGGGCCGAGGCCGCCGAGCTCGCTGGCGACCTGTCTGGCTTCGCGGCCGCCCTGGTCCTCCACCCGGTCCACGCGATTTAGTCCGGCGTGCAGCTGCTCCTGGCCGAAGGGCGCCTGGCGCCAGCGGAAATAGGACACGACCTCGGCGCCGTGGGCAAAGGCCTCCCAGGTCCAGGCCCGGACCATCCCTGGGATTGGAGCCGGATTGAACCGCGCCCAGTTCACGGGCCCGGGTTGTTGCTCCATGACCCACCAGCGACCGCGCCCACAGCCGCGATAAAGATCGTGGTGGAAGGCGGCGATGTCAGGATGACCCTGACGCGCATAGCGCAGCTTGTCTTCATCCTTCGTCGCGAACTGTTCCAAAAAGCCAAGGGGATAGCTGTCCCAGCTCGCCACATCGAGGTCCCGGGCAAGATTAAAATGATCAAACTCCGTATAGAACCCCATGAAATTGTGGGTGATGTCGCGCCCTGGCGACAGGCGGCGTATAATGTCGACCTGCAGCCGGTTGAAGCTCGCCACCTCGTCGGAAGCGAAGCGGTTGTAGTCGAGCCTGTGGCTGGGGTTGGCCTCAGTCACGGTGAGGAACGGTGGATCGATCTCCTCAAAGCTCCGGTAGTGCTGCGACCAGAACACAGAGCCCCAGGCTCGGTTGAGCGCCTCGACGGACCCATAGCGCTGCGACAACCAAAGGCGAAAGCGCCGCGCCGCATTGGCCGAATAGCTGATCGTGGTGTCGTGACAGCCATATTCGTTGTCGGTCTGCCAGGCGGCGACCGCAGGATGGCGTCCGTAGCGCCCGGCGACGGCCTCGGTGATGCGGGCGCATGCGGTGCGGTAGGCCTCGCTTGAGAAGCAGTAGTGGCGCCGCGATCCGAACCGCCGCGGGCGGCCCTCCGCATCGAGCGCCAGCATGTCAGGCTCGGCCTCCACCAGCCATTTCGGCGGGGTGGCTGTGGGGGTGCACATCACGAGCTTCAGCCCAGTGTCGGCGAGGGTGGTTACGGCCCGGTCCAACCACGCCCAGTCGAAGCCGCCGGGCTGAGGTTCGATCCGGCTCCATGCGAACTCGCCGATCCGCACCACGCCAAGGCCCATATCGGCCATGCGGCGCGCGTCCTCAGCCCAGTCGGCCTCAGGCCAATGCTCTGGATAGTAACAGACCCCGAGAATCATTCGCCCGCGCCGGACGTAAGGTGGAAGACCGCGATCTCGCCGGCGCGCAGGATCGGGAGCGGCAGACCGATTGTCTCCAGCATCCGGCCCGTCGCGGTGATCGGCTCGCCAAGAACTGCGGCCGGCGCATGCTTCATCGACGCCTCGGGCCGGCTCGGTGGATTGAGCAGCCTTACTGAATAGGCGACGTCGGGCGAAAGGCCCTTGAGGCGGAAGGGAGCCAGGATCGCCCAGGCCGGTGTTGCGACCTGGGCGTAGCTCGCCACTGCGCCGCCAGGCCCGACCACCAGGGTGGCGATCGCGCCGGGGTCAGGGGGGCTCTGACGCAGAGTGGTTCCGCCGTGAAGCAGGGGACGCAGGCGTTTATAGAGGTCAAGGCCTTCGCGCAGGCGGCTCAGGCCGCGGGGCGCGAACTGCCGAATATCGGCTTCTATCCCCATGTGGCCAAGAAGGGCGGTCATGACCCTGAAGTCCATACTGGTGGTGCGCGCAGTGGTGTGGCTGGCCACCGGCCCGACATGGGCCCCCATCACCTCGGGCGGGAAGAAGATCGAAAACCCCTGTTGAATCGACTGGCGTTCAAACGGATCGTTGCAGTCCGATGTCCAGATGCGGTCCGTCCGGCGCAAGATCTCATAGTCGGCCCGCCCGCCGCCGGATGCGCAGGATTCTAACTCGACGCCCGGATGGGCGGAGCGCACCCGGTCAATAAGGGCGTAAACCGCCAAGGTCTGCGCCCTGGATGCCGCCCGCCCGCCGCTGGCTGGGTGGGTCAGGTCGCGGTTCATATCCCATTTGAGGTAGGCGATCGGGTAGGTGGTCAAAAGGGCGTCGAGCTGACCGAAGAGGGCGCTTGAGACCTCCGACCGCGTCAGGTCGAGCACGTACTGGCCGCGTCCGAGGGGCTGGACGCGTCCCTCGCTCTGAAGGATCCAGTCCGGATGCGCGCGCACAAGCGCGGAGTCGGCATTGGCCATCTCCGGCTCGACCCAGAGGCCGAACTCCATGCCAAGGCCGAGCACATGGTCGACCAGAGGGCCGAGGCCATCCGGGTACTTGATCGGGTCCGGCGTCCAGTCCCCGAGCCCGGCCGTGTCGTCGTTTCGCCCGCGGAACCAGCCGTCGTCGAGCACAAACCGTTCGGCGCCCAGGGTTGCAGCGGCGTCGGCCAAGGCCTTGAGCTCGGTCAGATCGTGACGAAAATAGACCGCCTCCCAGGTGTTGAAGTGGACCGGCCGGGGCTTGGCGCGCAGCCGTCCGCAAAGGATGGTTGCGCGTACAAAAGGATGCAGCCTTGCGCTGAGGCCGTTCAGTCCTTTGGATGAGCGCGCTGCGTAGAGCCAGGGGGTCTCATAGCTCTCGCCAGGTTGGAGCTGCAATTCGCCCGGCCAGAACAGCTCGCCCGCCTGAAGCTGCACCCGGCCATCCCGAAGGCGCTCGGCGATCAGCCGGTGATCGCCGCTCCAGGCCAGATGCAAGCCCAGCACGTCCCCGGCGTCTTCGTTGAAGCCCTCTGTTCCGACGACCAGGAAGGGCGGCGCGTGGTGGGAGGTCCGTCCGGTGCGGTTGTCGAGCACGAGGGCTCCGGGGCCCAGGAGCTGACGCGTGGTGCGAAACTCTCGCGCCCAGCGGCCGTCGAAGAGGAGAATTTCATCACCGGGCGGCGAAAGCGCCGCTGCGCTGATCCAGTCAAGGCCGAGGTCGCTAGAGCCTTTATTGGTCACCCGGGTCCTGAACCCGGCGACGCCCGTCTTAGGATCAAGGGTGATTAAGAGCTCTAGGGCGATCTCAGCGAGCCCGTCCTCGAGCAGGATGGCGTAGCCCTCCTTGATCGGCTCAACGCCGGCCTGAATGAGCTGGGTGATGAAGCGGCCGTCGGCTCTACGGCATTCCAGGGCCGATTGGCCCGTAAAGCCCCGCCCGGCCTCGGGGAAGAGATCGAGGCGCTCGCCGTGGTCGAGCATGCCCTGCGGTATGGCCCGATCGAGCAGCGCCGGGTCGAGATCAGCTTCCGCGCCCGGCGCCAGGGCTGCGCCCCAATAGGCGAGGCTGGGCGCAGCGGCGGTTCTGTAGAGGAGCAGGGTCTGTCCACCGCCGTCAAGGCGCAGCCAGGAGGACGAGAAAGCCATAGGATCAGACCGGCAAGGGGGTTCGGCGTCCAAGCGTCCAAACGGCGTGGCCGCCGAAGATCAGACGATTGACACCGAGCCCAACGACGACGCAGGCGAAAAGGGTGACCACCATGAGGTGGATGTAGTGGATCGGGGTCCATAAGAAGGTGAAGACCGCGTAGAGGCCCACGCCGAACACGACCGCCGTCATCGCCGCACGGGGATCCACGCCCTTGAAGGCGAGGCCAAGGATGAAGGCGGAAAGGATCGGCATGGACAAGAGCCCGTTCAGCTGCTGCACGAGGTTGATGATCGACACAGCGCCCGAATAGACGGGAACGAGCGCGATCGACGCGGCCATGAACACAAGGGATATCACGGCGTTGAGCCGAGGCACGTTCGGCTTTGAGCTCAAAAATTTCTCGTGAAGATCGCACACGTAAAGCGTGACCGAGGAGTTCAGGAGCGAGATGTAGCCGGTCAGAACCGCCGCCGCCATAAAGGCGGCGAAAGCGCCCGACAGCCAGGCCGGCATCACCCTTGCGACGATGCGGCCGTAGGTGGCGTCGCCCGAGAGCCCGAACAGCTTATAGGCGCAAACCCCTGGAATGACGACGATGGCCGGCACCATCAAAAGCCGGATCACGCCGGCGGCCAAAATCCCCTTCTGCCCCTCGCGAAGGGTGGGCGCGGCCATGGCGCGCTGAGTGATGGTCTGGTTGGTGCTCCAGTAGAACATCTGAATGAAGATCATGCCCGTGAACAGGGTCGGCCAGGGGATGGGGGAGTGCGGCGAGCCGATCATGGTCAGCCGATCCTGCGGGATCCCGGAAAAGTCCCAGTGGATGGCGCGGAGCGCCAGAACCGTGATTAGCACCGCCATGCCGAGAATGCCGACGCCCGCGAAGGTGTCGTAGACCGCGACGGCGCGAAGGCCGCCCGCGATCGCGTAGGCGGCGCCGACGGCGGCCAGGATCGCAGCGATCGCCGTAAGAGGCGCGCCCGTCGCGAACATGCTCTTAAGGAAAAGGGCGCCAGTATAGAGATGGATCGGCAGGTAAATCACGACATTGCCGAGCAAAAATAAGATCGAGACCATGGCGCGGAGGTGTTTGGAGCCGTATTTTTTCTCCAGAAGCTCGGTGGTGGTGGTGCAGTTGTTCCGGTAGTAGATCGGCAGGAAGATCAGGGCGAGCATCGCCAGTCCGGCCAAGGCGGAGAGCTCCCACCACGACAACAGAACCATCTGGTTGCCGTTCATACCGACCAGCTGGTCGGTCGACAGATTGGTGAGGGTGATTGAGCCGGCGATAAACGGCCAGGTCAGGCTGCCTCCCGCCAGGAAGTACTCGCGGTTGGAATCGGCCGAACGACCGCCCATCCGGGCGACCTGGATCCACGTGGCCAAGGCCATCAGGACGGTCAGTCCTAAGAAGGCGACCCACTGAAAGCTGCTGTGACTCATCAGTCTCCCCGACCCGTCCGCCCCGATGCATGCGGGGTTTTTCAATCTTTCTGGACTTGGTCCTGCGATAGTCTGAAAGGGCGCCCATAAGGAAGGTCTGCTGGGCGCAAATGCTAAATTGAGCGCTCCGAACCCTTGCGGGGATTGCGCGCTGCCCCACCTGAGCAGAACGAGAGGCTCATGGCTACGGTGGCGGACGTGCTCCGGGCAGGAGGCTCAAGAGACCGTCTCAGGCCGGCGCCGGGCGATTGGGCTGGCTAGGCCCTAGGGAATCGAGATTTGGAACGGGGAGCGCTCGGCGTTCAGACAGAGGCGATGGGCGGGCCTTGGCGCCGCTTTTGGAATGTCGATGACGCTGGCGGCTCGGTGTTTTGGCGTGGGCTCGGCGTGCGCCGGCGTTTATGTCTGAGCGCGGCGCAGATTCTTCCTTTCCGTAAGACCAAGGACGTCGCGTGAATTTCGTCAAACCCTGGAGCTTCGCACCTTGCCGCGCGGACGCCCCCTTGTGGGCCGTCCTGGTCCTCGCCCTCGTGATTGTGCCCACGCTTTCGGCATGTGGGCGTCATGGACCCGCGGGCCCCCCCAACATGGGCCCCCCTGTCGTCGGCTATGTGGTCGTCAAGGCCCAGCCTGTGACCCTCAGCACAGAGCTGCCCGGACGCACCAGTCCCTTCCTCACTTCAGACGTCCGCCCGCAGGTCAACGGTCTGATCAAGACGCGGCTCTTTACTGAGGGCGGCGATGTCAAAGCGGGGCAGCCGCTCTATCAGATCGACCCGGCGCCCTATCAGGCGACGTTGGATCAGGCCAAGGCGCAGCTCCTCAGCGCTGAAGCTAACCTCGCCACCCTGAAGATTAAGGCCGAGCGCTATGCGGACCTGGTGAAACTTAACGCCGTCGCAAAACAGGATGAGGACGACGCGGAGGCTGCCTATAAACAGGCGCTCGCCACGGTGGCGCAGAACAAGGCCGCTGTGGAGGGTGCAGCGATAAACCTTGGCTACACGCGGGTTACGGCGCCGATCTCGGGGCGGATTGGCCGATCCCTGGTCACGCCGGGCGCCCTGGTCACGGCCGGACAGACGACCGCCCTCGCCACGATCCAGACCCTCGATCCTATTTATGTCGATGTCGCCCAGTCTGCCGATCAGGTTCTGGCCCTCAAGCGCGCGATCGCCGGCGGCCAGCTCACGGGCGCCGGGCCCGCAAGCGCGCGGGTTAAACTTCTGCTCCAGGACGGCGAACCCTATCCGGTCGAAGGCGTCCTCAAGTTCTCCGAAGTCACGGTGGACCAGACGACAGGCTCGGTCACGCTGCGTGCGGTGTTCGCCAACACCAACAGGCTGCTTCTGCCGGGCCTTTATGTACGCGCCGTGATCGTGGAGGGCGTCGAGCCCCAGGGGATCTTGGCTCCCCAGTCGGCGATCGGACGCAATGACAAGGGACAGGCCACCGCCTTCGTGCTTGATCCGCAGAACAGGGCGCAGCTTCGGATCCTAAAGACGGGCCAGGCGATCGGCGACGCCTGGCTGGTGACGAGCGGACTTCAGTCCGGCGACCGGCTGATCACCGAGGGGTTGATGAAGGTGCGCCCTGGCGCCGGGGTTAAACCTGTTCCGGCAGGCTCGCCGACGCCGGCGCCGCCGGCGGCTGGCCGCCCTTAGGTCCCCTCCAAGAGAGCCGCACCGGTATGTCCCGTTTTTTCATCGATCGGCCGATCTTCGCTTGGGTCATCGCGATCGTGCTGATGCTGGCCGGCGGCCTGGCGATCCTGACCTTGCCGGTCGCACAATACCCGACGATTGCGCCGCCCGCCGTCACCATCACGGCGACCTATCCTGGAGCGTCGGCGCAGACGTTGGAAAACACGGTCACCCAGGTGATCGAACAGCAGATGAAGGGTCTTGATCATCTGGAGTACGTGTCGTCCACGAGCGACAGCTCAGGGTCGGTAATGATCACCCTGACCTTCGCCCAGAGCTCCAATCCGGACATCGCCCAGGTCCAGGTCCAGAACAAGCTTCAGCTCGCAACACCCCTCTTGCCGATCCAGGTTCAGCAGCAGGGGCTGACCGTGGCCAAGTCGGCCAAGAACTTCCTGCTGATCGTTTCACTCTATTCTGAAACCGGCGCCCACTCTGACTCGGATGTGGCCGACATTCTGGTCAGCAAAATGCAAGATCCCCTGAGCCGGGTAAACGGCGTGGGCGATACTCAGATTTTTGGCGCCCAGTATGCGATCCGCGTCTGGCTCAATCCTTTCAAGCTGAACGGGTACGCCCTCACGGCCAGCGACGTTAAAACGGCGATCGCCGCTCAAAACGTACAGGTCTCGGCCGGTCAGCTCGGCGGCGCGCCGGCCCCGGCCGGACAACAGCTTAATGCGGTGGTGAGCGCCCAATCGCTTCTGCAAACCCCTGAACAGTTCTCGAATATCATCCTGAAGACCAACCCTGACGGCTCATCGGTCTATCTGCGCGATGTGGCGCGGGTGGAGCTTGGCCAGGACAGCTACAATGCCGTAACGCGCTACAACGGACATCCCGCTGCGGGCTTCGTAATCAAATTGGCGCCGGGCGCGAATGCGCTCTCGACCGTGGAGGGGGTGAAGAAGCGGGTGGCCCAGCTGGCGGCCACTCTGCCCCCCGACGTCAAGGTCGCCTACCCGGTGGACTCGACCGCCTTTGTCAAGCTGTCGATCCGCAGCGTGGTCGAGACCTTGTTCGAGGCGGTCTTCCTGGTCTTTATCGTGATGTATCTGTTCCTGCAGAATTGGCGGGCCACCTTGATTCCCACCATCGCGGTTCCGGTGGTGCTGCTTGGGACGTTCGGCGTGCTCGCGGCGCTGGGCTACAGCATCAACACTCTGACCCTGTTCGCGATGGTTCTGGCGATCGGCCTCCTCGTCGACGACGCCATCGTTGTGGTGGAGAACGTGGAACGCTTGATGGCGGAGGAAGGCCTGTCGCCGAAGGACGCCGCCCGCAAATCCATGGACGAGATCACTGGCGCCCTTATCGGTATCGCGCTTGTGCTGACGGCGGTCTTTCTGCCGATGGCCTTTTTCGGCGGATCGACCGGTGTGATTTACCGTCAGTTTTCGATCACCATCGTGTCGGCCATGGTCCTGTCGGTGCTGGTGGCCCTGATCTTGACGCCCGCCCTTTGTGCGACCCTGCTCAAGCCGCCAAAAGGAGGCGGTCATCAGACCAGGGGCGGCTTCTTCGGCTGGTTCAACCGGACGTTCGATCGCAGCGTCGAGGGATATCAGAAGGGCCTGCGTACGATTACGCGCCGCTGGGTTCCGTTCTCAATCGCCTATCTTGCGATCCTCCTTGTCATGGCGCTGCTGTTTGTCCGCCTGCCAACGGGGTTTTTGCCCGACGAAGACCAGGGCGAGGCGATCACCCTGTTCCAATTGCCGGCCGGGGCCACCTTCAACCGCACCAACCAAGTCGCAAAGACGATCGAACACCACTTTCTGGTGGACGAGAAGGCCAATGTACAAGGTCTGTTCGTCGTTCAGGGCTTCAGCTTCGCCGGGGCTAGCCAGAACGCGGGGATGGCGTTCGCCGCCCTCAGCGACTGGAGCGAGCGCAAGGCGGCCAAGAACCGTGCGCCGGCGATCGCCATGCGGGCGATGGGGGCCTTTTCACGGATACGCGACGCCCAGGTCTTCACCATCATTCCGCCCGCGGTTCAGGAGCTCGGCAACGCCACCGGTTTCGATTTTGAGCTTGAGGATCAGGCAAGCCTTGGACACGCGCGGCTGGCGGCAGCGCGCGATCAGCTTTTGGGAATGGCGTCGCAGGATCATGCCTTGGTCGCTGTGCGTCCGAACGGACTTCCGGATACGCCCCAGCTTCAGGTTGATCTGGATCAGTCTCACGCCACCGCGCTCGGTCTTTCCATCGCCGATGTAAACGACACCCTCTCGACCGCCTGGGGCGGGGCGTACGTCAATAACTTCATCGATCGCGGTCGGGTAAAGCGGGTCTATGTCCAGGGCGACGCGCCCTATCGATCCAAGCCAGAGGATCTGAACGACTGGTTCATCCGCGGCGCGACCGGGACCATGGCGCCCTTCTCCTCCTTCGCGACAACCCGCTGGATCGTCGCGCCGTCTCGCCTCGAGCGGTATAATGGCCTGCCATCCTTCGAAATCCAGGGGCAGGCCGCCCCCGGGGTTTCGTCAGGCGCGGCCATGGACAAGATGGAGGCCGCCGTGAAGGCGCTTCCTCCAGGCGTGGGGTTTGAATGGACCGGCTTGTCCTATGAGGAGCGCCTCGCCGGCGCCCAAGCGCCCATGCTTTATGGGCTATCGATCCTTGTGGTGTTTTTGTGCCTCGCCGCCCTCTACGAGAGCTGGTCGGTGCCCCTTTCGGTTATTCTGGTCATTCCGCTCGGTATCGTCGGCGCCCTTTTGGCCGCGACCCTGCGCGGCTTTTCCAATGATGTTTTCTTCCAGGTCGGCCTTTTGACCACCATGGGTCTCGCCGCCAAGAACGCCATTCTCATCGTAGAATTCGCCGAAAGCGCAGAGCGGCAGGGTAAGTCGGCGCTTGAGGCGGCGCTTGAAGGGGCGCGCCTGCGTCTGCGCCCGATTCTGATGACGTCCTTGGCGTTCATCGCCGGGGTGTTTCCCCTGGCCATCTCTACCGGGGCCGGGTCGGGGGGGCAAAACGACATCGGCACGGGGGTCGTCGGCGGCATGGTTTCAGCCACGGTTCTGGCTATTTTCTTCGTACCTCTGTTCTTTGTCCTGGTGCGGCGCTTCCTCGGGGGACGACCGCCGAACACTCATCCGGGTTCAGGGTCCAGCAGCGCAGAGACGGCCAATGGCGGAGGACCCGGCTGATGTATTCCCGCGCCGCCCTCTTTCGAATCGCGCCTCTGGTGGGCGCGCTGTTTTTGTCAGGATGTGTGTCCCTAGCGCCCACCTATGTCCGGCCGCCAAGCCCTGCGCCTGAGGCCTGGCCTAAAGGCGAAGCCTATGCGCCGACCGAGGCGGGACGCGCCGAGGACCTGCCGTGGCGCGCGTTTTTCACCGATCCAAAGCTAAAATCGGTGATCGAGCTTGCCTTGAACAACAACCGCGACCTCAGGGTCGCGATCCTCAACATTGAGGCGGCGAGGGCGCAATTTCGCGAACAACGCTCAGCCCTGCTCCCCACCGTGTCCGCCGGCGCAAGTGCGACCAGTGAAGAGTTCCCGGTCGGCTTGAGCGAGTTCGGCGAAAAACGTGATGTGCGGCTCTATTCGGCGGATATCGGGGTCAGCGCCTTTGAGCTCGACCTTTGGGGCCGGGTCCGCAGCCTGACGCGCCAGGCCCAGGAGCAGGTTCTCGCCACCCAAGAGGCTCGCCGGGCCGCACAGATCAGCCTGATCAGTGAGGTGGCCGCCGATTACCTCACCCTCGCCGCCGATCGCCAGAGGCTGGCGACCGCTGAGGAGACCCTGAAAGCTGACCAGGAGACGCTGAGGATCACCGAGGCGCGGTTCAACCGCGGCGTCGCGTCGGAGCTCGATGTACGCCAGGCTGAGACCGTGGTCGATCAGGCCCGCTCGGACGTCCTCACCTATACGACCCAGGCGGCCCAGGACCTCAACCTTCTTAACCTCGTGATCGGCGCATCCATGCCCGACACCCTTTCGCCGCCCGGTCTGGGCGCGGCTCTGCCGACCCTTCAGGATGTGCCGGCGGGCCTCTCGTCCGACATCCTGCTCCGTCGTCCCGATGTACTAGAGGCGGAACACCAGCTGCGCGGCTACAACGCCAATATCGGCGCGGCGCGGGCGGCCTTCTTTCCGACCATCACCCTGACCGGGTCGAGCGGGTCAGAGAGCCTCTATCTTGGTCAGTTGTTCGCGCCTGGCTCGGGAACCTGGGTTTTCAACCCGGCCATAAGCCTGCCCATCTTTGCGGGCGGCAAGAACGTCGCCGCCCTGAAGCTATCCAAGACCCAGCGGGATGTCGCGCTCGCGCAGTACGAGCTCGCGATACAGACAGCCTTCCGCGAAGCCGCCGACGCCCTGGCGGAGCGCGGCACAACCGAGCGCCAGATCCAGGCGCAAGAACAGTTGGTGCAATCCGCGTCCCAGGCCCTCAGGCTTTCACAGGCCCGCTATCAGAAGGGCGTCGACACCTATTTGACCCTGCTCGACGCCCAAAGAACGCTTTACGCAGCACAACAGACCCTCATCACGGCGCGGGCAAACCGCGCCACGAACCTCGTCACGCTCTACCGCGTCCTCGGAGGCGGGGTCAGTTGACGATCCCGTTCCGAGTATTCCCGTCGTCAGATGCCGAACAACTTAAACGCTGCGTCGACAGCGACGTGGGCTACGGGCGCCGCGATCGCGATCATGATCACGAACAGGCCTCCCAAGCTTAGGGCTGCAGCCATGATGTCCTCCTGATATCGCCACTCGCGGCGACCTCAGATGACGAGTTTGTCATTAACTGAAATTATTGCAATGGAAGCTTCGTTCGGTCCGGCAGGATTGTTCTGGGCCGCAAAAGGCGCCCTTGAGCCTAGCGACCTTCGTCCCAGGCGGCGGAACCGGCGCCCCGCCACAGCCAGAGATCGAGCACGCGGTCAGAGACACGCCTGCCGTGGCCGCAGCGATCAAAACGCCCCTATGGCCAAGGGCGGGAAGCTTGCCTTAAGGACGGGGAGGACGGCGCCTTAGGGCGCGCGCTTCAGCTCCAAGCAATTGAGGCTGCGGCGATGGGATCGAGTGGGAGCGCCAAGGTGTGAGCGCGGTTGTGATTGGCGCGACGGGGGCGATCGGCGCTGCTTTGGCCGACGGGATCGAAGCCAGCGGCAGAGCCTTGGTGCGGATCGGAAGAGCGACGACGCCCGGTCTTAACCTCCTCAATGAAGCCAGCATCGCCCATGCCGCTGCATCGGTCGGCGAGGCGTTGACGCTCGTAATCGACGCCACCGGATTTCTCCACACCGCTGAGCATCAACCGGAGAAGGCCTTGCGGCAGATAGAGGCGGATCACCTTGCCTTAAGCTTCGCGGTCAACGCCATTGGTCCTGCGCTTCTGATGAAACACTTCCTCCCGCGCCTTGCGCGCCATGAACGCGCCGTCTTTGTGACCCTGTCGGCCAGGGTGGGCAGCATCTCTGACAACCACGCCGGTGGATGGTACGCGTACCGGGCGTCCAAGGCGGCGCTGAACCAGCTGGTCCGGACCGCCGCCATCGAACTGGCGCGAACGCATAAGCAGGCGATTTGTGCAGCCATGCATCCTGGCACGGTCGCATCACCCCTTTCAGCGCCTTTTGCGAAAACGGGCCTTGATGTGCAGTCGCCCGCCGAAGCGGCGTCCCGCCTTCTTCGCGTCATAGACGCGCTTACACCGAAGGATACTGGTCTGCTGATCGACCATAGGGGCGCTAAGATCCCGTACTGAGCGGGCCTGGTTGCAGCCTATCGGACCGCGGAGCAGAAAGCCGTCCAAAGGAGAGGGGCGGAAACGCGAGGATGCTTCAACGCTGGTCGCTGGCGTGCGCGCTTGTCCTCGTTCCATTCTGCGCGCGGGCTTCGCCGAGCTGGATGGAAAGTTGGACGGCGTTTCTCCGCCGCCCGAGCGCCCTGGCTCGGCTTGATCGGGATGTGTTGGCCCTCTCGGGCGCAACCCACGTCATCGTTCTTGAGGGGGTCAATGACCTCGGCGGCGGAGGCGTCGTCCCGCCGAGCGCAGAGAGCCTGATCGGCGCTTACCGACAGCTTATCGACCGCGCTCATGCTCGCGGCCTTAAGGTGATCGGCGCAACCATCCTGCCCTATGAGGGCGCCGCCTACTTCCACCCCGAGGGCGAGGCCGTACGACAGGCGCTCAACCAGTGGATCCGCACCGGCGGCGGCTTTGACGCTGTGATCGACTTTGACGCGGCCATGCGCGATCCCGAGCATCTAACCCGCCTGAACCCTGAGCTTCAGTCCGGCGACTGGCTGCATCCTAACGACGCCGGCTACCGCATCATGGGGGATACGGTCGATCTCAGCCTGTTTGAGGGCCCGCGTTAGGCGCCGGCGACCCATCAAGGGCTCAGATTATAGCCAAGCGAGGCCTCGATGAGGCCGCCCCGCCTCCGCCCTCGCCCCAGGCGCCTCGCCCTGGCGCCGCTTAAGTCGCCGGGCTTTGCAGCGTGCGCACCATCTTCAGCACGGTGGTGCGCGGAAGCAGGGGCGCCAGCCACGCCATGCGGGCGTTTCCCTTGCCCGTGATCACCACCCGCTTGTTTGTCTTGAAGCCATGATAGCCGGCTTCAGCCACGGGCATTGAGGCCATGACGACGGCGGTCTGGCCGAGCCGAGTCGCGCCGGTGCCCGCGCGGTCACGAAACTTGCTCTCAGTCGCGCCCGGACACAGGCACGTCACGTGTACGCCGCTTCCACGCGCTTCTTCCCAGAGGGCTTCGGAGAAGGACAAAACGAAGGCCTTGGATGCATAGTAGACCGCCATGAAAGGGCCAGGAACAAAGGCGGCCATTGAGGCCACGTTCAGGACCCCGCCGCGTCCACGCGCCATCATGCCTGGCCAGTAGATCTGAGTGAGTTCGACAAGGGCGCGGTCGTTGAGGTCGATCATGCCGAGCTGGTCGTTGAGGTCCGATCCGTCGAAGGCTCCAGCCTTTCCGTAGCCCGCATTGTTGACGAGCACATCAACGGTCAAGCCCTTGGCGCCGATGGATTCGGCCAGGCGGGTTCCCCCGCCCTCGGCGGCGAGATCGATGGGGAAGACGTTGGTCTTCACGCCATAAGACGCCGAGAGCCGCGCGGATACCGCGCTTAGGAAAGCTTCGCTTCGCGCGGTCAGGATGAGATCATAGCCATCCTTGGCGAAACACTCCGCCAGATCCACGCCGATGCCCATAGAGGCGCCGGTCACCAGCGCCGTCTGTCCCGCGCCCGGCTGCTTTTTGGCCATGATGGGTTTCCTTATCCTTCGGGTCCAGTCTGGCGCCTTTCCCTTGCGGCGTCGAACCCGCGCCGGCGGGGGCTGATGGCTGCGGCGCATACAGAAAACTTTTTCGAAATCCGATCTTGAATTTACGTATCGCAAAATTCTGGCGATAAGCTTCTGATTGACAGGCGTGTGGACACCGCGGGATCGGAGAGTGAGGACATGAGGGGGCATCGACGCGTTGAGCGCAGCGCAGGGCGCTGGGTCATCGGAGGTCTCCTCGGTCTGGCTATGGCGCCGGGGCTCGCGCATGCGGCGCCAATTGCGGCCCCCTATGATGTGGTGATTAGGGGCGGCATGATTTACGACGGGTCGGGCGGTGCGCCCTACGCGGCTGACCTTGCGGTCAAAGGGGACCGGATCGCTGCAATTGCGCCTCACATCAAAGCCAAGGGCAAGCGTGAGGTCGACGCCGCTGGAAAGGCTGTGTCGCCGGGCTTCATCAACATGCTGGCCCATCCGGAGGAAAGCCTCACCGCCGACGGGCGCGCCCTATCGGACTTGATGCAAGGGGTCACCTTAGAGGTGATGGGCGAGGACTCCATGGGTCCCTTGACCCCAGCCATGAAGGCCCTGGCCGAGAGGCGCGAATCCGACATCAAATTCCCCGTCACCTGGACGACCCTCGGCGGCTATCTTGAGATGCTGCAGAACAAGGGAATCTCGCCCAACGTCGCATCCTTCGTCGGCGCCGGTACGGTAAGAACCAACCTCCTCGGGGAAGCCGACGTTCAGCCGACGCCTGAGCAGCTCAAGGCCATGGAGGGGCTGGTGAAGCAGGCGATGGAGGAGGGGGCTCTCGGCCTCACCGACGCCTTAATTTATTCGCCCAACACCTATGCCAAGACCCCCGAGCTGATCGACCTGGCCAAGGTCTCTGCCCAGTGCGGCGGCATTTATATTGCGCATATCCGCAGCGAGGGCGACC
>Ga0116229_10005653_pt1 | contig 20291 bp, 14 predicted proteins | sample S1TSphgellanicum_3_FD_87313 | JGI IMG/M metagenome (GOLD analysis project Ga0116229, IMG submission 87313) | Host-associated microbial communities from peat moss isolated from Minnesota, USA - S1T2_Fc - Sphagnum magellanicum MG | ecosystem: Host-associated > Plants > Peat moss > Unclassified... | reverse complement strand
GTGAATACCATCGACATGATGAATCGTCGCCAGCCGGTGCGTGACGATCAGCGTCGTGTACTTCAGCATCAGCGAATGCAGCGTGCCCATGATTTCCGCCTCCGTCTCGAGATCGAGCGCGCTGGTCGGCTCATCGAGCAGCAAAATCGGCGCATTCTTCAGGAACGCCCGCGCCAGGCCGATGCGCTGCTTCTGGCCGCCGCTCAGCCGCACGCCGCGCTCGCCCACTTGCGTGCCGTAACCGTGCGGCAGCTTCCTGATGAATTCATGCGCCTGCGCCGCTACTGCCGCCGCCTCGATCTCCGCCGGCGTCGCCTCGGGCCGGCCATAGGCGATGTTTTCCAGCACCGTGCCGGAAAGCAGCAGCGTGTCCTGCAGCACGACGGAAATATTCGCGCGCAGCGATTTCTTCGTCACCTCGCGCACGTCCTCACCGTCGATGCGCACCACGCCTGAGACCGGATCGTAAAAGCGCGGCACGAGCGAAAGCAGCGTCGTCTTGCCCGTGCCTGTCCCGCCGACGAGCGCCACGGTCTGACCCGGCTTCACCGCGAGCGTGATGCCGCGCAGAATTGGATGCTCCGCGTCGTAGGCAAAGGCGACATCCTCGAATGCAATCTTGCCCGTTGCGCGCGGCATCGGCTTCGCGTCCTTGCGCTCCGGCACCGAGTCCTCCGCGTCGAGGATCTCGAACACGCGCTGCATCCCCGCCGCCGCGCCTTCCAGTGCCCACGCCGTATAGCTGAGCTGCTCCAGCGGCTGATAAAGCATGGCGACGTAATTGATGAAAACGTACAGTTGCCCAACGCTCAACCGTCCCGCGAGAATGTGCAGCGTCGCAACGTAGAGCACCACGGAGAGCCCCAGTGCCATCACGCCGGAAATGGCGAGGCTGGAGACCGAGTTCGTCACCGTCAGTTTCAGGTTTGCCGCGTAACTCTGCCGCGCCTCGCGCACGAACTCGCGGACCTCGTACTCCTCCTGCCCGAAGGCATGCACGATGCGAATGCTGGTCAGTCCCTCGCTCGCGCGCGCGAGCACGTCGCTCTCCTCCTGCTGAAGTTCGCTCGACTGCTTGCGGACGCGCGCGGAAAACAGATAAATCGTGAACCAGAGCAGCGGCAAAATCAGCAGCGAAATGCCCGCCAGTTCCACGTCCATCCGGGCCATCACCGCGAAGGTCATGAGCAGCGTGATGACCGAACCGGCGATGGTGTCGAAACCGCGATTGTAGAACGTCTGCACCGCCTGCGAGTCGTAGGCCACGCGAAACGTCGAGTCGCCACTGCGCCGCCGGTCATGGAAATGCAGCGGCAGATATTGCAGGTACGAGTAAAGTTGCGTGCGCACCTGCAGCAGCGCCTTCAGGCCCACCGCGATTGAGACGTAATTGCGGGCAAAGGTCAGCAACCCGGCCAGCAGGTAAATGATCACCATCGTCACTGCGGCAAACAACGCCGCGCCACCCGGAGAAAGCGTCTTTCCCGACCAATGCACCTCGCCGTTTCGGCCTACGGTGACGACATGATCCATAACCCACTGGACGGGCCAGGGCTTGAGCAGTGAAAAGCCGATCCCAATCACCAGCAAGATCAGGCTGCCGCTGATCCGGCCCACGTAGGGACGGTAGTAGCCGAGAACGCGCCGGTAGAGATTCATGAGCCGGAAATTAAATTAGCGACGCCCGGAGACCGCCGCTACACTAAAGCGATGGACGACCTTTTCGGCGGCGGCGAAGCGGAGAGCACGGGCCGGACCGTGTCCGCGAACGCGCCGCTGGCCGCACGGTTCCGTCCGCGCGTGCTGGAAGAGTACATCGGCCAGTCGCACCTGCTGGCTCCGGGCAAGCCGTTGCGGCGGTTGATCGAGGCGGACCGGCTCCAGTCGCTGATCCTTTTTGGTCCGCCGGGTGTGGGCAAGACGTCGCTGGCGGAAGTGATCGCGCGGCGCACGGAGGCGCATTTCGAGCGGCTCAACGGCGTCGAGGGCACGGTGGCCGACCTGCGGCGCGTACTCGGCGCGGCGGTGACGCGGCTCAAGGCCAGCGGCAAGCGGACGGTGCTGTTCATCGACGAAATCCACCGCTTCAACAAGGCGCAGCAGGACGTGCTGCTGCCCGACGTCGAGGCGGGTTCTGTGAAACTAATCGGCGCGACGACGCACAATCCCTCGTTTTACGTGAACGGCCCGCTCGTCTCGCGCTCGCAGATTTTCCAGCTCGAGCCACTCACCTCTGACGATCTTTCCACGCTCATCGATTCCGCGCTGGCCGATCCCGAACGCGGCCTCGGCAAGCTCAGGATCGAACTCGCGTCTGATGCCCGCAAGCATCTCATCGCCGTCGCCGAGGGCGATGGCCGCCGCGCGCTCAACGGTCTCGAAATCGCCGCACTGACCACGCCGCCGGATGCAAAGGGAATCGTGCGCATCGACGCGGCCACCATCGAGGAATGCGTGCAGAAAAAGCGCGTGCTCTACGACAAGGACGAGGACCAGCACTACGACACCATTTCCGCCTTCATCAAAAGCGTGCGCGGCAGCGATCCCGACTCCGCGCTCTATTGGCTCGCGAAGATGATCGAGGCGGGCGAGGACCCGCGCTTCATCGCGCGGCGGCTGATCATTCTCGCCAGCGAAGACATCGGGCTGGCCGATCCGATGGGGATGGTCGTCGCGGTCTCGGCCATGCAGGCGGTCGAGTTCATCGGCATGCCCGAGGGCCAGATCACGCTGGCCAACGCCACGCTCTACCTCGCCTGCGCGGCGAAGAGCAACTCGGCGGTCATGGGCATCGGCGAGGCCCGCGCCGCCGTGCAAAAGGGCGAGCTCGTGCAGGTGCCAACGTACCTGCGCGACGCCCACTATGCCGGCGCCGAACGCCTCGGTCACGGCCAGGGCTACCAGTACAGCCACGATCACGCCGGCGGCATCGCCCCGCAGCGCTACGGCGTCGAGGCCGGCCGTTTCTTCCATCCCACCGACTTCGGCTACGAAGCCAAAATCAAGGCCCGCCTCGCCGAGTGGGAAAAGCTGCGCGCGGGCGCAGACAAAAGAAAGGCATGAGCCTTTCAGGCGAGCTGCAGTCCATAAGGGACGAACCTGACAAAATCCTTACGGTTGTCTGTCGCCAAGGGCACGCGGGCGCAAATGGCCGTTGCCGCGATGAAGCAATCGGGCGTACTTCCCCGCCGCCGCCCGGTCCGATTGAAAAGCTCCGCGGCTACCGCGGCCTCGGCAACATCAAAGGGAACAATCCTGCCTTCGAGCATTCCCCTGGCGTTTTGGATATCGCTGTTCGGTACCGGGCCGTTGAGAAATTCGCTCCATGCAACCGCGCTGGCTGCGAATTGCTCGCCTGCTTGCAACCATGCCAACAGGCGTGGTTGCAATGGAGAACGCGCCATGGGCAGCGCGACCAGGCAATTCGTGTCCAAATGAATCATTTCCGTGGACTGCGCCAAGCCCGGCGCTCACGGCGCACTTCACGCATGAATTTCTCCGCAGCGGCGGGCGAAATTCCCGTGCCCTCCCGCTGGATGCGCTCAAAAATTTCGAGAGGCGTCTCTTTGCGGGGTATAGCCTTGGCGTCCAGGCTTTCAACGGCGCGGCGGATCACCTCGGACTTGGGAATTCCCCAAGCGGTGGCAAGTTCCTGCACCCGATCCACCGTCTGGGGCTTCAGGGAATAGGTAACTTTGCTGGTGGTTACGGCCATACCATACTTATGGCCATACTCCTTGGAAAGTCAACCGATCAGAGCTTCCGGAACGTCGCGATGTAGGCGTAACGTCCCGCGACCGGCTTCACGATGAGGGAGCCGACGCCCTTGGCGTCGAGCTCCTGCAGGTACTCGAGCAGCTCGGGACGGAAGTGGACGTGAAAGAGGTTCAGCCAGCGCTGCAGACCCGCGCGGAACGGACCGGGCCATTTCCCTTGGTCCCAGAAATCGACGACGTACATCACGCCGCTGCGCTTGACGCTGCGCAAGGCCGCGTCGATGGCCTCGCGGAAGGGCGGGATCATCGAGAGCGAGTAGGAAAAGAAGGCGGCGTCGAACGGCGCATCGAGGCCGAAGGTCTTCGCGTAGTCGAGCTGCTCGGCGAAGCAGTGCGTGAGCGTGATGCGGTCCTGCAGCCGGCGCGCCTTCACTTTCTGCGCGGCGGTCGCGAGCATTTCCGTGGAAACGTCGAGGCCATAGCAGCGCACGTCGCGCCGCATGCGCGCGAGCTTGATCAGGTTGCGCGCCGTGCCGCAGCCGATCTCGATCACGCGGTCGTCCGGCTGCAGTTCCATCTCGCGCAGCAGGCGGTCGCGGCCGAGCAGATAGTACTTGCGGGAGAAATCGTAGACGTGCCGCGTCCAGCGGTACATCCTGTCCATTTCTTCGGTCGTGGCCATGGCTCAAATATCCTGCTCGTTAAGCTCGGCGATTTTCATCTGCGACTTGAGCAGTCCAATCTTGAGCGGACTGTTGCCGTGAATGGGAATGACGATCCGTTCGCGGCAGCCGGCTTTAGTAAAAACGTGGTGGCTGCCTTTGATTCGAGCCAATTGCCACCCTTTTTTCTGTATGGCTTTCGCGAGTTCCTTGCCGCTGACTTGCTTCAAACCGCAAGCTCCAGAATCTGGTCTCCCGCGGTTACTGGCTCCTCTGGCGAACCAGCCTCCAGCCATGCTTCCACGGCCTCACGAAGATTAGCGCGTATCTCGTCCAGGGTTTCACCCTCGGTGGCGCAGCCTGGTAGAGAGGGAACCTCCGCCCAAAATCCGCCCTCTTCGGCGCGGTGAACAATGGCTCGCAATGTCATGGTTGAAACATAGCGAAAACACCTGACAACAAAAGGGCAAAGCTTTGCTCAGGCGGCCTTTTCCGCGGGCAGCACGCCGTAACCGGAAAGAATCTTGATGGCCAGTTGCCGGTGATTCGGCGCGAGCCAGACGGCGGAATGAATTCCTGCCTCGTTCACGTGCAGGGTCAACAGAGGCCAGCCTCGCTCGACGTTGCGCCGATCGAACTCGTCGAACTGTTCGTGCGTGCGGCCGCTGCGGATTTCGCAGCCCCACCCCTCGGGTGCATGCCAGAAGAGATAGCGGCCCCGGCCCTCCCTGTCCGTCTCCGCGTAGAGCGCGAGGAGGCCAATGTTCTTCGCGAAATCGGTCGTGGCCTGGAGCAGGTCGCGCGACATCCAGTTGGTCAGGGCGTGTTCGCGCAATTGCCCGGCATCGCCGTTGAGCAGGCGGGAGGGTATGTAGGAGGGATTCATGTTTCCGTCGGCGGTCAGACCGCCGCTAGATCACGACTCCATCACGTAGAGATGGAATCCGCCGTAAATCGCGGAGCGGTCTTCCTGCAAGAGCGCCTTGGAGAGCGTTTCCTTGTAGTCGAACTTCGCCTTGAGTGAGGGCGGCAGCGCGGTTTCCACCGGCGAGGTGGCCGCCGCGGTGCGGAAGACGATGCGCGTGCCGGGGCGGCCCACGCGGGCGATTTCCGTCCACATCTCGGCGATCTGGTCGGGGCGCATCCAGTCTTGCGAATCGAGGAAGACGAAGCGGTCGAGCGAATCGTCCGGCTGCGAGCGCATGTACTCGATCAGCGTGGTGTTGGTCACCGAGACGCGGTCGAGATTGTCGCGCAGCGTCTGGAAATGTTCCTCCTTCAGGTATTCGGGCACAGCCTGGCGAGCGGCGCGATCGTAGCTGCGGCCGAAGGCCTGCCAGCCGAAGTAATTTTCCGAGATGGGGAAGTCGCAGGCGAGGCGCTTCACGCGCTCGCGGTACATGCCGACGAGACCGCCGGGCGTCTCCGTTTCCATCGCGCTGAACTGCTGCGGCGGGATGCCGAGCGAGTAGAGCATCACCGGCATGTTGCCGGTCGCGCGTACGAACCAGTTGTCGAAGAACGGCGCCATGTCGCGCTCGAAAACTTCCTCCTGCTCCGCGCGGCTGCTGGCGGAAAGCAGGCGGGACGGGTCCCACTTGCACACGCGGGCGATGGTGTGCAGGAAGCGGATGAAGTAGCCCATCTTCGCGTAGTCGTAGAAATTCTTGGTGAAATACTTGATGCGCGGGCCAAAAAGCATCAGGCGCAGCCAGCTCCCTTTTTCCCAGAACGCGCGCGTGTCGGGCTCGAGATGGTCCGCCAGGAACGTGAAGTAATTGTAGCGGTTCAGCTCGTCATCGCCGCAGCCGAAGAAGAGGAAGAAGTCCTCGTAGCTCGGCAGGTGCTTGATGGCCGCAAGCTTGAGCTTCAGCAGGCAAAGATGGCTCCGGTTCAGGTCCACCGCCGCGATGTGCTCGGGCTTGTGGATGAGATAATTCAGCACGTTGCAGCCGCCGGAGGAGATGGTCAGCATTCGGCTCGACGGCGTCAGCGCCAGCGCCTTCAGGTCGACGCGCGGGTCCTCCCAAATCTGGTTGTAAACGAAGCTATTGAACCAAAACGTGAACAGGCGTTCGGAAATGCCCTTCGCGCTGAACGGGTGATTGTGGTGAACAGCGCTTTCCAGATAGCGGGCAGTTGTGGAGCTCATGGATAAGGTGGATGCTGTCGAAAAATTCAGAAACGAGTTGGTCGAACCTAGCGCGCCAGCGATTTCGAACAAGCTTCATATCATGCAGACACCTTAAAAATTTGGTGTCGCAAGTAAGCAGGGGGCGCGGCCCATCAGCGCTCGGCGAGAGGCACAACCTTCTTGCCCACCGGCGCGCCCGAATACTCGCTGCTGGGCCGGAAAATCTTGTTGTCCTTGAGCTGCTCGATGATGTGACCGGTCCAGCCCGACGTCCGCGCGATGGCGAAGATCGGCGTGAACAGGTCGGTCGGGATGCCGAGCGAGTAGTAAACCGTGGCCGAATAGAAATCGACGTTCGCGTTGAGGTTCTTCTCCTTCTTCACGATCGCCGCGATGCGGTCGCTCATCTCCACCCATTTGGTCTCGCCCAGTTCCTGCGTCAGCTTGGTCGCCATCGCCTTGAGATGCGGCGCGCGCGGATCCAGCACCTTATAGACGGCGTGGCCCATGCCCATGATCTTTTCCTTCTTGGCCAGCTTGTCGTGCACCCAGGCATCGACGTTATCCGGGCTGCCGATTTCCTGCAGCATATGGATGACCGCCTCGTTCGCGCCGCCGTGCAGCGGGCCCTTGAGCGAGCCGATGGCCGTCGTCACCGACGAGTAAATATCCGAAAGCGTCGAGCACGTCACCAGCGCGGAGAACGTCGAGGCGTTGAAGCCATGGTCGGCGTGCAGCACGTAGGCGAGGTCGAGCGTCTTCACCGCTTCCGGCCCCGGCGTCTCGCCGTTGATCAGGTAGAGGAAATGCGCCGCCTCGTCGAGGTCCGTGCGAACCGGCGGCAGCGACTTGCCCTGCCGCGCGCGATGGAAATAGGCGATGATCACGCCCACCTTCGCCGTCAGCGAGATGGCGCGGGGCAGAAGCTGCTCCGGCGTCTGCGGGCCCACCGGCGCGTGGTCATAAAGGCCCAGCATGGACACACCCGTGCGCAGGACGTCCATCGGGCTCGCGTCCTTGGGCGCGTTCTTCACGAAATCGACGACCGGCGCGGGCAACTCACGCGCGGCGCGCAGGTCCGCCTTCAGCTTCTCGAGCTGCGCCTTGTTCGGCAGCGCTTCATGCCAGAGGAGATAAACGACTTCCTCGTAGCTGACCCGGCCCGCCAGTTCGTTGATGTCGTAACCGGCGTAAACCAGAACGCCCTCTTCGCCCATGACATCGCTGAGACGCGTGGTGGCGGCGACGATCCCCTTCAATCCAGGCGAGGTAACGGGCATGATCTTCAAATAACAAGCCGCGTGCCACTTTGCCACTGAAAACGGCATTGACACCCTTTTTTAAGAATTCGCGCCGTGCCGCGAGGGCATCTAATAGAGAGTGAGAAGACCCGCGCGATGCGGACGGTAAATCATGCTTTTTTATAAAACCGCACGAACGCATTTTAGTTCCTCATTTTCGCCCGACTCTGTTAGACGGATGATCACGATGGGCACGGATTCGAAAAGCTGATTGTCGCCATGGCCAAACGCTTGAAACGGAAGTCCGCCGCCGTCGCCGCGCCCGCGGTTCCAACGACCGCGGAAGATCCCGCGCGTGAGCGGCTCTACTTTTGGCTCGGCGTCGCCGCCATCATCGTCGCGGTCTTCTGGGTCTACTCGCCCTCCATTGCCGGCGGCTGGCTTTGGGACGACAACTGGTACATCACCCAGCAGCCGCTCGTGCGCAATCTCGCCGGCCTCTGGAAATTCTGGTTCGCGCCCGGCAGTTGGACCGAATACTACCCGCTGCACGAAACGCTGCTCTGGGTCGAGTGGCACCTCTTCGGTGACGCCACGCTGGGCTACCACGTCGTCACCATCACGCTGCACGCGCTCAACGCCCTGCTCGTTTGGCGGTTGCTCGCGCGGCTCGGCCTGGGCAAGGCGTGGCTCGGCGGTTTTCTTTACGCCGTCCATCCCGTCGCGGTCGACTCCGTCGCGTGGATCGCCGAGACCAAGAACACGCTCTCCACGCTGCCGTGCCTCCTTGCCATGATCACATGGGTCGACTACGAGAACGTCCGCAAGCCGCGCGACTACGCGCTCGCGCTGCTCTATTTCACGCTCGCGATGCTCTGCAAAATCGCCGTCGCGCCTCTGCCGTTCGTGCTCCTGCTCCACGCCTGGTGGAAACGGCGCCGTATTGGCGCGCGTGATCTCGCCGCCGTCGCGCCCTTTCTTCTCATTGCCGTAGTCCTCACCGCCGTCGACCTCGGCGCCAGCGACGCCTATTCGCACCAGCCCGGAAACACCCCGGATCTCCTCCCGCAACTCGATCTCGCCGCGCGCATTGCTCTCTCCGGGCAATCCATCGGCGTCTACTTTGCGCACATCGTCTGGCCCGTCGGCCTGCTGCCCAATTACCCGCAGTGGACCATCGGCACGCCGTCGCCGCTCGCTTTCCTTCCTTGCCTCGTGGTCGCCGCCGTCTTCATCGTGCTCGGGCTGCGCCGCGCGAGTTGGGGCGCGGCCGCGATTCTCGGCCTCGGCTCGTTCGTCCTTTTCGTTGCGCCATTCACCGGTTTCATCGTTCCTTCCTACATGGCCTTCACCTGGGTCATGGACCACTTTCTCTACCTGGCCATCATTGGCCCCATCGGCCTCTTCATCGCCGCGCTCGATTCCATCGACAACCGCCTGCCGGCCGAATGGCGCATCGCTGTCACCGGCGCGGCCACGCTCATCGCCACACTGCTCGCCTTCGAAGCCCACAGCTACGCCGGGGCTTTCACTGACGAGGCCACGCTCTGGGGCTACACCGTCGAGCACAACCCCGGCGACTGGCTTGCGCAGGACAACGTCGGCAAGGCGCTGCTCCTGGAAAATCAGCCCGAAGATGCGGCCAATCATTTTCGCATTGCCCTGCAACTGCGGCCCGGCCGCGCGCAAACGCACCTCAACCTCGGCCGCGCGCTCGTGGCCATGAACCGCCTCGACGACGGCCTGCGCGAGTACGACACCGCGCTCGTGCTCGATCCCACCGATCCCGAAATCTACAACCAGAAAGGCGTCGCCTTCCTGCAGGCCAACCGCGCCGCGGAGGCCATGGCACCGCTCCAGCGCGCCGTCGAACTCCGTCCGCACTACGCCATCGGCCTGGAAAATCTCGGCACCGCGCTTGCGCTCACCGGCCGCCTCGGCGAAGCAGTCGAAAAGTTCCGCGCCTCACTCGACGCCAATCCCGCCGATGTCGCCACCCACATGAACCTCGGCCGCGCCCTGCACCAGCTCGGCCGCAACGCCGAGGCCGGCGACCAGTTCCGCCAGGCCCTCCAGCTCGATCCCGACAACGCCGCCGCCAAGGCCGCGCTCGCGCAGCCGTAGCGCTGACTGCAGTGGTAGCCCGCGACCTCCGGGCGCGGGGCGAGAGGCGTGATCACACCTGCAACCCGGTTTCGAATCGTCAACAAGCCCGTCGCCCGGCGGGCGATGGCTACCAAAAAACGCGCAGTATTTGCATTAAAAAACTACAATCGAATTGCGTCTTAGTAGCTCATAACGCAATACGTTCGCCTACTCGTACCGCAGCGCCTCGATCGGATCCAGCCGCGACGCCAGCACCGCCGGCCAGTAGCCGAAGCCGACGCCGACTGCGACGGAGAAGCCGCACGAGAGCGCAACGGAGACGAACGTCGGGATCATCCACACGCCCTGGAAATAGCCGACGATGAGCGTCACGACCCACCCCACGGCGATGCCGAGCAGCCCGCCAGTGAGGCAGAGCGTCACCGACTCGATGAGAAATTGCGTCTGGATATCGCGCTTGCGGGCGCCGAGCGCCTTGCGCAGACCGATCTCCCGCGTGCGCTCGGTCACCGACACCAGCATGATGTTCATGATGCCGATGCCGCCAACCACGAGCGAAATCGCCGCCACGCTCGCCAGCATGATCGAGAGCGTCGTCGTCACCGAGCTCAGCGCGTTCGCCACCGCCGTCATGTTGAAGACGCGGTAGCTGTGGTCGGTGGTGATGATGCCGGGAATATGCGGCCACTCGGTGGTGAGGTCCTGCAGTTGGTTGACGCTGGTGTCGACTACTTGTGAGCTCGTTGCGCTGGTATCGATCCAGTCGACGTACTTCTTGCCGAGCACGCGATACATCGCCGTTTCCAGCGGCACGACAATCTGGTCGTCGTTGTCATTGCCGCTGGGATCGGAGCCTTTCGCCGGCAGCACACCGATAACCTTGAACGGAATGTGGTTGATCTCGATCCACTCCCCGATGGGATTTGCCGTCCCGAAAAGATTTGCCCACACCGTCGTGCCCAGGACAGCCACGCGCGCGCGCGAGGTGCACTCCTCCATCGTGAAGAAGCGCCCGTAGGCCGGCTTGTCGAAGTAGATGTCCTGGTAGCCCGGCATCGCGCCCTGCAGGCTCGTCGCCACGTTGTTGTGGCCGTAGACCGCCTGCACCGCGCCGCGCACTTCGCCCGAGACCGCGCCGATCGTCGGCACGCGCCCGTCGATCGTGGTCGCCTCGAGCACGGTCAGGCGGCTCACCGAGCCGTGCGCCTGCTTCACGCCGCCGATGTTCTGCGGGTTTGGCGTGATGACCAGCCGGTTCGAGCCCAGGTTCGCGATCTGGCGGCTGACCGAATTCTGCGCCGCCGCGCCCAGCGCGAGCATCACGATCACCGCGCCCACGCCGATGATGATGCCCAGCGCGGACAGGCACGTGCGCAGCTTGTTCGCCCACAGGCCGCGCGCCGCCTGGTGCACGTTGAGCATGAGCAAATCCCAGTGCACGCGCCGCGTCATCTCCAGCGCCGGCGCGCCGGTGATCGGCTTCGCCACCGGCACCTGCGCCACGTGCGGATTGCGCACGTCCTCCACGACCTGCCCGTCATGCACGCGGATGGTGCGGTCCGCCGCGGCGGCGATCGACGGCTCGTGCGTGACCAACACGATGGTCAATCCCTCCGCGTGCAGCTCACGCAGGAGCGCCATGATCTCCGCGCCGCTCTTGGAATCGAGATTGCCCGTCGGCTCATCGGCCAGCACCATGCGCGGCCGGCGCACGAGCGCGCGCGCAATCGCCACGCGCTGCTGCTGGCCGCCGGAAAGTTCGTTCGGCTTATGATGGCTGCGATTGCCCAGGCCCACGCGCTCGAGCAGCCCCGCCGGGTTGGCCGAGGACGCATCACCCTTCGCGTAGATCAGCGGCAGCTCCACGTTGTCGAACGCGCTCATGCGCTTGAGCAGGTGGAACTGCTGGAAGACGAAGCCGATCGTCTCCGAGCGCAGCGCGGCCACCTCCTCGTCGTTCATCCGCGCCGTGTCCTGACCCGCGATGCGCAGCACGCCGGTGTCGGGCCGGTCGAGCAGGCCGATCATGTGCAGCAGCGTCGACTTGCCCGAGCCCGATGCGCCGATGAGCGACACGAATTCGCCCTCCTTGATCTCCAGCGACACGCCGCGCAGCGCCTGCACCGTCGTCTTGCCCATCTGGTATGTCTTCGTCACCTTCTCCAGCGTGATCATCGCGCGCGGCTCGGGCCGCGGCCGCGTCGCGGGCCGTTCCGGGGAAAGTGTGGCTTGCTCGCACATAATCTAGTGATGATGCATGTTGTTCATGCCCGACGTGAACGAAAACCCGGCGTTGTTCGCCTTCTTGATATCGAACGCGCGCCGCGCCAGCCAATCGCCCTCGACCAGCCCCGACTTCACCTCGGTCCACTCGCCGTCGGTCAGGCCCACCTCGATCTTGCGCTCCTCCAGCGGCTGGTCCGCGCCCTGGGCCACCAGCACCGTCCCCTCGGGGCTGATCGTGTTCGTCGGGATCTTCAGCACGTCGGGCCGATCGGAGATGAGGAGGAAAACATTCGCGGAAACGCCGCTGCGCACATAAGCCGGCGTGTCATCGAGATAAATGTTCACCTGGTACGTCGTCACGTTGTTCACCGTCGTCGCGTCGAAGGCGATCTCGTGCACCTTGCCGGTCAGATGCGCGTCGGGATAACTGTCGAACGTGATGTCCACCTTCTGGCCGAGCCACGCCTGGCTCAAGTCCGTCTCGTCCAGGAACGCCTCGACGATGAGATGGTCCGACATGGTGAAGACCGGCTGCGCCGTCACCACCACCTGCCCGGGCACTACTGCCGTCGAGATGATGTGGCCGTCGAGCGGCGCCACCAGCGGCGCGGGCTTGAAAATATCCTCCCAGAACTTCAGTTCCTTGCCGCCCTGCGCGCGCGCGGCATCCATCAGCGCGGCGCGCGAGGTCGAGCTGATCCAGGCCAGAATCTGCCCCTGCTTCACCGCCTCGCCGTTGGCCACCAGAATCGTGTCCATCCGGCCGGGAATCGGCGGCATGATGTTGAGCCGGTGCTCCGGCGAGACCAGCGCGCTCTCGCGCAGCGTCACGCGCATCGGCCCGCGGCCCACCTTCACGTACTCGAACTGCGGCCGCGAGGCGTAGGACGCATACGCGTACCACCCCGCCGTGCCGAAGCCGATCATCGCGACCACGATCGCCACGATCCACCGCCAATCAAAACCCGTTTTCTTCATGGAATCGCCCCCACGCCCTTCGCCTCTTCCCAGCCCGCCTCGGCGATGACCGCGTTCAGCCGCGCCGAAAGCAGGCTCTGCTTTTGCGACACGAAATCGTTGGTGATCAAATTAAAATCCTCGAACGTCGTCAGGCCGTTGCGATAGTCGGCCGAGGAAATCCGGTAACGCAGCGCCGTCGCCTCCAGCAACTGCTCCTGGATGCGCACGTTGTCCTCCGCGTCGACCATCCCCTTGAACATCTGCGCCAGCGTCAGCGCCGCGTCATTCGTGCCGGAGCGCAAATTGTCCAGCGACTGCCGCAGCGACGCATTCGCCGCCTTCACGTTGAAGTAGGTCGCGCCGCCCTGGAAGAGCGGATACGATACGTTGAATCCCACCGACCAGCCGTGGTTCTTCAGCGGATACGCATTGTCGGAACGAAAGGCGTCCGCGTTCGCCGTGATCGTCGGCCACCAGCCGCTGTTCGCCACGGTCAGCCCCGCCGCCGCCGCGCTCACTTCCGCCTGCCGCTCGTAGAACAGCGGTGTCGCCTGCGCGAGCTTCGCGAAGGACGGCATGACCGGCAGGTGATCGGTCACGAGTTCCCCCTCGGCCAGCACCGGCGCGGGCAGGTCCTTGCCGATGTAGACGCTCAGCTGCACGGCGGAAAGATCGCGCGTGCGCACCGCCTCGTCCAGGCTGTAGAGCGACTGCGCGAGGTTCGCCTCGGCCAGTTTCATGTCGCCCTTGTCCTCGCTGCCGCCCTGGTAAAGCAGCCGCACCAGCCGCGCCGCGCTGCGGCGGATGTCCACGATGTCCTCGCTGATCTTGATCAGCTTCTGCGCGTAGAGCAGTTGCGCGAACGACGACTTGAGGTTGAAACTCAGCGAAGCCTTCTCGCCGTCAAGCTGCGCGAAGGCAAGATTGAGCTGCGCCTTCGCCTGGTCGATGTTGCCCTTCGTCGCGAAACCGTCGAAGACCAGTTGCGAAAGCGAAAGCTGCTCGCCGTAGGCCGTGGCGTACGAATGCGGCGCGAACAAATTCGCGCTGGCGTAGGACCGCCCCTCGCTGTAGCTCGCGGAAATTTGCGGATAGAGCGCCGAGTAAGCGCCCATGTGCACCGCATCGCTGTTGAGCACCTGCTCGCGCGCCGATTGCAGGTCCGGGTTGTTCTGCGTGGCCAGGCGCACGCAGTCGCTCCATGTCAGCGTCGTCGCGGGAATTTCTTCTTCCGGATTCGCGCCCGCGCTTTCGAGCACCGGGCCCGTCGGCGTTGCAGCGGAGTCTTGATCGTTCGAGTCCGGGACGGTATCCGCCGTCAGGGACAACAGTCCCCCGCAGCTCAACGTCAGTGTCATCGCCATCATGCGCCAAATCATCGTCTTATCCGAAGCCCAGGAGTCCCTTTCCAGACCAGGCCCGGAAGGATATCACAGCCAGTAGTTAAAGCAGCCATCGGGCGAAAAGTTGCAGGTGACCCGTCCCCCTAAAGGAGATTGCGCCTACTTCGCCTGCTCCGCTGCTGGATTGAGCAGAAAAACACCCGCGTTGTCGGCGCCATCGCCCTTGCAATCAATATAGGCATACGCGGGCGTCAGGGTCTTTTTCAGCGCCGCAAGTTGGTCCGGGGTGATGTGATCATCCGGCCACACCAAGATCGCCGCGATATGATTAAGCTGCAAAAAACCCATCGGGTCGGGCAGATTCCCCGCGAAGAAAGCATTGATCTGCTTCTCGCGAAAATTTGCCTCGCCCGGATGCCCGCACGTCTCTTCCGCGTTCGTCCAGCCGAGATAGCAGCGGTTCTCGGTGAAGGCCGGCAGCGCCGTCGATTCAAAGAAGGCGCGGTGCGCGAGGCCCGTCACCACATTCTGGCCGTGAATCCGGCTCAGCACCTCCTTCATCCGGTTCATCTGCGGATTTTCCTCGATGAAACGATCGCCTTCCAAGTGCAGGGCCGAAGTCGTGTTTTTGGCAAAAAGATAAGCGCCCTCGAACCACGCGCCGAGCGACGCGAAGCCGGTCAGCAGGATCGCCACGCTCAGCAGGCGGCAGGCCCAAGCCCGCTGCGCGAAGAGCGTGGGATAGAGCATCGCCATGCCGATGCCGAATGTCCCGCTCCACGTTTTCTCCAGCATCGTGCCGCGCTCATCGAAGTAAAAAAGTTCCGTGGCCAGCAGGATCGGGATGAAAAGAAAATGGAGCCAGCGCTGCGCCACGTTCATCCGCGGCCAGAGGAAGCAGAGGAACAACCACGGCAGATAAATCGGCCACCACTGGATGATGAACGTCCAGCGATCACGCAACAGGTCCCACGACCAGTTGAAGATCGCCGGGGCCGCGCCGTGCGAAAGATCGTTGAGCGCCGGCCAGAGCAACGTGACGCCGAGCACGCCGCCCATCGCCGCGCCCCGCACCTTCGACGGCCGCCGCCCGATCCACCACGCAAACGCCATCGTCCCCGCCAGCAGCGTGACCATGAAGATGAACCACGAGCAGGTCAGGAACGCGAGGAACGGCGCGATGATCAGGTAAATCCACGGGAACAGGCTGCGCCTGCGCCGCATTACCTCCGCCGCGGCGAACACGGCCCACGCGGCGACGAGATGCCCGCCCATCGTGGCGTGAAATTCCGGGTAGTAGATGTAGCAGCCCGGCGTGTAGATGCGGTAGGCGATATCCGGCGCGTCGTTCTTGATGAATTTGGCGAAAAAAGCGTGCACCGGGTCGTTCGCATCGCCGCCGCCAATGTCGATGCTCGCGGTCGGGTCCGGATCATTCGGCTGGAAGAGCGTGACCGACGGCGACCCGCCGGTGAAACCCGCCGCGTAGAGAATCACCACCAGCGCCGTCACCAGCACCCGCCCGCGCGATAGGCTGTACGCCGCCGCGCCCGCGCCCAGCAGCGTCAACGCGCTGACCAGCGCCGAGCCGAGGTTGCACGCCGTACCCACGTCGATGCCCAGCAGCCGCTTCATCACCGACGCGCCGTACTGCATGAATGTGTAGTAGCCGGTGTGCGGGTAGGGCGGCAGCCAACTGTCCGTCGGTGGCAGCTTGTCGCCGAGGCAGAAATTGAGGATGCGGTTCGTGTCGGTCAGGTCCTCCGTGCAGTAGAAATTGATGTCCGGCTGCAGGCACTTGATCAGCAGCGTGAAGGCAAACGCCGCCACGAAAATCGCGCCCGGCACGCGCAACGCCTTCGCCGTGCGGCCCGCGCTCGCCACCGCCCAGAGCAACGCGCCAGTGCTCAGCGGCAGCAGCCAAAACAAACTCGGCAGCGCCAGCCCGTGCTCGATGAAATCCAGCGCGAACAACAGCGCCAGCATCGGCGCGAAAAAGCCCCACCACGCCGACTCACGCGGGAACAGCTTGCGGAAAACCACCGCGCCGCCGATCACATGCAGTCCCACCAGGACCGCCAAAATAAAAACGCGAATCAGCAGCATGGAGGAAATCCTCCACGACCTTTAGCCAACCCCGCCGCCGTTGCCAAGGTTCGCCACCGGCTGCATCGACACGTGCAGCGACTCATGCAGGTAGAGGCTCAACTCCTGCAGCGCCAGAATCTGGTTGCCGATGAGATCCAGCCGCGCGCGGATTTGCGTCCGCGACTCCTTCTCCAGCTCCCCGATCAGCGTCTCGATGGCCGGTGACGGCGCGCCATTGGCCGCCTCCGTCTCCGCGCGCAAAATCCGCAGACGGCTCGCCGCGACCACCTTTCTCTTCTTCAACTCCGGCAGCGCTTCCCAATTCTGCGCCGCGAGCACGGCCAGTTCATCCACCAGGAGCCGCGCCGCCTCCAGCATCAGGGCATTCCGCTCGCCCGGAAGCGCAGGCGAATTAAACGGTGGAGGCATGGGATATATAAATTATCGTCCAACAACTCCACAATATTAGCATCTTTCATAAAATAAATCCCGTGTTGTTTTACAATTATGAAAGAAAAATTATCATTGCTCCATAAGCCGCTTGTGAATAAACGCTTACCAAGCAAGGGCCGCTCAGACTTATCGGACCGGAAGAAGAATTCCCAGACGCGCTGCCGGCTAAAGCGGCAAAATCCGCATCTCGCCATCGGCGGCGCGATAAGCCGCGCGCCGCACCGCGTCCGTCGCGCCCATGGAGAAAAGCCGTCCGCTGGCCGTGAATTCCCAACGGCCCTGATTCGCACTGCGTCGGGCCGCTTTCGAGCCCGCATTGCCCGGTTCATCCGAATGATCGCGGCGGGAGGCTTTTCTCATAAACGTCGAGGGTTGTCGCCGCATGGGCCGGTCGGGTTATCCGGTCGTGACCAGCGGGTGAATTTCCTCTAGCAGCTTCCCGGCCAAGTCCGCGCCGGTCGCGAAATCCTCGGATTTGAAGCCCGCGCGTAGCCTGCTACTTTAGGAGCATGGATTTAAATAAATTTACCGAGCAGGCCAGCGCCTCACTCGCCTCCGCGCAGGAGGAAGCCGTCCGCCTTGGCAACCAGGCCGTCGACGTCGAGCACCTCTTCTACGCGCTCATCACGCAGGAAGGCGGCCTCATCCCGCGCCTCTTCGAGCGCCTCAAGGTTTCGCTCGACCTCGCGCAGACCAAGACCCAGGCCGCGCTCGAGCGCCTGCCCAAAATCAGCGGCAGCGGCGCCACCGGCCAGGTCGGCATCACACATCGCCTCAACCAGCTCCTCGTCCGCGCGCAGGACGAAGCCAAAAAACTCAAGGACGACTACGTCTCCGTCGAGCACCTCGTGCTCGCCATGTTCGGCGAGGACAAGGAATCCGAAATCGCGCGCATCTTCCGCAGCCTCACCCTCACGCGCGGCGCGTTCCTCGCCGCCATGCAGGACGTGCGCGGCAACCAGCGCGTCACCAGCCAGAACCCCGAGGCCACCTACGAGTCCCTGCAGAAATACGGCCGCGACCTCACCGCGCTCGCGCGCCAGAGCAAGCTCGACCCCGTCATCGGGCGCGACGCCGAAATCCGCCGCGCGATTCAGGTCCTCTCGCGCCGCACCAAAAATAATCCCGTCCTCATCGGCGAGCCCGGCGTGGGCAAGACCGCCATCGTCGAGGGCCTCGCGCAGCGCATCGTCAGCGGCGACGTGCCCGATTCGCTCAAGGACAAGAAGATTATCGCGCTCGATCTCGCCGCGCTCATCGCCGGCGCGAAATTCCGCGGCGAATTCGAGGAACGCCTCAAGGCCGTGCTCCAGGAAGTTACCAAGAGCGCGGGCCAGATCATCCTCTTCATCGACGAAATCCACACCATGGTCGGCGCGGGCAAGGCCGAGGGCGCGATGGACGCCGGCAACATGCTCAAGCCCATGCTCGCGCGCGGCGAACTCCACTGCATCGGCGCCACCACGCTCGACGAGTACCGCAAATACATCGAGAAGGACGCCGCGCTCGAACGCCGCTTCCAGCCCGTCCAGGTCGACGAGCCCAGCGTCGAGGACACCATCTCCATCCTGCGCGGCCTCAGCGAAAAATATCAGCTCCACCACGGCGTGCGCATCCAGGACGCCGCGCTCGTCGCCGCCGCCGTTCTCTCGCACCGCTACATCAGCGACCGCTTCCTCCCCGACAAGGCCATCGATCTCATGGACGAAGCCGCCGCCAAGCTGCGCACCGAAAACGAATCGATGCCCGAGGAACTCGAGAACCTCGAGCGCCGCGTCACCCAACTCGCCATCGAGCGCGAGGCGTTGAAGAGGGAAAAAGACGCCGCCTCCAAGGAACGCCTCGCCGAGCTCGAGAAGGAACTCGCCAACCTTCAGGCCGACCGCGACAAGCTCAAGGCCCAGTGGCAAAACGAAAAGGCCGCGATTGAAGCCACGAGCAAACTCCGCGAGGAACTCGAGCAGATCCGCGCGCAGATCGACCAGGCCCAGCGCGCCAACGATCTCAGCCGCGCTTCCGAGCTCCGCTACGGTCAGCTCCCGCAAAAGGAAAAAGCGCTCAAGGACGCCGAGGACAAAATCGCCAAGTCCGCCAGGGAAGGCAAAGGCTCGCTCGTGCAGGAGGAAGTCACCGCCGATGAAATCGCCGAGGTCGTCGCGCGCTGGACCGGCGTACCCGTCGCGCGTCTCCTGGAAGGAGAACAAGAAAAGTTGCTGCGCCTCGATTCCATTCTCCACGAGCGCGTCATTGGCCAGGACGAAGCCGTGCAGGCCGTCGCCGACGCCGTCATCCGCGCGCGCGCCGGGCTCAAGGACCCCAAGCGCCCCATCGGCTCCTTCATTTTCCTCGGCCCCACCGGCGTCGGCAAAACCGAGCTCGCCCGCGCGCTCGCCGAGTCGATGTTCGACAGCGAGGAAAACATGGTCCGCCTCGACATGAGCGAATACATGGAGAAGCACGCCGTTTCGCGCCTCATCGGCGCGCCTCCCGGCTACATCGGCTACGACGAAGGCGGCCAGTTCACCGAGGCCGTGCGCCGCAAGCCCTATTGCGTCATCCTCTTCGACGAGATCGAAAAAGCGCACGTCGACGTCTTCAACACGCTCCTGCAAATCCTCGACGACGGCCGCCTCACCGACTCGCAGGGCCGCGTCGTCGACTTCAAGAACACCATCATCATCATGACCTCCAACATCGGCTCGCGCCACCTCATCGAGGAAGGCGCGGTCGACAAGGCCGGCGACATCATCGAGAAAACGCGCGAGGCCGTCATGGCCGAGATGCGCGCGCATTTCCGCCCCGAGTTCCTAAACCGCGTCGATGAGATCGTGCTCTTCAAGCCGCTCTCCATGCGCGAAATCGAGCGCATCGTGGAGCTGCAACTCGGCCTCCTGAAAAAGCGCCTAGCCGAGCGCCACATCGAGATCGAGCTCAACGACACCGCCAAGGAACTCCTCGCCCGCCGCGGCTACGACCCCATCTACGGCGCGCGCCCGCTCAAGCGCGTCATCCAGCGCGAACTCGAAACCAAGCTCAGCCGCGCCCTCCTCAAAGGCGAAATCACCGACCACAGCAAAGTCGAAGTCATCGCCACGAAGGGCGAACTCGAATTCAAGTCCAAGCCGACCAAGTAACCGGGAGGGTCAGCCTCCGGCCTGACCCTGACTGAAATTTCGCACCGAGGACTGCAGAGGGGGAGGCAGAGGCCCGAAGAGAATTGGAAGGGAGGGCGACAGGCGTGCCTGCTTGCAGTCCGTCAGTTCAGCGGGTGAATTTCAAACCGGCGGCTTTTCCTTATGCCAAGGCGTGGCCTGCTCGTAGGCATGCGCGACGCGCAGCATCGTTTCCTCGCCCCACTTCGG
>Ga0116229_10005651_pt1 | contig 20297 bp, 8 predicted proteins | sample S1TSphgellanicum_3_FD_87313 | JGI IMG/M metagenome (GOLD analysis project Ga0116229, IMG submission 87313) | Host-associated microbial communities from peat moss isolated from Minnesota, USA - S1T2_Fc - Sphagnum magellanicum MG | ecosystem: Host-associated > Plants > Peat moss > Unclassified... | reverse complement strand
AGCCTAAAACAATTTAAAATAATTTAGAATAGCTTAGGGTAAAACCTAGGACAACTTATAGAAGCTTAGATATTTTATTTGGTAACCTAAGGTAGTTTATGATAAGCTAGAGTAGTTTAAGGTAACTTAAAATAGCCTATAATAGCCTAGTAATTGAACACATAGTAGCCTAAAGTAGCCCAAAATAACATAATTTAACTTAGGTAATGTAAAATAACTTAGAGTAGTTAGGCTAGGTAGTTAGGATAACTAAGGTAGGTTTAGGCTACTTAGATAGCATAAGAAAAAAATTTCATTATAATGTGATGATAAAAATTATCACTTGATTAAAAAAATGGTGCAATAGTGAAGGACTTGGATTTGCAATTTGGAAATGAGGGGTTCAAACCCTCGCACATTTGCAACCTATTTGAATGTGACTAGCTAAGCTTAGTTTCTAAGCCACCTAGCCTTGACAATTGTTATTGATTAGTTGATTGTCATAGCCTTGGAAATATATAATTATAATCTATTGATTGGTATACATGTGACAACCAATGATGTTCATCAAGGAATTGATCTAAAGAACTTAAAGTATGCTTGACAAAATCAGCAAAGAACGAATGTCAACTAATTTTCATTTGTTGATTTTCTATTTAAATGTAATCCTCACATTGTTTTTTGCTTGAACATCAAGGCTAGTGTTTTTCTTAAGAATTTTATTTGTAGCCAAAGTGACTATCATCCATAGGAAGATGTAGAACAATGGTAATCATTGCTTGGAAGATTTAGCCAAATATGGCTATAAACCAACCATATATGAAAAAAAATAATAATCATCCTTTTATTTTTTTAGTTACACATTGAAAATTCACTATAGAATTTGGTGATTTTCACTATTTTTTCCCCTCCACTTTGGTGATTGGAAACCTCCAAAATCATTTAAATTTTGAGTTTTGAATTTTGAGTTTTTCTTTTTCGAAAAACTTCTCTAGTAAATAAAAAGGCGGAGTAGCACACTTGAATAACATCTCTTTGTTGTATACCAATCAAAGTGTTAAACGTTGGGATATTGATATGGTATTCAAAAGCAAAAATATTGAATGGTTGTGAACACAAATCTTGTCAATGCCTATCATATCAAACCTCACCATGTTACTATCCATTTTCTTTGCATGTTTTTCATTGCTAATATCATAACATGACTATTTCATATTTAGTACATGACAATGTGTGGGTTCCAAAATTTTGTGTGCCAATGGTACTTATTAAATTGCAAATTCAGATTTAATGTTCAATCCAACTTCGTGATGACAATAAGCCTTGACTAAGGTTGTACAAGAAGATATAACTAACTATATGAAAAAATGTTTCAAAGTGACAAACTTGTTGATCTTTATGTTGACAATAAGCCTTATATAAGGTTGTAGGAAGATGTACAAAATTATATGAAAAGATATTTCAAAATAACACATTTTTTAATTCTTCACTTAAAGGTTTCCAAATTTCTTTAAGGCCATTTAGTTAAGTATAAGAAGTAGCAGTACCAATTTTGGAAAAGGGAAGATTAATGGAAGAAAATCCCCAAACCATGTTTTATTCATTCCTACATGTACAACCAATTTTGTAAGATCTTTCAACAAATTGAGTTTTCCAAATTTGTTTTCTAAAATAATATGCTGCCATTTCAAAAACAATTCACCTTTTAAAATGACTCATCAAAAAAATCCAATAAAAGATTGATGGTCAGAACCATCACAAGGGAAACAAAAAGGGAAGGCCAAAGAAAGGCCAAAAGATACAAAGTTTGCAAAAACCAAAAAAAAGGGAGATAACTAATCCTTCTTGTGGTAGGAAGCTATTTCATCGACGACCCTTCTAATGTCGCCCACATGCACCTCTAGTGTCACCCACATGCAAATCGTGAGATCTAATATTAATGGGAGGTTTAGAACAAACATCACTTGCCAATGTAATCTTCCTTTCTATAGCAAAGGTTAAAGCACCTTGAAAAGCAATACTAATATGTTGCCTGAGAAATTGAATGCAAAAAGACAAGGATAAATGACCTCCTAATCGTCTATCATGGAAAAGATGGACACACTCCCTGATAAAACGATCCATATCACGCCCACGTGCACTGTGCACCTCCATGGCCATTGGAATAAAGTGATGCCTTTCATGAAACCTTCTATACTTGCGAATATTAATAATGGTGCTAAGTTTTGCAATTGCACTTGTTGGTCGACTAATGACACTCAAAGTCACCGTTTTTCATGTTAGGTCAATAACCACCATATCAACAACAAAAACTTGGTTCTCTCGAGTCATGTAAAGATTGGCTTGTAATGAAAGGTTGCATAACTGACAACAATTGTCAATACCTAGAATTAATTGTTAACTTCATTTACATTAGTATGAATTCATGCGATTTCATAGATTTTGTAATTGGTCACAATTTTTTTTGTTGCCATAGTGGCAAGTCTTTGAAATTGAATGAAGGAATCAATTGAGTGCTCATTTAATTTGGGCAAATTATATATCTTGAATTGAAGTATGCGTCAATACCCAATTATATTTGTTAGGATGGTGGACGAATAGTCTAGGTGGTTGTGGGTCCATGGAAAACAATGTGGGTACTTGGGTTAGAAGGTTGGCAATCACATTGTTTATCTTGGTTAACAACAAACAATTGTAAGGTGACCACCTTTAATAAGGATAAGTTAATAGCTCTATATTGTCTACATAGATTAAGTGTGGGTGTTTAATATTTGCGCTAAATTTGAAGTCAAACCATTACACACTTGCATAAGAATTTACTTTTTGAGAAGTACAAAACTGAAATATTGAATGCTTGAGGGTTCAACATGAGAAGAAATATGCTTGAAAAATGAACTATGGAGAGCTTAAAGGTTCAACACGAGAAGAAATGTGCTTGATAAACCCAAGTAATAGCTTGCAACAACATACAATTCTCTTCCTAATGTCACAAAAATGACAAGCTTGTTTTTGTTAGATTTGCAAGAGATGCAGATAATTGTGATCAGAGAATATCACATGGCAGTGCTTATGTTCAGTTTTGTTCCATGAAGGTGCATTGATCCCCTTGTTGTTCCCATTCCCAATTATGCTTTGAAGTTTTTGATGCATTCTTTCATTGTTATCAGAGGTACTTCTAACAATTCCCAAGTTGGTTGCCATTAGGAATGGTTGGGAAAGATTTTCACAAAAGTTGTCAAACATATCTTGAAAGTTGTTTTAAAAAAAGGTTTAACAATCAGTTATTAGTACATACCTACTGAACTTTCAAAGTAAGGTGTTTGGGGTTCCAATTTGCATATATAAATGGCAATATTTGGTACGTCTAGGTGTTCAAATTTGCATATACAAATGGCAATATTCAAATGGATGGTGCAAGGGGCATTCTTGTGGTAGAAGCTTGACATTTCAAGTGGTTAGAATTCCTTTTCACTTTCCAAGATTTTGGATGCCTCTTATTTGTCTCCACTTTCATTTCAGAATCAATGAAAATATACAGAGCTCCTCCTTGAACTCAAACCTCGATTTCTGTATAAATTCCTCACAAAGAAGCTTTTGTTTTGCAAATTATCAAAGTTCCCAATGACATGATCTTCCCTCCAAAATTTGTCATTCCCCATGCATTGAAAAGAAGGAACTTCCCTTCTGAGAATCATTGTCCTCCTTGACAATCTATCTCCCCTCGAAAATATGAAAATCTTCTCATACCATTTATATGATTCTTGTTCTGCAAATCAAACTCCTGTTTGTCTTACAGCAAGCCTCCTGTAGTGAAGCACTTCATAGACAAGAGATTCAACTCACTTCACTCAAAATCATTACCAAAAACTGCTTAAACATTTTATTCAACTTCTCTAGATAGACTTATTGAACAAGGTATAATTCTGGTGATGTAAGTTTCATGAATGCACCCACAGATCCACAAAGGAAATCCAACAACTTCAATAAGAAAGACACGAGCTTTTCCTCAAATTCAAAGCTAATTTTGGGTTTCCCCAAATCTTGAGGGCCATTGCAAAGTGCCTGATGAAGAAACCCAAGGCGAACATTTTTTTCTATCTCCATTCTTATGTCTGTAGTTTCTCTTGGCAGCAAAGTTCCTTCTTTATTCAAACTAAATATTTTACAACTGAAATGTGAAGCTTGAATCTACCCTTCTACTGTGTGTGGGTAGTTGCATAGCACCCAGAGATATCTCTCTTTTGAAATAAGATGACCATCCACACTACAATCTAGCCATATGGTTTTCTTTGTATGGTGCAAGAATCTAAGCTTCCAATCAGCTCCAGTGATGCACATAAGCAGATGAAATATGTCAGTCTTAGCATCTTTTGCTCGAGGAAACAAAGCATCACATGAGATTTCGTTCCGCAATTTTTCCTTTCAAGGATTTTGCAGTTTGATTCTGCTAATGGCTGCAGCATTAAATCAGCAACTCAGGCAAAAGGGTCTCAAAAGGGTCTCTTAAATCATTGATCATTCCTGTGAACTCATGATGCAAATTGAACTCAAATTTCATATGTCCATTATCTTCAGGTGGAAATGTGTGGGTCAGATGCCCCTGCAGAAGGAGCTTGACAGTTGATCTTTGAGTAACTTCTCTATGCAATTTTATGTGGTTATTTGTATTTAGAGTTGGTTCTATGTTTATCATGAAGAAGAGTCCTTTGGGTTTGACAAGTGAGAAATTCAGTAACTTGATGTTTTCACAAACAATTAGCATAACAAAGTCATGTGCCCATGATTTAGCATACTAGGTTCAAAGATGAAAGTTTATCAACCTGGCATTTTGATTACAAAATTCATGTAACAAAATTTGCATTAAATGAAAATGATATAAAAGACACCAAAGAGATGAAACAAGGAGAACTGAAAATTCTACAACATTATGCACTACTAGAGCTTGAGGAAAGACAAGGTGAAAACACTAAAGCATAAACTGGATGATTTTTTTCCCTATTTACTGAATTCAGGAGCAATAGGCAAGCTAGGGCTAATTGCCTAGGGCTAGATGTAGCAAAACTTTCAAGAACTTGTGTCATAATAGGATTGATTCTAATAAAAAAATTGGCCAATAATGTGATGATTTTAAAACCAAAGTAATAAGATTATCTGTTTAATATGATTTAAACTGGGATTTTGATCTTGGATTACAGTGGACTTGCAAACTGTTCTTCCAAGGCTCCAATTGCATGGGCATGGCAAGATCATGCAGTGTACCCATCAAAACCAGATTAGGCTGGAGCCTGGAAGGTCCCAAAACTCAACAATGTAATTACAATATAACTAGAAAAAAGCACATTAACTCTCTTGAGAAAATGATCAGAGGTGAGGATCAGCAATTTGAGATGAGCAACAAAATCTGAGTGTAAAGCAAGCTGAGAATTTTCATAATGTAGTTGGAGGGTGCCTTGGCAAGAGTAATATTGTGTGTGTTTGCTGCCCACATATGGAGGGCATTATGATTCATACCGCCATCTGAAAATTGGAATGCCCACCAGGTATGAGTGGAAGAAACTGTGGTACAGGGGCAGCAAATTTCTACTTTTCATCTGAACGGTCAAGCTTTAACATTGGGTGATGCCCATCGAGCAGGGCACTCCTGAAAAGCAGCCCCACCTTTGGTAGGCGCCTCAAGGAGTGTGCCCTCTTTTGGGGAATGCCATGCTCCTCAAGCATTTGGGGTTACCTTGTAAATAAAGGACTAAAAAATTTTCTTAGTATATTTGGAGAGCACTCTATATCCATGAGTATCCTCCTACAATAGAGGAGGGATGTTACACCTTCCTCCTTAAGAGTGAGAGAGAATCTTACTACTAGGTGTTAAGATCCTCTCACAAGTATTAAGTAATAAGAACCCTCCCCCTCCTACACCTGGTGATGTCTTGTGATTTATGCATGTTAATGTTCATGATAAGGTTTGTGCTTTATGATGAGTAAAGCCTATGGGTAGGAGACATTCCCAAAATGGTGGGGCTGGATTCAACTATTGCCTTGTCTTAGGCCCCTTCTTTTGAAAATGTAATACCTTAAGGCTTTACCCTACACATAACAGAAGTTCGCTCATCGAGATCAGAATTAATTACACATAGGGACAGGGCAGAGGCTCTTCCTCTGTTTGAGGGCCCAGAAAGGAGGGTGGGAAACAAAGGTGTAAAATAATGACCTAATTTGAACTTAACGACATAACCTGCTAGGAAGACTTTCACATGAACTTAAGATACCTCCCTGCCTGCTTGAGAGTTCTAACCAGGGAAGTACCTGCAATTACAAAGAGCAAATTAGGTCAATGTTTTATGTATAGGGTCAAGCACCCGGGTGAGGGCATTTTCTAAATAAGGGGCTTAGGACTAGGCCTCACACCTTGCCTCCCACTTGTGAGCTTTACCCATGTTCTAAAGCACAAGGTGAATGTTATCATGAACATAAAGACTAGCTCCTCCTTCTCCTTCTTTTTTGTAGTTGGAAGGCATGTTACCCAGCACATTTTTCTCTCCCTTGTTTGAGGCTGCTTCAAGAATGGACTGCCCACCAGATCACAAGAAAAAAAGAAAAAATTTGGAGGACATGTCTTTATGCTTGGTAAAGCCCAAGTGGTTGCAGGCTTGGTTGGAATTAAGCTTGCACTTGACTTCACCTCACGTAGGCCCTTATTTTGATAAAACCTAAAACCTTGGGCTTTACCCTACACTTAAAAACATATGTAGATCACAAGACATAGGAGGGGGAGCATTCTTCCGCTTCCTCCTTAGCCTGAGTAAGGAGCCTGAGTGGTAGGCATCTTAATCCTATAAGCAGGCATAATGAGGGAGTAGGTGTAACATGCCTCCTCTTAGAAAAGATGGATATTCATGGATATAAGGATGTCCTCCAAATACACTTAAGAGACATCTCTGAGTGATCTAGGTTAATGTAAAGCCCGAGGGCTGGGGCTTTACCATAGTAAAGGTCCACACAAGGTGTGAGCCTCTTTTTGATAAAGCTTGCAGTCAAGGGTTTTATCTACATAAAAGACTGCTCAAATTTTATTCAAATTTTTTTTCCTACCATACCCAACTAGTATCATGGTTAATTTTTTTTTCATGGGGGCATTTTGGAAAATGGAATGCCCATCCATGCCTACAAATTTTTGGTAAATGAGTAGTGGGATGTTTAACTCTACTCAATGTGCTCTCTAACACTTGAGTCTAAAGATTTTTGAGTTCTCCTCTTACAACATTTCCCAAAAAAAACACTAAAAATTATGCCCTTTAAGAAGCACGCATGCACACACGCACTTTTGCTCCTTGAGTTTTGGTCACTCCTTGAGCATACAAGTGGCACATGGGACACCCGGGATGATTGTTCAACTAACAAGTGGCAGGCCTTGGAAACCCATACGTAAGTGGTTATGGATCATGTGAAGTTCGCGGCTCACCGGTTCACCCAGCTTTTTTCTTTTCATTTTTTGGGGTCTGAACTACAACTATAAAAATTACTTCCAAATCAATGAATTGTTGTACCCTAATCCCAAAGCCTCCTGGGGTAATTAGCCTAATGCAGGCTCAAGAGCCATCACCAGCTACCATATATATAATTGCAGATTCATATATATAGTACCACTGCAAACAGACATTTAGTTATGCTCTTGGTTTAATGCAGATGATGCACAACCCAACCAAGCTAGCGTTGGATGAGATCAGCCTGCAGTAGTGAAATTTAATTATGCTATGGTTCAAATTAGTTAGTGGGTTTTGGAAGGAATTAGTGATTGCCAAGCTGCAGCTGCACTAGGGTGCAATTATCATGCACTAGATCAGATGGCTCTAGAACCACATGGCAGAAGCAGGCGATGCAGCGCTCAACGTCTGGATCATGGGTCATTCAGGAAGCTATTTGGGGCCCAGGTCCTTTTGCAAGATGCTTAAGAACATTACCAATTAGCATGCAAGGCTTTTGGCCATGTGGCAGCTTCATCCCGCTACCACGAGAATAACCGCCCTTAATCCTGCTTCTTGGGCCATCTACCGTCGCATGATCCATGCAATGCGGCTACCGTTGCACCAGCTGCAGCTCATCATGTGTATCAATCCGTAGTTCTACTTCCTTGCCATATGTTGCACTTGCAGCTGATCACTCTCCAAGTCTTATATCTTATAACCCACACCTCATGTGCTCATCAATATCTCGTACATGCATCAATTAGAATTGCAGTCGATCTTAAGAGACCAAGCGCTTGATTCAATACCTAGCTAGCTGCTGTTGTAGTTCACTCAAATTGCCATTCTACTAGAGTTTTGAGGTTCTTGGCTAAGTTTAAGGAAAGAAAAGAATCAGCTACCTAGCTACCAGCTGCTAAGATGTCGGGACTGTTCCAAGATGCTAAGAATGCCCTCTCAGGTGCCGCTGGACAGGCGCAGGATGGCGACAAGCTGGTATGTATGAGAGTCTACTGATGAACTGCTAGTGCACTATTACTCAATCTTTGTTCACCTGCACCCTGCAAATAATTCTATTGTCCGTCAGGACTAGTGCGCCATTCATTAATCAGTTGGAGATGGAAAAAGTATCGCTTGTTTGTTTGTCGTGTCGATTTTGAGATCTATTCCCCCTAGATTTTGCCATGATATTCTCCAGAGTACACCCTAGCTGCAGGCTGATTCGCTGTACTTCATTTCTCGTAGACTAGTCCGTTAGTCTGACTGACGTTGCAGTAACCCAGCTAGCGGGGACGTTGGGCTTTTGAGTACAGGGATCAGCTCAGAACCAGGCAGGACAAACCTGGGATTCAGCTCAGCAGGGAGCTGGTGATGCTGCCAACCAAGCCGGAAATGCTGCCGGCTCCACCTGGGATTCAGCTCAGCAGGGAGCCCAGGGAGCTGGTGACGCCGCACAAAACACATGGGATTCTGCCAACCAGGGAGCTTCCGATGCTGCCTCTTACGGCCAGGACAAGGGCAACCAAGCCCAGGACACTGCTGGAGGCGCAGTAAACCAGGTATATATTTCTATATATCCCTTGGCTCCACGCACACTACCAGTGATGATCAATTGATGCAAAAAATGAATTGACTTTGTGGAAATTAAGTTCCATTTGTTATGAGAACATTTGAATGACATTGCATCTAATTGAACTCGGATTTCATCAACTTGAAATTCAGTTCAACTAAATTAAGAATTAAGATTCAATTCGATTAAAGAGAAATGGGATGCAAATTGGAGAAAAGGGTATTGAAAATCTGTTCATCATGAATGTGGTGTTGGAAAAAAAATAAAAAATAAAAAACACAGATTTGAAAAGATACCTTTCCATGCATGCCTCTTTACTTGGGAACTGGCTAAAGATGTTTTAGTTTGGAAATGTTCAAGTGACGACCTACAACTTATAGAATCTAAAGTTGTTGTACCTAAACCAGCTTCTCTGAAGATTTCATCATCATCACTGGATTAATATTCCTGACTCCTGTAGGACTTTTTGATGAAAACTGGAACTCACAATCTATCAAAGTTGGAACTCACAAGATCAAAGTCGTAGATCATTCAATTTATGAATTCATTTCTTGCCTTCTTCAATTTCTGCAACTCCAAATTCATGTCCTGACCAAATTGTGCATAGACTTTCAGATTTATTATAACAATCTAGTACTGTTTCACAAACTGATCTGAGCACATGACAATTTCAGACATGGAACCCGAATGTCTTTGTCTAAGTTGTATTGGGTCGGTCATGTGCAGGCTGGTCAGAAAGTGGGAAATCTCGTGAACAGTGCAAAGAATGCATTTTCTGGCAACAACTAGATCAAGATCATATACTACATATATGACTTGGATTATTGCTTGAAGTTGTACTGGATCTAGTAATGGGTCATGAATTCTATCAAACTACAATAATATGCATGTCATTACAATATTATTATGCAAATTTTATAGAAAGTGTATTATTTGCATGTATCTATATTTTACAGTATAATCTTCAGAGGCTGATCTGAATTTGATTTGAACTTAGTTGAGCGTGCATGATCAGCTTTGCATATATCAAAAAGTTTTTCTTTTTTTGTTAACTGTAGCAAGCAGGAATCTGCTGCAGTAGCTCAGCCATGACTGATCAACCTTGTAGAAGGTGGAAGCAGAATTTTATGCTTACTGAAATTATATGTCCTGCATTGTACTCTCATGTATACTGTACAATAAACTTATTTTATGTTTCATAAGATTAAATTATATCATAGATCTTTTCAAAAATTGTTCCAGAGCCCTGAATTTTGGACACTGCTATGATATGATTAGAGCCTGGGGATTTAAGAGAAATTTTGTCCTGAAATTATGAAAGAACTTCCAGCATCAAATATTGTTTCTTTCTTTTTTTGGGGTGTTTTTTGTGAAGCGCTTTTGAGAATTTAGATTTGGTGCAAAATTGGCTTGGAAGTTCCTCTTTAACAAGTAATGTAACATTGAGAGGTGGGTTTTGTTTTGATACAATTGATCATGTTGTATCATGTACTTTGAACCTTTACACTTCGAAACAATTGGATTTGGAAATTTAAAAATCTGCAACTTTTTCAAAGTTTTTCTGTTTTTGGCGAAATTTTGCAACTCAGCCAAAATTTATTTCAGAAAGTGGAAAAAAAAACCAAAAGAATGTGATTTTTAGGAATTTTCTTGCCATTTTTTGAAATGTAAATAATAAAATTAGCTGCATCCAGACCTTAGGCAAAATTTTCCGAGGTCGCTACTTATAACAGCACTTGTAAAAGTGCTACAGCTCACCTAGGACAGTAGCCATTTAATGATAACTAAGGCCCAGATCCTCGCTAGGGGACCTACTGGGTGTTTCTTTTACTGGCGAATTTTTGCCTAATTTTAATCTGAAATTATTTTGACCTGTATAAAGGATTTTTGATGGGAAAAATGGCGCAAATTTGTCAGATTTCAAACTAAAACAATTCCAAATCAGCATAGTCTTATGATAACTTCTAGAAGGTAGTCAAGGATAGAGAAGGATTCAATTCCATTGTTTTTCTACCTTCATATCTATTATGTAACAAATTTGGCTAAATTATTTTCTGGGTGATCGCCACTTTGGCTACATCACAAAATCCTTAAAAGAAAACCTGTACCTACTTGAGGAATTTTTTAAAAAAGCACCCTGGAACTTCCATGGTCTTCAAAATTTGTGCATAGTTTGAATTAGTTTCGGAAAAACCATGAAAAAGGTAAAGGCCAATTTATTGGGTGCATGGCTTCACTTTGAGATCTAATGATTCAAGTTTTGTGGTCCTAAATGCTTAATGGTTAATTTGTCATTGGTGTTTTACTATCTGCTGTCATGCAATCCAATCCCTTTTGTAGCTTCAAATAACAAACTAGACATTTCATCTTATTATTTTTGTGGCTTGTGAATAATGAATTCTGAAATGTTAAAGAAAAGTACAAACAATAGAATCAAATTTGTCTCACCTTAGATAACTTGATGGAACAAAGTAAGATACCCTCAATCAAGCATATTGCAAGGGAGCTCACTAATAGATATTTGAATATTAAATTTGAGTTTCATCCCCAAAATATACACATCTTATAATGTGTTGTTAGTAGCTACCTACTAAACTTGATATAAATCTGGATACAAAAATAATACATAAAAACCATCAAAATACCAACTATTTTTTAAGATCATGAATAGTGGTCCCAGTAGACGGGTGTTAAAAAGTTCACATTCAACTCCAAGATGTTTTGAAACTGTTTTGAAACCTATTCACTCAGGTAAGTAGGCTAATGGGTGAACATTTAAGGGCTGGAAAAAGGAGTTTTATTTTCAATAACTTTTTGGCCATGAGCTCCAAACAAGCTAGGTAGCCTTTCATCTAGCATCTTTGGGTCGAGTCATGGTTTGGTGGATCAATTTGGATGTCACATAAGCTAATTGGAAGATGGTTATCATTACAATGCTCATTTTTTTATATAGATATTGAAATTTATTTAAAAGGACTTGGTTTGAAAGTTTTAACTTGAATATGTATGTGATGCACAAAATCATTTTGTAAAAATTTAGAACTTATGGCTTTCAAAATCCAACTTATGGATTGTAAGTTTGGATTGTATTTTCTTATGGACTTTGATATGGTCCATTATGTTGTGCATGTTAGGGACTTGGTATTAGTTAGATATCATATCAAAGAAGCTAAGAAGGGAAAAAAATTATGATACCAATGGTAGGGTTATACTTATGGACTTTTAAGTAGGCTAAATAATAGGGTTTTTCAAAAAGTTCATATCATATTGAAAGAAGATGTGTTTTAGGTGATTTTTGTATACATGTTTAAAGGAAGAGAAACTTTATGGTGGACATTAATGACATGGAAAAAAAAAATTTGGCTTACTTACAATCTTAAATTAAGAAAGGAAAAATGACCCAATTTTGAGCTTTTTTGGGCTTTTTAAAAGTAGTTGTGTGTGGCAAACTAGTCCACCTAACCATGCATTGACCCCCTTATAACCATTATGTAATTGAATAAATGGAGATATATCATATGAACACATATCATCATCCCATGTGCAACCAATGTGCACCTTATTGTCAAACATGTTAGATGGTATTCATGAATAGTAACCCTCTTATCACCAAACTTTATGAACTTTATTTTAACCATGTTCACTTACATCAACAAAAACATGTTTGCACAAGTGCAAACTATAAACAAAATGCTTTGAACATGTGATGTTTGTTCATAGAAGAGGACATGTTTATGAGTAGGATTTACATGAATGGACAACCACAATTCAAACCCTAAAATACATCTATTGATTCAAAATGCCATGCTTTGGGGGGGGAACTTTGTAGCTTTTGTTAAACTTTTTTCACAAACTTTTGGAAAATGATTCAAAATCCGCTCACAATAGCTTCCACGATTGGAGATCCATGGCTATAGAGGTTGTTGTATGTTTGCCTTCATGCTTGTGTTGCTCATGATCTTATTGTTAAACTATTTTTGTAAGATTAAGAACTTTGTGGCAATGGTCTTATTCATATTTTTTTTGTGTGATCTTATTCATTGGACCCTATGTTCACATTGAAATTGTTGATCTTGGTTTTCTAATGGCATTCAAATTGTTATTCTTGATGTTTGTTTTGGTTTAGTGGCATTAAAGCAGCCTTTGGTGTTTGTTTAAGTTTTCTAAATTTTAGTGGCACTTGAATTGTTGTTTTTAATGTTTGTTTTAATATTTTAGTAGCGCTTGACTTATTGTTGTCAATGATTTTATTTGTTTTTAGGTGGCATTTGAATTGTTGTTATTGGTGTTCTTTTTTGTCTTTTGGTGCCCAACTTTAACTACTACTTTTGATGTTCATCTTGGTCTTTTAGTGATGCAACTACTAATCTTAACCTTCTCCCATCCCCCCCTCCCCTATTTGGAAGTTTTTAAACGAGGTCTTGCAAGCACATTAGGATGCATTGCAACTTGCATTTTCAATTTCTTTCTTTATGGTGCATCTTGTGCTTTATATCATGTCCAATGTTCATAGCTCGAAAACGTTGTGCATTAACTTGGAAGCTTGCTTGGAAGGTCTAAGTTCTCACCATATATAATCCCTCATTGTAAAAGTTGAGCATAATGCTAAACTTTGGGTGCATTCTCTATTTTAGAAGCCACCTTTGACATAACCACTATTTAGACTTGGAGGTTTATGCTTTCAAAATGAATGCATTATTAGAATTTTGTAATTTTTTTACATGGAGCTTTTTCATTATCTACTATATTGTTAGAATCCAAAATAAGAGATGATGATATTAACAAGAATAGGGGATGCCAAAACACAACTATGTGTTGATAACTAATCTTTTCGTTATTTAATATATTCTTAAAAAGTCTTGAAATTTTTAATTATGACATGTTTATAAGAATGTTTTTAAATAAAAGTTTCACATAATAATACAATGCAACATTGTTCTGGGTCATAAGAATTTAAATCATTGTTTTGGTGACTTGTAAATCATGATTCTAAAAATATTCTCCTAAATTGACCAATCTTATTGTGTCACATCAACTTGATTGCCTCATCCACTCCTTATAAAAGACTTTGTGAAATTGGTGTTTGTGGCTTTTAATAAAGAAATTGCACCCTTCTACCCATTATTGGTTGTGCATGCAATGTTGAGCTACTTGTTAGCTACAATTAAAAATTCTTGTACGCATTTAACTACTTTTCCTCTTTTTATCTTTTCCTTTTCTCCTTGATTTCTTTTGTAGCCTCCCTTTCCAACACCTTTTCTTCCATAATATTTAAAATCTAGTTGAAATAACTACATATGATTAACTATAATCTACCAATGGTTTTTTGCCCTTGGTATTCCTAACGAACAATTGTGGCAAAGATAATGAATTTGTAAATTATAATGCCTTTTGTCTTAAGTTAAGTTTACATATGGCTAACCAATGTCTCTTCCAATTGGCTAACCTTGAATCTTGGAACTCCAAATTCACCACTAAGGTTTCATTCATGGGTGTTGTGTAATAGGCTAGGTGGTCTTTCTACATAATACCATTGTTTTGGTGGTGAAGCTAGACAATGGCTTTTGTGTTCTTCATGTTCAAATGGTCTTACATCTTGCAATAGGTGCCCACTTCCATCTAATAAAACCTTGCTTTCATAAACTTGATCATCATCTTTTTTTAAACATGTATCCTCATCTTCCCTTGTATTAACAGTTATGAAGACCTCATTTAAGCTTGTCCTCTCACCCATAGCCTTTGTGTTTAGTGACAGTATCCCCATGACCTTGAATCTTGGCACAATGTTTTTCTTTGACAAAACTTACAACAATGTGCAATCTACCCAATTGGCCATCATCACCTTATCAGGCTCAAGGCAATTATGTTAATTATATATGATTTTACTACTTTCTAACTTTGTTCAAATTTTTTTCTATTTTTACATTTGAGACATCCCCTCTTGCTACCAACACACTTGCACTAGGATCAAAATTTTCTACTTTCATTATAAATTTTTCTTTTTAATGCAAAAATTTCCATTTCAACAACCTTATTCTCGAAATACATTTTACTTGTACTTTTTTTTTCTATTTTTAATTATTCTACTTGTGATTTCAACAAAAGTGCATTGAAAATTAATGTCTTTAGGAAGTTTTGTAATTTCTTTGTGACTTATTTTAGTAAGGAGTTCATGATTTGAAGGAGAAAGGTAGGAGACTAAGGCCCCTTTTACATTATGGTGAAGGATTGTGACCATGGAAATTTTTGAGAGCCTTCAAAACACATCCCTTGGGGGGACACTTAGTGTGTAAAGTTTGGGATCTATGTGTGTCAAATGACCATTTTTAAAAGGGTATTAAACAATTTTTCAATCTATTTTTTATCATTCTATTATTATCTAATTTTCTAATATATACATATTAAAGTCACCCTATATTAATTATAATCCTTTGTTTCAAATTTTTACATATCTTATATTATAATTAAATTGATTATCTGAATAAAATGTACCTTATTTTTTTAACTAATTAGCTTAATTTATTTTTACCCAACAACCAATATAATGCACCCTATATTTTTATTCACATACTTTCTATTTTTTTACTAGTGTTTCCCTTGAGAACACATCTTTAGGAAATTTTTAAAAATCATTTATGTATTGGCTCTAGTTGTGAATTGTAACGTACAATGATTAAAGACTTTGTTGAAGTAGTTTAACATGATAGTATATTGCAACTAATATTAATTAGTTGTGAAAACCCCTAAAGTTTTTTTTAAAATTCTTTTTTGTGATGGGCATCTTTTTTTAGTTCAAAAATAAAATAAAATAAAATTGGATAACCCTAAAATAAATATGTTGTAAACTTTTCCATTGGGTTTGACATTCATGTTCATTTTCTTTTGTAGGTACTTTTAAAATTTACATACCCCAATTATGACCAAACAAACATTAAGTTATGCCAAATAGTTTGTCTGCCACTTGGAATCACTTATAGTAGGGCTGGGTTGTTATTTAGTTTTTGAAATAACAAATAACAATCACATCTAGGCCTTTTCCTTATTGCATATGTAAAGGACTTGCATTTTTCCCAAAAAACAATTGTAATAAAAAAAACTCACAACCATTCAAAAAGATCATTAACCCATTTAGCTTACATCATTAAAGGAGTTTTCATCATGGATAACTGCAACCTATTAAAAGTAGTGATGGTTCTTTGAAGTTATTAGAGCATCTCCACCTGTGCTCAACATGTGACTCCAAACAGTACAATTTATTGCGAAAAAGTCAAAATGAGCCAGATTAGCTCAGGAAATTGGTTTTTCTGCACCAAATTAGTGCAGCTTGTCGTGGCTGGTAAAAGGCGCAACATAGTTGTGCACCTTAAAAAAAAGGAGTGTAATAAATTGGACCTGACTGCGGCTCAGTATTTTTGATTGGTGGATCATAATGATTGGTGTAGGTAGTTTGCTAATAATAGTTCCCACGTATTTGCAGTTCCAGTTACAGTTTTATTGGTGGGGGTGCCAAAAAAAATAACAGCTAAACTTATACATTTAATTTTATTATCCAGAGTGACATACTGAGCATCGGTGGGAATGCTTTTAAGGCAAATAAACAGAGGAAAACAACCCTTATTTACATGGTTCATGAAGTTGTCAGATTCAATATTCAGATGTGACTTGTACATGAAAACAAGGTACATTTTAACAATTTCTAGCATGGAGCTATTGTATCAAACCAAGCAGGGAGGGTAAAAAAAACATAGACAAAAGAACAACTTGATTATAATCTACAAACAATCGCACAATGTGGCTATTCACATGTGCATAAAAAATCTCCTATCTTGCAAAGGAGCCTTCAAACTCTTTTTTTAATTCAGCTTCAACTCCAATCATGGTTCACTCTACAACCAAATATAAGGTCATTCAACTTGAATGCTTGCTAATAGAAATCAAGCTTTCAACCTTATTTGATTAAGGACAATATTTACATAAATTGGTGAAAGTAGTAGAAAGGCTAACGTGGGATCAATGGCCATGTTTGTTCAATTAATTGAAAATGTAATGAGCATTAATTGTTTTTGCATTCATGATTCACATGGCTAGTTGAAACATTAATAATTCCCAATTGACAATTTTTTTGTGTGTTAATTGTTGTTTTATGTCAATTCGATAATATCCAAGTTTGAAATCTTCATCATTCATCTTTTTGAAAGGATGCAAAACTTTTCAAGAGCATTGATGGGTCACAAGTTTTTCATTATAATCTTCAACAATTCCAATTCTTTTTTCATAGCTAGTCAGTGAAAAACCCAAGCTTGGACACTCGCTTGAATGATAACATGTTATAAAACTTTCTCTGTCATTTTTACTCAAATATTGTGGCCTGTGCTGTTGGCCCAAGTGTTACCACGTCCTCAACTGACTTTTCCTTCCAAAACCTGGTTTTTGGGAATTTATTTGAATTTTCAGTGGCCGAAATCACTTGAAAATCAATATCTCCCACATTCTGAATCCAAATCTTACCAAATAAATTCCATTAAATTCTGCTCATCAAGGTCTTTCCAATAACTTCAAAGGCACATTCCAGTTCCTCTGAAAATTTCAGCTACAATTTAAATTGTTTTCAGTGAAGAAATCATTAAAAAATCAAGAACTTTTGCACCGCAAGTCCAAACCTCATGGAACCAAGCCCACGCACCCTCCTTGTCAAGAGCTTTCCAAAGACACTGATAATCTTGTACTAGTTTATCCACCCAAAAACTGTCAAGTTTAAGTCTAGTTTTAATGGTGAAGTCCAAGTTTAGCCAGACTTACTTACTTGCCTCAGCTCAAAAATTGTAAAAGAAATTCATTGGAAAGAATATTTTGAATATCTTGAAAGTAATAAAGAATGAATAAGAAGAAATTCAAAACAAAGAAAAATTACAAAACACTTGATCACAATAATAATTTCACAAATTTCAAAAAAAGCAGAAACAAAGTTTTGGGTCTTATTTTTCTTATCAAGTTTTTTCCCTTCAATCATTTAAACTAAGGGAAAAATTACTTTAAAATCACAGAAATGAATGGAAAACAAAATACAAGAGGCCTCCATCCACACTACAAACTAGCAACTCACCCTCTTAAGTTTGAATATTTGAATATACCATCATATTTATGTTTTCTTTAAGATATAATGACTAGAACATTACATCTTGAATACCAATATCTTTATTCCAATTCTTTTCTATTGCCCATTTCTGCATTGATCAATTGCAAGTAGTTTTAGTCCATTCATGCTTGAACACCCTTGAACACATGCTCATACATGACATGTTAGTTTCTTTAGATGCATCACATTAGTTGTCGCTCCCACAATGAAGAAACTTAATAATTTTTTAATTATTATAAATTCATTTTTAATTATTAAAATTTTAAATTTTAAATTATAAAATTATTATAAATAAATAATTTATTTATTTATTGTTGTTTTGCACAACAAGGTTTTAAAAAACTCAAACAAATCACATTTCCCTCCACTCCAACCCTCCAAACAAGAATTTGGACAATCAAGATGACAACTAAAATTCAATCACTATTGAAATTTGGTTGTGATTGATTTGATTTTTATTTCAATAGTCCAATGTTTGTGATTTTTTATTTAGTTTACATTGTTTTAAGTCAATTAAGTCATCACACACACACACACATGCACAAACAAATACAGGCAAATTATCTAATTTATCATTATGACCAACATTTTTTTTGAGGTGAATTTTCACCTCTTGGTCAAAAACAAAAAGTAATGTGAACTCATGCAAAGGATTTTTGTGAAAAAAATGCACCAAAGGCACTAGATTTTGAGGAAACAATTCTTGGGATTGCCATATTTAGACAATCAAGGTTCCAACATGATGCTAATTTTTTTTTCAAAACTCTTAATTTGAATTTCCACTATCCTCTTTGACATGTAGCCAACCTTGACTACATCAAAAGATTGAAATAAATCCATATTGCAATATTTGGATAAATTTTAAATCAGTACAATGAATATTAAGTATGCTAAATATTTTTCAAGCCTTAAACACCTAATTAGCCCCAAAAAAAAGAGATTTAATTTGCTTTTGGAATTTGGGTCAAAATGAGTTCATACAAACCAAAGGTGTTACTTAATAAAAGAATGATCATTTTCTTTCAAAAATTCAAATTTCATGTAATTATTTTTTTAATGATTTTTTTTATAACTTGTTAAATATGTTGGTCATTGGTCCAATACTTCACCAATAGTGTGTTAACCAATGTCAAATATGTATTTATTGACATATGTAGCTAGTAGTTGCAAGGCTGAGATGGTAAATGTAATGTAACTTGCATATTTCAAATACCAATACAAAACCCCACCATTCTTTCAATTGATCGTGCAACAAGTCTCTTAGTTAATTAGGTTTTGGTCATGAACTATCCACAAAATACTAAACACATGGGCAAAATAATCACAAAGACATTGCTTCCAGAAACTATATATTATATGATGTGAAAACAGAATAATACTCTTTGAAATTATCTCAAGTTACACCCCCTTGCATGTTATAGTCCTAAGATTGAGTCGTTTATATCAAAATTGGTATAAATGTAATTGGACTAAGTGTTCAAATATTGCTTGGGAGTTTCATGAGAGATTTATTATATTTATAAAAAAATTAAAGATAAATGATAGTATGCAGATTGATGGATGGAGTTGGCATTAAATTGTAATCAACAAAAAAAGAAAAAGAAACATGGGCTTGGTTAAAGATTAGCTTGTAAGCTCCTAGGAATAATTTTCGTTCATTGCCATAGCCTTGCAAATCTCATATCAGTCTCTATTTTCCTCTTTACTATTTCTTGTTTCTTCTTTTTCTATTTGCTTTTGCAAATTCTTTCTTGATTATGCCACCTAGTATCATTTACAGTTGAGTCTTCCCATTACCTCTAACTAATTAATAGAATCTTGAATGTAATAAAGTAATAATTTGAACATGAAAAATTTGGAAAAAAAATGGTTTAACCTCTTTGTTAATAACACGAAAAAGTTGAGAGAAAAAAAGTGGGATATTTTGAGCCAAGAGTGAATTAGTTTACCTATGACTCATGTGAAAAAGTTGAGAAAATGAGTGGGATAGGTTAGTTTAACCTCTTTGTCATAATTATCAAAGACTTGAAGGAAAAAAAGGGGATTGTATGAGCATAATGTGATTTAATCTCTATGTCACTAATTTGGGAGTTCTATAAAAATGGTTGGGGAGGGGGAAGGGGATAGTTTTGAAATCAAAATGCGGATACAAGTT
>Ga0116229_10005650_pt1 | contig 20299 bp, 10 predicted proteins | sample S1TSphgellanicum_3_FD_87313 | JGI IMG/M metagenome (GOLD analysis project Ga0116229, IMG submission 87313) | Host-associated microbial communities from peat moss isolated from Minnesota, USA - S1T2_Fc - Sphagnum magellanicum MG | ecosystem: Host-associated > Plants > Peat moss > Unclassified... | reverse complement strand
TTGCTTTGCAAATGGAGGATTGAGGTGTATTCAGAGTGGGATTGCTGGATGCTACTTCTTTGCTTCATGAGCTGGTACGTTCTCATCTATTACCAACTTTCAAGCATCGAAGAGTATTTAATTTAACAACATATAAGTGTCATCTAGCCAACATATAAGTAACATTTAACATGAGGTATATGACACGTCAACTTGTAAATAGCAATGACATGTGCACATAGTATGGGCAAACAATAAGAGTAGTGACCCCAATTAATTAATTTCTCATCCATAGTGTTTATCATAATGTACTTGATTTTGGAAAAGATTAAAAGAAAGACTTGGTGATGACTAACACCCCTCCAAGAATACCTTGATGGAGAATTAGACAACAAAGTGAGCTATTTCTTTTCTCGCTACAAAATCATGGTACCCAACCTAAAAGCAATGGAAAATGCCCTGATGAAGCAACGAAAGGTAATGGTTGTGTGAAAATGTGGTCATAGTAAGAGGCGAATAATGTTGGGTAATTTCAATTTGTACAAGCAAGTCGGGTTGACAATCCTAATTACACTTGAAGTCCAAATGGCATTTCTAAGTTAATATGATGTTGCCCCATGATCCCATGAGACGTAGGGCAAGAAAAGCTCACACTCGTTGTAATTGCATTCTACCTTCAGATCTACATATTCAATTGCTTCAAAGATTCTAATTCTATGGCCTCCATCCCATGGATTTTGTATGTGTGTACACCCCCACTTTCATTGATCGCTTCATACCTTAGTATGATTCATAATCTTAGTTGGGTCCAGATGCATTCAAATGAGCCAACAAGATCACTTTATTCAAGGATTGTGTCCTTTTGCACAAAAATAATCTTTTCATAAAAAAATAATTTTTGAATGAAATTTTTAAAGCTTTTTACTGAATATGCTTTTTTTTTTCCAATATATCATATATTGTGTGTTAATCATCTTTGAATAAATGTGAATTTCTAAAAGTTTATAGATTCCATCAAATTTTGTGTTTTGATTTGAAAAACAATCATCATTCAATCATATCAAAATATGTTAACTATTTAAAGTTCATTTTCTTTTATTACAAGCTACAACTTTATTTCAAACATCATGTACATTATTCCAAATTTACAAGTGGTAAAAATAATTTTGAAATTCTAACCTTCTAAAACATGTTTTGAATTTTCTTAAAATCAAATTACTTTTTTTTAAAATTGTGAGTGCTTCTTTTTAATGTGGTCCTTATCATCTACAAAAAAAAATTCACCAAAATGGTTTTATGAAACAAGAAATAAAATAACCCTTTGCAAAATTGACCTTATTTAACACACCTTTTGTTCATTTTCCACAATCCTTGATTAAAATCAAAACTAAAAGTTGGAGTGAATGGATTTTAGATATGAATATTTCAAGATTCATTTGAGTCATTTAACACAACTTGCCACATTGATTACCATGGTTTACAAATCGAAAAACATAAACAAATTTATGTTAATTTTGAATTGTTGTTATGACTCGATGCCCTTTTGGGCTCCTTTAATTGAATGTCTTTTTGTTCAATTGGACACCATTTGGGGTGCATATGGAAAGGTTTTCAAACAAGGGTTACTTAAAAATTTCTTGCATAATGTGAATTTAAGTGTAAGTACTTCATTCCTTTTACATTCTTCTAAACTTAAAAATTGGAATTTAAGGAATATGGAATAGGTTAAATCCCAAAATTTTGAATACATAACATTATGACATAGAACATTAGATTCCCAAGCTCCATGAACATTTTATTTATGGTGTTGTAACAAGTTTGGTTTATTCATCAATGTTGAATTTTGAGAATTTGAAACAAACACTATGAAAAATTATGTTCACCACAACTACACTACTGTACAAATAAAGCTCCAAAACAACTAATATACAACAACACTACAACTATCCCATGGAAATACAAGGAATTAATTTTATAAATGTCACATAAAAAAATCAAAGAATTGTATTGTAATTCAAAATTAATTACAAGAGAAACACCTATATGGTGGAATGTACACACTATATATATGGTTAATCAACCATGTTTGACTTTTTGTCAAATTACATTTTGGTTGCATGTGAGAACTACATTACAACTAGTGTAAATGTAATTCCTAATTACCAACAACTACTATGCAACTATTGTTACAACTAATGTGTGGCTTTGACACATGCGATCATGCCACGTGTGTGCATTTCCATTGCCCATTAAATATGAAACTTTCAACTTGCTTGTAGTTAGTTTCAACTATGATTCCCATTTGTATATACAATTAATCATACCATTAAATTATCACTATGTAAGTATTGTGGTCCTATTTTTTATGATTAGAGTTCAATTGTTGTATTACTAATATTCCATTACATTGCAATTAACAATATCAATTGGCATGCATACATATCAAACCATAAAATTTCATGAAAGGTGAAAATTTACTTTTGAATTGAAATTAAAGGCAATGTGTATATCCATTAAACATTTAAAAGGATGTACATATAGATATGTGTTTATATACCTCAGTGTCTTCTACTCAAATGCACATTTATTATGTAATATTTCACAATGAATTATTTGTTAATAATATATTAATTAGTAATTAACATGTATTATATTTATTTATTTATTTATTTATTTATTAAATTGAATAATAAACTATTCACATGAATTCATTAATATAATTTAAGTAATTTTTTTACTTAATTCAGATAAGTTTATTAATCAATTTTGTTAATCTAGGTGAGTAATTATTAGATTTTATTTGAATCTAAATCATCAATTATCAGAATAATTATTTTGATAACTAACTTCTGATATTTATTTTGATAGTTAATTATCCCATAATTATTTTGATAATTATTTATATGATATTTATTTTGATAATTAATTATCTTATACTTATTTTTATAGTTAATTATATAATGTTTATTTTCATAATTAATTATCTGATACTTATTTTGATAATTAATTATCTGAATTAACTAACTGATTTATTATCAGATATTTAATTCAGAAAATTAAATTTCGAATAATTATGTCAAATGATTCATTATAAAATTTTAATTATTTATTTTGATAGTGAATTTATTTAAAATTTTAATTAATAAAATTATTATTTTAAATAATCAATTATTTGATAAATAATTCACATATATAAATTATCAAATAATTATTTCTTTAGCTATATAATTTTAAAGATTAAAATCAAACACAACATGTGGAAAAAAAATTTGTAGTTCCAACCCAATTTGCAACTAAGATGCAACTAAAAGATTAAACCCATACGTTTTGTTTTTAATATCTCATCTCACAAAATGTACAAGAAGGTGTTTTTCTTGTATTCTTTTTTTTTTTTCAAATGTGGCTATTATTTAATTCATTTACCCTTCTACCTTCCTGCTTACTTGCCTACCTAAATAAATAGAGGTAGGTTAGTATGTAGGACCTTCCCACTTACCTACCTATGGTTATGTACCAACCTACTTATGTACCGGCCTACCTAGATAAATTTTTTTAAAATTTTTTTCTTTCTAAAATTCAATTAATATGTCACATGGCAACTTTTGACTATGGCATGTTTCATATTCTAAAACCATCTAAAATCAATAATCACAATGGATATTGGATATCAATATTTCAAAACAAATTCACCCAAAAATCCTCATGATGCCATGTGGTAGTTTTTGATGAATGGATGAAAAGTGATGTCAACATTACATTATGGTTATAGTCATAGGGGAATTGCATAGTAGTTGAAAAGGAGTTGTTGGGACTAAATTGCAATGAGTTGCACCAATATATGATCATATATACGATGAATTGCATCTTTTACAACTCATGTAACTTGTCCGATAGCACTCATAGGTGTAGAAATACAATGAATTATAAGCCTAGTTGCAAAACACCCCTCTTTTTCATAATAAAAGTTAATTTCAATTTCTAACATATTGTTAAGTTTCAAATTTCAAAATTTCAATAGTTATCTAGAGGAATTAATATGAGTTATTTAAAGGATTTGAACCTCTAAAATGCCCATTTCAACATATATAAATGGCTTATAATTAAAAAAATTAATTTAATCACAATCAAAATTATACAAAAACATTTATAGCATAGTGAAATGAACTCACAACAAATGTGAAACCTATAGAAAAATATTTTGTGACCTTCTAATCCATGTTGTTTTCTTCAAAATTTTCAACACATCCTTTGGGGGTGGTGATCTATAATATTGTTTTTTAGTTTTCATGCAGTGTGCCCCTAAACCTTCAACTAATTTCCATCTAAGTAATTAGTTATGTTGAACATATTGCAATTGTAACCCAAAATTAAACCAAATTATATCCACCCGCCAAGTTTCATAGGGTTAAACACATGTGGTGGTTCATTATGAAAACAACAAAAAAAAAATATTGGCCATCACCCCAATCTCATTGTCATACAATAATCAATGATCATGGTAAGTTATTGGTTTTTCATTCATATGAACATCAAGGAATTCAAACCAAAAATCCATTTGATATAATTTTAGTTTTGATTTAAACCTCTAAAAATGAATAACAATGTATTAGACAAGAGTTAATTTTGTAAAGGACTATCAAAAGGATTCATATAATAAAACACATTTGAAGGGAAAATAATTAAAAGGATAAAGACCTATTAACCACATTAAAATGACATTCATACCCTAAAATATGTGGAATTTTAAAACTTAAAAAATTCAAAGAATTTTCCAAATTTGATCTAGATATTTTAGAACTTTAAAAGTCCTTTGCCACACATAAATGGGGTAAAATGTACATGATTTGTTAAGAAAAGTTTTAGTTTATTATAGAAGGAAAAAAATGTTAAAAAAATTTAAATGGTTATGACATGAAACTATTATCATTTTTAAAGATCAAACATTGAATTTACAAGGAATTAGGACATTTTCCATATTTCATATTTATTGAAAAATGATGAAGGAAAAAACATGCCATGTACTTGGACAACTAGAAAGACTTATTATAATAATTTGCAAAAAAAATTCTTCCAAAATTCATTCATTTAGAAGAAAGAAAAACATATAATCCTTTTCTAAAATAATCATATTGGTTCATTGTATCTTGTTTGCACCCAAATGGTGATTTATTAATTTTGAACTTCTTAAAAGTCCAAAATTAACTAAATACATGACCCAACCATTTGGTAAATTAGTAATGACAATGGTGGACATCAACGAAAAGTTGCAAAAATGATACATTGTGTCATTATGAGCTATTATTTAGAAGGGTGCAAGTTTGTTAAGTGTGGTTAATTGTTAAATATGGGACACAGTTACCCACTAAATCTAACCTTTGTGTAGGTCTTATTTGATTTTGGACTTGCACATACATAATGGTTAGGTTTTAACAAGGTTTAGGTTGTAAACTTGGGTTGGCATTATTGCAAGCATTTCTTGGATTTGATTTTTTTGATTCCTAGTAAATGAATGTTTATGTATGATGTAAATTTTTTTCATGCATGTAAATATTAAATTCTAATTTCAAAATAAAATTGAACGAAATTCTGAAATATGAGTTTGTAATAATGTATGTTCAATTTATGTAATTTATTATTTCTTTGTAAATCAAATGCTAATTTACAACAAAACAAGTAATGATACATAATTAATAATTTTGTGAAACTCTAAAGTTTATTCATTTTTATACATATGATGTCTTATTATATTTTTAAAATTACAATAAAAATTCATTAATTATTAAATGTATATGTGAATTTTTTTTAATACATCAATGGTTATGTATGATGAATTGTTTTGTGTAAATAAATATACACTTTCAATTTGAAAATAAATTTCAAGGAAATTTTGAAATATAAATCAACTTAATAATGTGTATGTTCAATACATGCATAATTTATTATTTCCATGTAAATTCAATTTTAGTTTACAACATATCATGTAATGATACATAATTAATATTTTTTATAATTTTAATTCTAATTTTGGCTATTCATTCAAATAGTTTTTTCATTTTTATAGAAATATTATTTATGCATTTACGATTAAATTCGAATAATTATTAGAATAATTAGTAAAGATATTCAATAAATTATCATATAATCTCAGAAATGATTGTTATTTAACACTAGTGTAGTTTTAAGTACTTTTTCTATATTTTTTCTTATTTAATGTTTATTTTACTAGGTTATTTAATAGTTCCAACAAGTTAGATAAAGATATGAATAGAAATAGTCAAATAATTAGCCTAGCCTAACTACTAGCTACAACATTATTATTATTGTTGTTGTTATAATTGTAGTCAATTATTAATTATCACTACACATATAACCATTATTGTAATTAAAATATCATTTAAAAATTATTATTAAATATTTATAGTTGAATTAATTCTTTGTTTCATGAAATGTTAATAAAAATGTATAATAAATTTGGAATTTTAAAAATATTCAATGATAATTAACTATTTGATAGATTATTACATTAATTTTTTATTTTAAAAAAAAATTAATCACCATATTATTTAATAAATGATGATAATATATTTATTTTTAAATTATACAACTATACAATTAAAAGTAGTCGATGAATAATTATTATAAGTAAATAAAGTAAATAGCTAGATCTAGGCTAAATAAATTATTAAATTAGGTCTAGGCCTAACTAAGCATAAACTAACTTGTATAATTAAATTACAACTATTTGAATTATAATTCAATTTCAATTGGGTTACAACTAAGGTAGACATGTTTATCACCAAATAGTATTCTATCATCCAACATTTTCAAGTTTTCTCTCATTTAAAACCAAATTCAACATTTTTTATGTCATTAGAAGTGCAAAACGAAGAGCTAGAAATGTTTTTTGAACTTCAAAACAAAAAAAACAAAGCAAAAAACTCAAGAAGAGAAAGTGATATTTTGTTACAAATGCATTATTTCAAAATTATAAAACTTATTCAAAGTGAAAAGACAAAAACAAATAGTTGAAGAACTTAAACTTCAAAATCATACCAAACACTTACAAAAAACCAAAGTACAACCCCCTTCACTTTGAAAGGGCATATCTTGTTCATTTTCCATTAGATTGGAATGTTTTTTATATATTTGGATGCGTTAGGTGGGGACTTCAAAATTGTCTTAAGTTCCAAAAACAATGGGCCATGGACAAGAAAGTTATAATGATCCCATCGTTAAGTGTTTAGTGATAGGTGTGTTTACCTTAGTTTACAACTTAAATATATAGATCCCATATTGTTTAGCTTCCATTCTATGAATCCAAATTATATAAAGGAGTGCATTAGGATTATTAGAAGTCACAATAAACATGAAAATGTAATACCCATTTGGGATGAACCAATAAAAAAGGTTCAACTTTAAAGGCTAAACCAAATGAAATAGCATTTCATGTGTCATTTAAGTATTTATTGACCTCAAAATTTGTGAACATGCCACATGTCATTTAATTATTTGTTGACCCCACATTTTATGAATGTGCCATGTGTCAACATTATGAGTGTGCCACATGTCACCAAACCATTCGCCAAATGTTCAATTTACATAATTGCAACATAGTCAAAATGTTCAACTTACATACTTGAAATTTTAATTACATTTTTGGTTGACATCGTGTCTAATCAGTCAATGAAATTCATCCATTAGTCGAATGTAGTTAACAACATCATCAATTAAATTGGTAAAACAATTTTTAATTAAATTGGTAAGTAGTGGCATGTAATGGCTATTACTGTGGTGTTAACATGTGGCATACACTTTCGATTATAATTTCACTTTCAAATTTTACTTGTCGACAATACTAGTTAACACTTGCAAAAAATATTTCCAAGTTGCAAAAAATAAGTTATAACTATATATGTAATTTTTGATTTGGTTTATAATTGAACACTAGTTGAAAACATAGTTGCAAAAGAAGGGGTTTTCTACTAGCGATGGTAGGTGCATGTAGGTTAAGGTGGACCACTTTTGGTATCACAATGGTAGTTTATACTAGGTGATTGCAATTGCTACATGCTACTATATGTGTTAGGAATTCTCAATAGATATTCATAAATCATATTCTTGAATATATACATATGAAATTCATTATAAGTGCAAAATGACTAAACCACCTTAGTTCACATACACCTTGGCAAATATGCCAAAACATGGCAAATATGTTTAGACTTATGACTAAATTTGTAGTTGTAAATGCCACACATGATTACATGACTAGTGGACGACTTGTTTATCCCCTAAATTTTTTTTTCATCAAAGCCATAATTTGGTAATCATGATTGTAAACATATATGACATTTTTTTTTAACAATTAAAAAGGTGCAACAAATAGGAAAATGCCATGTCACAATTGATCTTTATTTTATGCAATAAGTTTGAAAGGTTATTGTATAAAGCCTAAAGCCCAAACCTTAAACTCTAAACCTTCAAGCCCAAAATTTAAAACCCACCACCTTAAATTATAAACTTTCAAGCCCATATCACAAACCCTAAGCCTAAAACCCAAACCATAAAGCCCAAACCTTAAACCTTCAATTCTAAACCTAAGAACCCAAACCATAAATCGCAAATCGTAAACCCTAAAACTTAAACCCCAAACCCTAAACCCCAAAGCCCAAAATCTAAACTGTAAATTGTAAATTGTAATTTATCCTAAAGTGGTAATTGATCTTTATATCATATAATAAGTTTGAAGGGGTTATTGTATAAGCCCTAAAGCCCAAGCCTTAAACCTTAAACTTTAAAACCCAAAGCCCAAACCCTAAACCTTAAATCCTAAAAACTAAAGCCCAAATTGTAAACCCAAAAGCCCAAAATCTAAACCCTAAACCTTAAACCCTAGAATCTAAATAGTAAATCATAAACCCTAAAGCACAAAATCTAGACCTTAAACCCTAAAAGGTAGAAACACAATGAAAGGAACCACATAATGTGTGGATAGTCATTTAAAACTATTTTTTGAAAATTTGAAAAATTGCCATGGGAACGTTACATATACATTTGAAAAAAGTTTTACTATTTTCAAAATTGCAACTACAAATTTTTCATGAAAATTCACCATGTTTCAAAAGTCTTTTTATATGTTTAAAGCACTTCAAAAAAACATGCGGACCTTTGGTTTGTTTTATATCAAAAGTCCTTTTCCTTTATCAAATGTTCATCAACTCATTTTAATTATTTTGTGAACTTTAATACATGCTACAAAAAGGGATCCATCTGTTCAAAAAATTCAAAAAACAAAATACATATATCATTTTAGATTTCAATACTTGAATGTCCTTTTACACTATTATAGTTTTGAATTTGTAATCATAGTTCAAAGTAAAAGTATAGATTTGACTATAATATAAGGTTTGATGCAAAAAAAATTGAATTTTTATTATGTTATATGTCATGTTTGGCTTCAAATTTGATATTTAATTTAAAAAATTATGTGAAAAATGTAATGTAAACTAATAAAATACTACCATGTGAAAAATGTAGTCCTTGGAAAGGACTTAAACCTTGGTATGACTAGCTCATTTTATCATGTTTTCACCTTAAACCCTAAACCCTAAATGTAAACCTTAAAGCCCAAAATCTAAACCTAAAACCCAAAAGCCCAAACCATATTTGACCATCAATGTTTTATTGTCTCAATTGCATTTCAATATATATTAAATAATAATTTGTTATGAAATATTCATTACTCATTCATGAATTTAAAGGAATGTTCTTCAAATTATACAATCATTATCCATAAATAATAATTGATAACTATATTATCAATTATTTCATAGGTAATAATTGACAAATAATAAATTTATTATTGGCTATGTGAGGCACTTAATATACGTACAAGTGCCTACCCTCTTTTTTTCTTAAGAAATTATTCGAAAAAATGATATTCAAAATTCAAAAGTTGAACATCAAGTAATTATGCAAGTTTGCAATCTCGAAAACACATAATCCAATGTATTCTATCATTAGATTTCACCAAACCCAAATATAATGAAGGACGTTACAAGCCAAACATAGTTGCTAATTATATGCTATAAATTTTTAGTTATCATTAAAAAAAATCCAATATATTAATTATGTAATATTAACTATTACTTCCAACTACTAATTATGATTTAGGGTTTCTTCATACACGATGTAGAGATTTGTCTTGAATGTACTCATCCATCATTACACCCAAAGTGGAGGCCCCACTCTCCGCACTAAAAGTTACGAAAAAGCAAAAATTCTAACCATAGAACACATTGTGTCTTTCCACAATGACGATGTTCTTCATGTGAGAGGAGTGGGATTGGGTTGAATTTGTGAGTTTTCCTTCAGGTTAGATGAACTTTGTGCAAAAGTTTTCAAAGGAGGAATGCAATGGGTGTTTAGAATTCCATTGAAAACATTGAAAACGACAACAACAAGGAATGATTAATGGTATGCACTTTCCAACCTACACCACACCACCAAACCAACAAATAGGTCTAAAGATTTGCTATTCAACATTTTTGAACTACCACTCTAGGTAATTGAATTATCACTATTCAAGTTCTACTTTTCCTAGAAGCATATTTCCTTTTTCTCATTGTGTAGAATTGATCTTTCATTCCTGCTATCTTCCTTCCATGCTTACTTTGTTCTTGGGCTCTATCTTTAATGCAAATGAAGCCATGCACAAGTCACATAAAGCTTAACAATAAACAATTGAAAAAGACAATGCATTCCCAATATCTATGTTTTCATCCAAGCACTAAACAACAATCCACCATAGGAATATTCCTAAACGATATGTCATTTTCTAGATTCATCATTCCAGTTCTTCAAGAATCACACTATTTTAAACCTTCTACACACAACTCTCATGAATTAGGGCTTCCTGCATATCCTTAATAACACACTTCCAAAATTAGGGTTATTGTGTAATTAAAATATGTTGGACACAATTCATCAATTTTCTATTAAAGAAAAAGAACATTAGAATTTAGGATGCATAAGGGCTTGGAATTTTGATCCTTGGGACTTACATATGATTACTTCACAATATACCGAATGTAGTTTCGTTATAATACCTAATAGTTTGTGAACTCAAGTTTTGACCAAAAAACAATGGAACCAACCACATGCAATGGATTAAATACATCTTCTAATTATGTGACCAAATTCAAATCCACACAAGGTACATAAGATTTGAAATATTTGGAACCAATAAGTAGATTGTTGTAAAAATTAAACAAGCATACAACGAACAACATAAATTTTCATTTGTGAAGTTTAAATGCCAATAATTATTTGTTAGGTCAAAGGCACAAATATTTTGATGTGATTTGTTGAAATTGTGTTTTAAAGATAGTAAATTTTCCCTCTTTCATTAAGCATGTTAAAATTCATTTTCAAAGCATGCTTAATTCCTTTTCCTTGTGTGTTTTTCATTCTTTTCATTTGCCAAATACATCTCAATATATGTAATGGCCTTTCTAGCATCAATTACATTCCCAAGTTGTTAGGAATATTCAGTGACCATTAAACATGCACAATGTATTTCGAGCAATGGATATAATTTCTTCACTAATTAGAGAATCAATGTAGTATATTATGGTTTAAAACTAAAAAAATGCAAACACTAATCATATCATGTAGAAAGTTTAAATAAACAAGAAGTATAATAAAACCAAAAACCCAACGTTTTGTCCGTCAGGTGTTTCTAGCCATTCATTTTGGCAAGAAAAACCTACCAACGTTTTTAGCGGCAAAAGATGACAAGATAAATGCATGGTCACTACCAAATGTTTTTGTTGAAGGATATTGGGCGCAAACACACTTAACAATTGTTAGGCATTTCTCCACATGGATATTCGGTGTAGACATTTTTAATGGCCACTACGTGTTGCTGCGCAATGATATTAAACACACAAACCCTTGGTGTTTTTGTGTAATGATATTGGGCACAAAAACTCTTCGCGGTCGTTAGATGTTTCTGTGCAACAATATTATGTGTAGAAACGCATGGTGACCGCTAGGCATTTTTGTGTAGGGATATTGGATGAAGAAATGGTTGCTAGGCATTTTAGCACAAGGATATTATGTGTAGAAACACTTAACAACCACTAAACATTTCTATGCAGGGATAATTGACTATAAAAAAGGCTGATGGCCATTAGGCATTTCTCCACAGGGATATTAAAAGCAAAAACATCGAATGGTCACCACGTGATTATGGGCATGGATCTTTGCCATAAAAGCTCTTGGTAACCACCTAATGTTTCTACACAAGGATATGGGAACGAAAATGCTTAGTGGTTGCCAGGCGTTTTTGCCTAAGGATCTTTGCTAAATGCATTTTAGCACAAGGATGTTGGATAGAAAAATGCTTAGTGACTGCTAGATGTTTCTTTGTAGGTACATTGGTCGTTGAAATGTTTGGCACAACCACAACTTTCTTCCTAGGCATGCTTGTTAGGCACACCTAGTGGCCACCATGCGTTTCGTTTTACGAATGGTGAATAGAGAAGCACATGGTGACTGCCATGCAATTTAGTCGAGGGATGTTCACTAGAGAAACACCAAGCGACCACTAGGCATTTCAATCCTATGTTCTTTTTTGTAAAAATGCCTAGTAGTCGATATGAGTTGCAATCCCTAGTTGGTTGCTCAAAAAATGAAAGGCACTTTATGTCATAATTCTTATTTGCAAAATGGATAGGTTAGAAAACAAATGTGATGGCCAAAATTATGATTTTCAATTTAATGTTGCATTCCGTTTTTTTTTGGCTTAATAAGATATGGATAAACGATTTATATTTAGTAGCCTTGTTAACATTTGGGATGCTAACAAGAATGAAAGAGTGAAAATTGGTATTAGAACATGTAAAGATCCATTAGTAGTTCTTGTATGTGGACCTTATGGAGTGGAGAATTGTAAAGTGTTTTAATTGAAGCTACGAATGAGGAGTATGAGTAACAAAGTTATTTTATCCATCTCTAAGTGCTATATATTGTGGATCAACAATAGGAATGGAGGTTTTTTGGCCATGCAAATATTTGTCAATGAATGATGAAGTGGTTAAGATGGCAATAATGCAATGTCATGTGATAATGGATAGGGTGAATAATCTCTCAGAAAAATGACTTTCATGTAGGAGCAATGCCTTAATAAAAATCTTTTGGGCTAAGAACATCGGTGATGTGGAATATGGGTAATATAGTTGAGGACTTGTGTGATGAAAAATTACATGGTGAAATGAATTATATCTCTAAGGATGGTGTGGAAGGTCTATTGGGGAATCTAGGTTTGATTCCATGAATGAGGAAAAAATGAAGAAAATATTATCGAAGGCGATGAAGAGGTTGGTGGTGAAATTTTTTTTGAATGAAATGAAGAGGATTATAATTACGAAAATGCACCTGGGAATGATGATGTAGTGTATGGCCATGGTGTGAAAGGAACAATTTCAGATATAATGGGAAGACATTAGTCTAAATGGTGAGGAGTTGAATGTGATCTTATAGATGATGGTGGGGTGTTCATTGCAAAAGGTCAGGTGGTTTGCATGCGACCCACATGAAGTAGTTCTTGATGATCGGCTTGGGGAGGACCATGTTCGACTTTGCATCTTGTATTGTCATGCAATTGTGTCTACAATGATGACCATTTGGAAATGGTTGCTAACTTAAACAATTCTTGATGGGTACCCCCTTAGAGGACATCTCATAGCATTTCATGAAACCCACATACCATATGTTGATTATGTGAGAGCAGTTGGTGTGAAGAAAAAGAAATATTCCTTTCATAAGAAAAAGTAAAGCATAACTAATTCTGAGAGTTTTGTTTATAGAATTGAGAAAGTGTTATTAGAGGAGTTTATGTTCAATCTAGGAACAACAACATGTTGTGCAATGAATTGCTATCAACATTTTCCTCATGAAAAGACCTTGTTGAAACAAGAGTTTTGGAGTTTGTCTTTTGAAAACTGCATAAAATATGGTTTAGATATTTTATAAAGGTTGCATATGAGGGGAAACAAAAGGTGACAAAAATTTATCAATATTCAAGGTTTAGACATTTGTAAAATTATTTTGTACTATATCATTAATCTCTCAACATCAACATACATGTTGTACAAATTGGATAGCAAGCAAGGTTGTTGGTTTTTACCACATGGGAATAGAGGTACACATAAATTACATGTGTCAACCTAGTAAATGGAGTCCAATATTGTTCGATCACTGATTGATTTATCTATGCATACTATGCCGCATCAAATGAAAGGGATTGGAGATGGTAGACAAGATGTGCAACCTCTTTTGCTTGAAACATGGAAGAGTTTGTAAGAACGTAATGATCAAGTGAATATTATGGGACAACCAACACTTTTTATTTCTATTTGGCAATAAACACTTGGCAACTTTCAGGTGTTTTTTGTGAAAAACTATTTTTCCAAAATTTGAAATGGATTTTTAAATGTATATTTGGCAACATACATCTATTGTGGAAAGGTTAACATTTCTTTGTTTTCATATTTGTGGGTTGGCAGATAATCAAGGAATTAAACATTAGAGGTATTTCTCAATATACTATGAATAGGTTGAGGAAAAGACACCATTTGAATGTCAATTTGCGAAAACAGGGGTTCATATTTGCGAAATGCATTATTTGTGAATCCCTCAAGGACTTGATATCCAAATTGGAAAAGAATAGTAATGAGGTTTTAGAATATGAAATGAAGTTAAAAAAACATATCTTGCACCAAGAATCATGTAAAAACTTATATTATATTTGGAGGATAGAGTTAGTGCAATCAAAGGATGAGTACCTATGGATTATTCATGACAAGATGGACCATGCAAAAAATGTTCTTCCAAGGTTGTAAGTGTGCAACATATTGATATCTAGGCTTGGGCAATTGCCCATTACCTTTATGAGTATGATAATGCATGGTCATAAAGATGAGAGATATGCATAAAATTTTATGAGTTGTGACCAAACGATCTCAATTTCACAATTGGGTCCTTGTTGCGAGTTTTGCAGATTTTAGAGGCAACCCTAATTTTGAAGTCAAAATTATTGTTTGCACACCCCTTGCATAATTCATTCTTTGCACATATGTTGCAAAGGAAATTGCATTGCATATGTGAATTCCGCACCTTGGATCAAATTATTGGTGCAAAACCTTTGTTATAAAATTTGTTACTTGAAATGGATAATAAGAATCAACATTTGTTAGTGTAAAATTTTGTAATTACTTATTTATGATAAATATTTTTATATTATTTTTACAATTATGAGGAAAATTAATGTATGTTCAACAAAATATTATTTTTATAATTATTTATCAATTAAAAAAATTACTTGATTCATAACAATTTTTACAATAATAAATGTAATTATATATTATTTACTATAATTATTTTAATATTAATTTAAAATAAATAATTTATTTATGAATTTATTTTTTAATAGTAATTTGTTAGTTCGTTATTCATTGTTGATGGTGATAGATGTGTTTGAAAAGGTCAAATTGGGATTTTTGTAGTTGGCCATACACATGAAGATATAGATGAGGCTTTGGCTATTTGTCAAAAGAATTGAAGGAGGAAAACAATTACATTTTAGCAAATTTGATGAAAACTTTCATGATCTCATAGGAAAGACCATTCATTCCTCAATTGATTCAAGAGATTTTAGATTTTAAATCTTGGGTTCTAGGTTATTTAAAGGTGGCCCTGAAACATTGGTAGGGCATATTGATTGCATCTATTTAGATTTTTTGTTAATTCATCAAGTTCGGGAATGATGTAATACAATGTTTCCCCCATAGATCTTGTTTACAGTCCGATAGATGAGCCTCCGATTAAATTGTGGAAAGCTAATATGAATGGCTCACCAAAGTTATTTATTAAAGTTCCAAACCCTATTCTATTCCACCCAATTTGGGGCAATGATACATTGAGGTCAATTTAAAGAGAAAAATTTATAAGTTCAAGACTATCCAAATATGTGGATTTATGGAACATGGGAAAATTGTGCAAAATTCCACATATAAAATGAAGATGAAACCATATGTGGAATACTGAGAAGATATTTTTGTTGCATTTGTTAGACCATTATCACCTCAAGTAGAACTTTTTAAAAGGGCTTTTGGCATTCAAACAATTGGAAGTTTAATTATGCTAGGGTTTCATTATCAACCATGATGATTGTTGTTGATCTAAAAGATTCAATTCTAGTTCCTTATTGTGGGTCAAAGAACATGAGACCTTTAACTACACACATGTTATTTAAAGATTTTAATGTTGGAGATTTTGTGTTTGTGAGACTACATGATCCTAATCTTGTTCTTCTTTGTGGAAGGTGATGTTATCAAGGATGAAAATAATGAATATATGAATATTTTTAAATGTTGAGAATTGAATGGTGGGTTCTTGTTGCAACCCCACTTTGAGGGAAGTGTGAGGATGAAACTCACACTCCCAAAATTGGGACGTGAGAGTCCTCCAAGACTCCAAAAACTTTAGAGTTCAATTGCAGGGGTCAAAACACCTTGCATTGGGGTGTTCTTTATATCATTGGAAAGCTATTGAAGTGTAAATGTCGAAAATGGCCTCGCATGGGCCATTTGGACATTTGCAGCATAAGTTATGGCAAAAAGAAGGGCCGGGAGTCAAACTGGCAATTTGACTCCCAACCAATAAAAGTCGGGAATTGACCCAACCCCGGCGCGTGCAGGTAGAGTGCGATACACTGTTGGAAAGCTCTTGAGGAGAGCTACAACTTTGCTTTAAACCTCATCCTAATCAAAGGTCTGATCAAAGAGTTATGATCACCCAAACTCCCGGGAGCCCAAACCGGGACAATTTCGGGACTCTTCCTTGGGAAATCTGGGACAAAAAGCCATTTGGATGTGGGTGCCACGGAGAGGCACAAAATATACTATATGAGGGAAGGTGGTGGCTTTCTTCGAGTCCAGGCCGTGGTGAGTCAAGTGAGTCCAGAATTGCCCGTGGCTTGTCCTAGCACCAAGGGTGTTCCAGAATGTGAACTAACCAACTTGTTGGTTGTTTTGATGCAAGTTTGAGTAAGTGAATAGCTTTTCACTTCTTCCTAGTCCCATCTCGTAGCTTCAGCATGCCCCTCTACCCCTTTTAGTGTTAAGAGCTGGGAGTGTGCCCTAAATCCCCCACAATTCCGCAATTTGAGTAACTTAGGCCCAACTTGGGGCTAATTAGGGACTTGGGAGTGCCTCAGTTCTTGTGAAGAAAGTTCCTGTGAAGAACTCATCAAATTTTGGTGAGTGACATGTGTATGAAAATTGTTGGAATGGCAAGTGGAAATGTAATTTAGTAGATTTAAAACAATGGCTTGGCATTTCAACTATTCTTTTCTATTTTCATGTTTGGAAGAATACAACAAAAAAATAAAATAAAATAAATATTCTTGCTATTTATGCTAGTAGAGTTAAAGTAAATCTTGATGCTACTAATGTTTCACCCAATTTGTGAAAGATGTTGGTGACATTAATGAAATTATATTTGCAATTTTTCGATGTCACTTATATCATTGTATTGATTGGATTGTTGTTTTAATTATTTTTTTCATTTTTTATGTTGTATGGTTTAATAAATTTATTCTTTGCCAAAATTTATCCCATGTACATTCTTGAAGACTAATAATTAATAATCTATTTTGTTCCACCTAATTTTTAATATATGGTGGCCACTAGGTGTTAACTTTCTTTTTTACATGGTATGTAAAGCCCCAAAAATAATGGATTTGTTATAACATGAATAATAAAATTACATGCATAAACATTGTTGTTATTGGTATGTTGTGCCTTGTTTGCATTTCAAAAAATTGAATTTTTTATTTTTATATAATGGGAACATTTACTTGTATTTTTTAATTTGATAATCTATTATGTATTATCACTTGCTAAGCATCAAGATAAATATTATTTTAATTATAGATGGAATTTAAAACATAATATTTTTGTTATTGTTGATTAACATGGATGGATCAAGTTGCCATTGTTAGAAATTTAACATGTCGTCGATGTATTAAATTCAAAAGATTGAGTTTATTTTTCACTTTAAATGGGAGTTGTGTCATTTGGTTCTCATAGCTTATAATTATTATATATGTTTCATTTGGTGGCCACCAGGCATTCAATTTTATTTTTAATTTTTTTATGTTGTATATATATTTGAAAAGCATTAGTAAAATTTGTATATTAGTATGATGTTGTAATTTTGTTAATTTGGCCTTTCTCCTTGTTTCAAATTCAAAGGGTTGAATCTTGTGATGTCAAATGGAAGCACTAACATTTTGGCTGTCAATCATTCATGAAAATTCATAATCTTGTTTTAAATTTGATATAATTTTTTTTTACATAATGTGTACATGGATCCTTTTGGAATTGTTGGTTACAAAGTTGTTTTTATTTGGAAATAATGTAATTGAAATTTTTCATAATTTGACATTCATGTCAAAAATGATCATTAATTTGTTAAAGATGATGGCCATTAGGTGGAGTTCAAAGTTCATTCCATCCACCAAGTTGTATAAAGTCTTAAATTTCAAAATTGTCTTAAATTAATTAAATATGTGTTAATATTAACATTTTATTAAATATTTTACAAGTTTGTAAGCAAAATAATCATGTTCCAAGATGCCTTATAATTTTGAAAAAACATTGTGTTATGTTATAACTTGCAAAATGCTGTTTGTGTTTCTAGCTAAATTCCAAACTCTGTCATTTGGCATATTTCTAAAATAATTGTTGATTGCTTATTTCAAATTGTTATTACTTTGTGTTTAAAACCAGTTTAAAGGTCATTGGTTGCTAAATGATACCCTAAACTCTACCATCATAGTGAATTTTAAGTTGAAAGAAAAAGTTAGAATTGCATCAACTTTATATCAATTAGCAAATGATGATTTTGATGTTGTCATTAAATTGCCTTTGCTTGCTTTTAACATTAAAAAGGAGGTGTGTGGTGTGCTTGATTCTTTCCTTTCATTTCTAAGAAGACATGAAAAAAAAAGTTCACAATTTGCTTTCATTGATGTTAGAATTATGATTTAGAAATCTTCATTTGGTGTCTTCATTTGTTGGTCATGGACAAAGCATTTCAATTATTGAAAAGTATGATAAAAAATCTTTACATCCTATTTTTTCAAAGAGTTCTCAACATTTACATTTTGTGACAAATTGTGAAATTGGATATGTAGATTAAAAAGTTGATGTAAACTACAATTCATATATTTTTGAAATAGTCAAAAAATTAGTTAATAAAAAGTTGTTGATTTAAAAAAGATTTCAAGTGGATGTTAAAAAGATTAAGTGTTTTTTCCAATGGTGGCAAAAACATGAGTCCATTTTCCCTACTTTTGGTTTTCTTGTGCTATAGGTATTAGGAAAATTGTTGGATCATAAATAAGATTGAAAGGATTTTTTCTTTTGTTAGCATAGTCACCAATTTTAGGAGATGTTGTTTACAACAGAAAAAACAAAACTTGTAAAAATTAATATTTGTTTGCAAGAATTGGCCTAATGACCAAAAAGGTGATTGCAAATCTCCTTGCTATTTAATAAAATTTATTGAGAGGAATGAACATTTAAAAGAGGAGTTAGAAAAATTTGAAAGTGAATTTTAACAAGACAAAATTTGAAAATTCAAAAAACTTGAATTTATGCATTTTCATCATGCTTTTGCAACTAGTTTTGATTTTGATTTTTTAGTTAAAAATTATTAGAGTTTTTTTAAAAAGTAATTGAGTTGTGAGAATTGTTTTTGAAAATTGTAAATTCAATTTTTTTTGAAAATCGGTTCGATTGAAAATTAGTTGAATTTTATCTTTTCAACGTTCTGAAACCTCAAACAATTTTCTAAACTTGGATTATTTTTTTAGGAACCTGAAAGGTTTGTAAAAATGGTCCTAAGAATTAGAACTAACAATTAATCATGAAAAGTGAAAATTGGTCAACATTGCTTTGAACCTCTAACATAATGATACTTTTGAAAACATTTTCAAGTGTGTCTTTTTGCAAAATTGAGGAGACATAGGAGAGAGAAATGTTGTCAATTATTCAATACGTATTCATCAAGTGAATTGGTCGAAAGCAAGAGGCTTTCTTGTTTCCACCAATTTTTAAATTTTGCTCTCCCTTGTAATTTTCTTAAAATTTGACAATTCAAACAAACACTTTCTAGAAAAGTTGGCACTTCTAGAAATAATTTAATTAGTGCAAACATGAAAATGTACTAAAATATTTGCAATTCAATA